>ENA-OPYU01000638-OPYU01000638.1-human-gut-metagenome-genome-assembly--contig:-NODE-638-length-13407-cov-3.263630_pt1 | contig 13407 bp, 19 predicted proteins | sample MGYA00242637_ERZ504482 | MGnify/ENA primary metagenome ERZ504482 (study PRJEB26092, sample SAMD00036237) | human gut metagenome | host: Homo sapiens | study: EMG produced TPA metagenomics assembly of...
GACCGATGTTTGCAATGTAGATATTGCAAAATTGTGTACTTTTGCGGCTGTGAATAACACATACTGCCGATTCTAATCAGACAATTAAATATCATGCAAAGATAATTAACGAAATTGTTGAGCGTGCCAAAGCAAACCGCCAACGAATTGTTCTTCCCGAGGGTACGGAAGAGCGTACACTGAAAGCTGCCAATCAAATCCTGACTGACGGAGTAGCCGACTTGATTATCCTTGGAAAACCTGCCGAGATAGAGGCTTGTGCCAAAGAGTGGGGGCTGGGGAAATATAAACAAAGCTACCATTATCGACCCGGAAGACCATCCTAAGAAAGAAGAATATGCCCAACTGCTTTGCGAGCTCCGCAAAAAGAAAGGCATGACCATCGAAGAGGCTCGCAAGTTGGTTGTCGATCCGCTTTATCTGGGCTGCCTGATTATAAAGAACGGCGACGCTGACGGCCAGTTGGCAGGTGCACGCAACACTACGGGTAATGTACTTCGCCCTGCTTTGCAGATTATCAAGACTTCCCCGGGCATCACTTGCGTTTCGGGTGCCATGCTGCTGCTGACACATGCTCCTGAATATGGAAAGAACGGTATCCTGGTGATGGGTGACGTGGCTGTGACTCCGGTGCCCGATGCAGAACAATTGGCACAGATTGCCGTATGTACGGCACGTACAGCCCAGGCAGTTGCCGGTCTCGACCCGAAAGTTGCCATGCTGAGCTTCTCTACCAAGGGCTCTGCCAAGCACGAAGTGGTGGATAAAGTGGTTGAGGCATTGAAGATTGCCAAGGAGATGGCTCCCGATATTGCCATCGACGGTGAGTTGCAGGCCGATGCAGCTTTGGTGCCGGAAGTAGGTGCAAGCAAGGCTCCGGGTTCTTCTATCGCCGGACATGCTAACGTATTGGTTGTCCCCAGCCTCGAAGTGGGCAACATCTCCTACAAACTGGTGCAACGTCTGGGACATGCTGATGCCGTAGGACCTATCCTACAAGGTATCGCCCGTCCGGTGAACGACCTTTCACGCGGTTGCTCCATCGAGGATGTGTATCGCATGATTGCCATCACTGCCAATCAGGCCATTGCTGCCAAAAAGGAATGCTGAATAACTTTTAAATCTGATATATAGTATGAAAATCTTAGTATTGAACTGCGGTAGCTCGTCCATCAAATACAATTGTTTGATATGGACCGGAAAGAAGTTATCGCCCAGGGTGGTATCGAAAAAACTTGGTTTGAAGGACTCTTTCCTGAAGTTCACCTTGCCCAGTGGCGAGAAGAAAGTTCTTGAGAAGGACATTCCAGAGCATACCGTAGGTGTGGAATTTATCCTGAACACTTTGACAAGCCCTGAATATGGAGCCATCAAGTCTTTGGACGAAATCAATGCCGTAGGTCACCGTATGGTGCATGGAGGCGAAAAGTTCAGCGAGTCTGTACGGCTGACGCCGGAAGTGCTTGCCGCCTTCACTGCCTGCAACGACCTGGCTCCGCTTCACAATCCTGCTAACCTGAAGGGGTAAATGCAATATCTGCCATTCTGCCTAATGTTCCGCAGATTGGTGTGTTCGATACGGCTTTCCATCAGACCATGCCGAAGCATGCCTATCTGTATGCCGTGCCTTACGAACTTTATGAAAAGTACGGCGTACGCCGTTATGGTTTCCACGGAACCTCACACCGCTACGTATCGCAGCGCGTCTGCGAGTTCCTAGGTGTAGAGCCGGAAGGAAAGAAAATCATCACTTGCCACATTGGCAACGGTGGTTCCATTACTGCCATCAAGGACGGTAAGTGTGTAGACACCAGCATGGGCTTGACCCCGCTGGAAGGTCTGATGATGGGTACCCGCAGTGGTGATATTGATGCCGGTGCCGTTTCCTTCATCATGGAGAAAGAGGGTCTGGATGCCAACGGCATCTCCAACCTGCTGAACAAGAAGAGCGGTGTGCTGGGTATCTTCGGTGAATCCAGTGACATGCGCGACCTGGAAAATGCCGTAGCTGCCGGCAATCCGAAGGCTGTTCTGGCTGAAGAAATGTACTTCTACCGCATCAAGAAATATATCGGTGCCTATGCCGCTGCTTTGGGTGGTGTGGATATCGTGGTATTTACCGGTGGTGTCGGCGAGAATCAGGCAAGTGCCCGCTGGGGTGCATGTGAAGGCCTGGAATTCATGGGCATAAAGCTGGATGCCGAGAAGAACAAAGTACGCGGTGAAGAAATGGTTATCTCTACCGAAGATTCTCAGGTGAAGGTGGTGGTAATCCCCACTGACGAGGAACTGATGATTGCTTCGGACACGATGGATATTCTGAAGAAGTAATATCGCTGTAATATTTCCCGGTTCCGGCTTTCCCGGAGTCCGGATGTGGTTTCGCCCTGCAAATATGTAATGTATTTGTAGGGCGAAATGTTTTTCCGAATCCTTTTAAAATACCTATCTTTGTTACTCGGTTAAAAACAATAAAGGCAATTTCTCGAATAACTTTAAATAAGAACTGCTTATGAAACGATTAATGTATGTGTTGTTCTTTGTACTGCTGACCAGCGGCATGGCCTATGCCCAGCAGGCGAAGTACGTGTTTTATTTCATCGGTGATGGAATGGGTGTGAACCAGGTGAACGGTACGGAGATGTATCTGGCCGAACAAGAAGGGCGCATCGGTGTAAAGCCTTTGCTGTTCACTTCTTTCCCGGTTGCCAGCATGGCAACTACCTTTTCTGCCACCAACTCGGTGACTGACTCTTCTGCTGCCGGAACAGCCCTGGCTACCGGTGCAAAGACCTACAACGGCGCCATTGGTATGGACGATAACAAGAGTGTGCTTCAGAGTGTGGCCGAGAGAGCCAAAAAGGTCCGGTAAGAAAGTTGGGGTAACTACCAGCGTCAGTGTAGACCATGCTACTCCCGCCGCATTCTATGCCCATCAGCCGGACCGTGGCATGTATTACGAGATAGCCCTCGACCTGCCGAAAGCCGGTTTCGACTTCTATGCAGGCGGTGGTTTCTTGAAACCGACTACCACTGCCGATAAGAAAGAGGCTCCGAGCATCTTCCCTATCTTTGAAGAAGCCGGCTATACCGTTGCAAGGGGCCTTGACGAATATAAGTCGAAGTCTGCCCCAGGCGGACAAGATGATTCTTATCCAGAAAGAAGGGGCAGAGCCTTCTTGCCTGCCCTATGCCATCGACCGCCAGGAAGGCGACCTGACGCTGGCCGAAATTACCGAAAGTGCCATCTCTTTCCTGACCAAAGGCAGTAACAAGGGTTTCTTCCTGATGGTTGAAGGTGGAAAGATTGACTGGGCCTGCCACGGAAACGACCCCGCCACAGTCTTTGAGGAAGTGGTGGATATGGACAACGCCATCAAGGTGGCTTACGAGTTCTATAAGAAGCATCCCAAAGAAACGCTGATTGTGGTAACTGCCGACCATGAAACCGGTGGTCTGGGTCTGGGTACCGGTAAGTACGAGCTTCAACTGAAAGCCCTTGCCAAGCAGAAGCAGTCTCAGGATATCCTTTCACGTTCCATCACGGACTTACGCAAGATGCGCAAGGTTATCAACTGGCCGGAAATGAAGGAATTCCTGGCAGAAAAGATGGGTTTCTGGAAAGAACTGCCGGTGAGCTGGGAGCAGGAGAAGATGCTGCGTGATGCTTACGAAGAATCATTCGTGAACAAGCATGTAGTGTTTGAGGAAAGTCTTTATGCCAAGACTGAGCCCCTGGCTGTTGCCGCCAAGAAGGTAATGAGCCAGATTGCCATGGTAGGCTGGACCAGCGGTGGCCATACAGCCGGATATGTGCCGGTATTCGCAGTAGGTGCAGGCTCCAAGCTGTTCGTGGGTAAGATGGACAACACGGAAATCCCGAAACGCATAGCCAAGGCTGGTGGATACAAATAATAGAAAGTCACTACAGATTACACGGATTCTCACAGATTGGAAGCTCTGATATCAAGTATAAGAGACTAATCTGTGAGAATCCGTGTAATCTGTGGTGGCTGTCTATTTATTCCTTAAGGTCCTTCTTTATAATTTCATCCATCTCCCGGATACGTTTCTCCCGTTCCTTGGCAGATTTTATTTTCTGGTCCTTGTATCCGGTATCTGTCCGTTCGGAGACCTCTTCGCTCCATTCCTCGAATTCATCCGTTGCCGGACGTCCGTGCGGGTCTATGTTCTCTTCGGGCAATCGGGTCGTTTCTGTAAAATCATATCATCCATGACGCTAATGCTTTTTAATGTATGATGTATTACAACCATGCCGGGAAAAAGTTCCGGTAACCTTCACATTTTTCGTAATCGTTTATAAGAATAAACGTTTTATAGCGCGGGCAGCAGGTACTTCCATATTAGATTCAGCTCTGCCTGCATGTCGGGGATGTTGGCGGTGACGGCAATGACGGCATCCTTGTCCGGCAACACCAGTATGTATTGTCCGTTGGCACCATCGGCACGGTAGGCGTTGTGGCGGCAGCGCCACATCTGGTAGCCGTAGCCCTGCAGCCAGTCGCTTGTCTTGGCGCTCATCTTCGCTTTCTTCAGCATCTCCGGTTTCATGCCGGCGGGCAGTGAGGGCACTTGGCAGGCAGATGCCTCCTTTACCCATTCTTCGGGCAGAATCTGCTGTCCGTTCCAGTTTCCTTTCTGCAGGAACAGTTGTCCCATCTTGGCAAGGTCTTCCGTTTTGAGGTACAACCCCCAGCCTCCGGTATTGATGCCTTGCGGGCTTTCCTGCCACCGGGCGTTGACGATGCCAAGCGGGCGGAACAGACGGGGATAGAGATAATCCACCACTTTCTCGCCCGTCACTTTCTGTACGATGGCTGAGAGCATGTAGGTTCCCCAGGCTGTTGTAGGTGTAGAAGGTACCGGGCTTGTGCTCCACGGGGAAGGCAAGGAACTCCTGCACCCAATCGGCGTCCGCCTTTTTGCGTACCGTTCCGGTGGGGTCGGTGTCGTGCCCGCAGTTCATGGTCAGCAGGTCGCGTACGGTCATGGCTGCCAGATTTTCGCTGACGGTTGCCGGAAGCTTGTCGGGGAAGAAGGAGATGACCTTGTCCGTCAGCTTCAGCCTGCCTTCGGAGGCGGCAAGTCCCACGGCGGTGGCGGTGAATGTCTTGCTGACGGAGTTCAGGATGTGAGGCTCATCCTCTTTCCCTTCGCCCATCCATTCTTCGGCAATGACATTGCCGTGTTGCACAATCATGATACTGTGCAGGTCTTGTCCGGCTTTCTTTACGGCATCCAGATATCTGTTCATGGCCTTGTCCAGCTTCGGAGTAGCGGCGGCGCGGGGCAGGCCCTTGGTCAGTTGGTTGATGGAAATCAGCTTTATGCCTTTGTCCTCAATGGCTTTCCGGACGCGGGGGCTTGTCAGCAGGTCGGTCACTCCCTGGCGGTCCAGCGCCACGTCCTCATATCCGATGTGGAAGACGGTTTTCATTTCATCGTTGTCCAGTGCCGGGTGGTCTAAGAAAAGGTAGCGCTGGCCCGGTTGCAACTTCTCCAATGCTTTGATGAAGCTAGCCTCCTTTTCTTCGGCGGTTCTTTTGGGGCCGTTCGCTACCCGATGTGGTAAACCGGTAGTCCTTGGAGGAGTCCATGCGGTCGATGGACGGCAGGTTGTATTCTTTGGCGAGCCGTTGCACCAGCTCGTTCACTTCCTTGCTGCAAACCGGTGGAGAGCATGTGTCCGGACAGATGGCTGAGTTGCGGAATGCTTTTCAGCGTCGTCTCTATCTGTGCGCGGAACTCCTGCTCTATCTCCTTGATGTCCCATTTCTGCTCCATGATGGACTGTCCCGGATAGGCGGGGTTAGGGAACATCATCGGGTAGAAATAGCCGTTCTCGTCCGTCAGGCTGGGGCAGTGGGTCAGCGGACGCCACTTCACGTTCTCCCACTCGCTGGTGATGACGAGGTGCAGGCCGACGTCCAGTCCCGGATTTTCTTTCAGCATCTTGATGGCTTCTGGATACCAGGCTGCTACGGGCATCACTTCCACGCTGCGGGCAATACCCGAGCGGTAGGTCTGGATGCAGGCTTCGTTGACGGAATGCAGGGCACCGAGATCGTCAATGCGGATGACAAGTGTCGGGGCGCCGGATTGTCCCCATATCGGCAATGCTCCTGCTGCGAGCAGGCATCCGGCAATCATGTTTTTTCAGTCTTAAAGGTTTCATGGGTGGTAATGGTATGATGGTTAACAGTTTGGAAATGCGGGTTATAGCTTCGTCTCTCCCTCCACAAAATTCTCAAGGAAGAGGTTCTCGCCGTCAAAGACGGCGTACGAAAAGTAGTTTATCCAGTCGCCGAGGATGAGGATGCGGGCGGTACTGCTCAGCATCAGGTCCAGTTCGATGTGGCGGTGACCGTAGATGAAGTAGTTGATGTTGGGATGGCTTTTCAGGTATTCCTTGGTGTAGAGCACCAGGTATTCGTTGTTTTCTCCCATGTATGCGGGTTCTTTCCCGTCTATGCGTTTCAAGCGGCTGTGCTTGGCCCAGTTCAGTCCCAGCTCCATGCTCCAGCGGGGGTGCAGGGCAGAGAACAGCGTCTGTAGGGTACGGCTGCGGAACATGGCGCGCAGCATCTTGAACTTCTTGTCCGGGTCGCCTAGCCCGTCACCGTGGGCAAGGTAGAACTCTTTTCCGAAGATTTCGGTGGTCAGCGGTTCGCGGTGTATCATGACGCCGCACTCCTTGGTCAGATAGTCGCCGCACCAAAGGTCATGGTTTCCCGTGAAAAACGTGGACTTCTACTCCCAGGTCGGTCAGTTCGGACAGCTTGCCCAGAAGCGGTGTATCCTTTGGGCACTACGGTACGGAATTCGTACCAGAAGTCGAACATGTCTCCCAGCAGGTATACGGCCGATGCCTTGTGCTTGATGCTGTCCAAGAAGTTGACCAGCCTCCGTTCTTGGGTTCGTCCGTGTTCGATGGCTCGTGAGCCCAGGTGAGCATCCGAGAGGAAATATACATTCTTCATTTTCAACTTTCCATTTTCAACTTTGAACTTTCAACTGATTTAAAGGAATCCCAGTTCCAGTTTCGCTTCTTCGCTCATCATGTCCTTGTCCCACTCGGGTTCGAAAACGAGATTGATGGTGGCGGAGGTTACGCCGTCGATGGATTCCACCTTCTGGCGCACATCTTCCATGATGAAGTCGGCTGCCGGACAGTTGGGGGCAGTCAGCGTCATGTCGATGGAGGCTTCTCCCTGGTCGGAGACGTCTATTTTGTAAATCAGTCCCAGGTCGTATACATTTACCGGTATTTCCGGGTCGAATACGGTCTTGAGCATGGAGACTATTTTCTCTTCTATTTCAAATTTGGTCATATTCGTAGGGTTTTATATATAGGTTTTCAAAGAACAAAGCTATGGAATTTAATTGAAAATGCAAAGGAACGCCCTCCTTTTCATTACTTCAGAAAGGGTTTGTCTTATCCTGATATAGGTAGACACATTTACAAACTAATAAATGTGTTACTATTATGACTTCAAAACGAAAGCTTTATCGTGAAGATGAAAAACTGTTTTTTCTTCACTCTTACTACCAATCAGGTATGAGTAAGCATGCCTTTTGCCGGGCACATGGCATTTGTTGCCCTGCCTTGCTAAATAGTTGGATTAAAAAGTATTCAAATTTAGCAGAAGAGCTATCTTTGCCTTCTGAACAAGAATCACCAGATATGTCCAATCGCAGCAAGGAAGCCTACAAAGATGAAAATGCCCAATTAAAAAAGCGCATTAAAGAGCTGGAGAAAGCTCTGTCTTTCTCCAAGCTGGAAACAGAAGCCCGTGAGTTGATGATTACGCGTGCTGAAGAACTCTTCAACATCCCTATCAGAAAAAAGTCTGGGGCCAAATCGTAACGGAACTGGTCAGTCAGCGCAACCTGAAAGTTGCGTTGGCCTGCCGTCTGTTTGGCCATTGTCGTCAAGCCTACTACCAGTCAAAGGCTGACATTGAGAGTCAGATACATAGGGAACGTCTCATGCTGGATGCTGTCCGTGATATCCGTATCGAAGATCCGGGTATAGGCTGTTACAAACTGTGGATTATGCTCACCGTGCTTTTTGGAGCCGGGTTCATGCCTGGGCGGGACAGCTTTTATGCATTGCTCCGGCAACACCGCTTGATGCTTCCTGCCCGCAAGACCCGGCATACGACGAACTCCAACCATCGCTACCACAAGTGGAAGAACCTAATCAAAGGACTGACCTTGACTTCAGCCAACCAGTTGTGGGTCAGCGACATTACTTATATACCACTTGCCAATGGTGAAGTCTGTTATCTGCATCTGATTACGGATGCCTACTCCCATAAGATAGTGGGATGGGTGCTTGCCGACACCTTACGGGTATCGGCAACCATCAATGCATTGCAACAGGCTATAGAGCAGGCTGTTGAAATGACAGGAGATGAAAATCTTACGGGCCTGATACATCACTCGGACCGTGGCGTACAATACTGTTGCGACCCATACGTGGCACTTCTTCAGAAACATGGCATTGCCATCAGTATGACGGAAGACTACAAACCCACCGACAATGCCGTTGCGGAACGTATCAACGGGATTATTAAGGCGGAAAGCAGCCATCCTCGAGGCCGGTTCAACGACATCGGGCATGCAAGAAATGTCATAGCTCGCTACATACATTTCTATAACCATCGCAGACCGCATATGAGTATCGGGTATAAAATACCTGCTGTGGCGCATCTGGAGAAGGGAATACAGAAGAAAATGTGGAAGAAGAAAAAATATCCTTCCACAAGTAGCAATAAAAAGAAGGATGCAATATCTTTGCAAAGCCGGACAGCAAGTCCGGGCGAAGGCGCAGGACAGCGCACCTGACAAAGACAGAATGCCTCTTTTAGGGGCACCCAGTCTTGCCGGACAAGCAAGCACGGGCTCTGCAAATGCAGCAGGATGACTGTCAACAGAATCAGGACAACTCACTTTGCTGTGTCTACTATATCAGCAGGGCTTGGGAAGAAGTGACTACTGAACCAGTACAACATTCCAAGAACCGTCTACTGATATCGGTTATAAAAAGAAAAAGCGTCTAGCTAAATCAGGAAAAGACATTACTCCAGAATGTAACGGCTTTTACATTATGAAGTAACGACGTTTACCATAGTATGTAAAGGCGTTTACCGTAGTATGTAAAGGTGTTTACCGTAGTACGTAAACGGAGTTTCTTAAGGCGGTAAGCATTTCAACCTCTACTTGCGCCTTCTTCTCCCTATTTATCCCTCCTTAAACTCCAGTATATCCCCCGGCTGGCAATCAAGTTCCTTACAGATTGCTTCCAGTGTAGAGAAACGGATGGCCTTAGCCTTTCCGGTTTTGAGAATAGAGAGATTGGCAGGCGTAATATCAATCTTCTCCGCCAGTTCGCCCAAAGATATCTTTCTTCGGGCCATCATTATGTCAAGGTTTACTATAATCATATAATTGTGTTCTATTTATCAATTATTCTTTTCCCACTCACACCTAAATAGTTAAGTCCTGTTCTTCCTTTATCTTCACCCCGGCGGCAAATATCTCGGTGAAAAGAATTATAATAACCAGGGATGTGAAATCCGTATCATGCGATGCAACCACTTCATAGCCCAGCAGAGCCACTTGCTTCACTGCTTCAAGATGATTCAGCCAATCGTGCAAAGTCATCAAGCCGTACAATGCAGCAAACGAATAAGTAAAGAAACGCAACCGGGCTACATTATCCGAAGTAAACACTTCCCGCTTTGAGATGGATACCAGCAAACGTATCAGGCAATAGATTCCTACAAAGAAAGGAATGATGGCAAACATGGCAAAGAAGTTCACTATGGAACTCCAGACAGTGGGGACAATCACAGTGCCTATTCTCTTTACCTGATAAGGTACTGACTTATCGGCAAAACGATTCGTCAAGGAATCGACTGCTGTCGTTTCCAAAGGTCTTACATCCACATATACCTTATCAAATAAACCGGAATACTCCGGCTGTGGAGTTCCCGAATGCACATTTACACTATTGTAACCCTCAAGAAAACTATTCTTCATATCCACCCAGCCCGCTATCATCGCATAGGTAAACTCTGCAACAATGACCAATATAGCCAGGATACCCAATATACTTATCTTTTTCATAATCCTCCCCCCACATTAAACCGTTAAATCCTGCTCTTCCTTTATCTTCACGCCGATGGCGAATACCTCGGTGAACAATGCCAACAGCATATAATTGAACCAAGCATACTTGAAAGAATAAGGCAACACCTCGTATCCCTCCAGCCGCACTTGAGAAGCCAAGTCATGATAGATGCCCCATTGCTGCAACTCGAATAAAAGACTCACCGAAATCAGCGCATAGACAAAGATGCGCATCCGACGCACATTCTTGTGCACAAACACCTCGCCTTTCGTGGCAGTAAGCACCAGCCGCGCCACACTATAGAACCCGTAAAGCGCAAACAGTCCCGCAGGAAACAGCAAGAACGATACCCACCGCCACTTCGTACTACGGAAACCTTGCACCGATACCTCACTTGTATTGCAATACATGGGCGTATCCTGTGCCGCACTAATCAAAGTATCAGCAGGCAGCGTATCATCTGCCCGCACCAAAAGTGACACAGAGGGTAAGGCATGAAAATCCTTCTGGTCGCCCGCCTCATTCCAGCCGTCCATAAATCCACTAAACATATCCGTTACAACACTACCAATAAACACTACCAAAGCCAGGAAGGCACATACTCTGATTTTATTCATATCTCTGTCCGTTCTTCTTATTATTAAATCGTCAAATCCTGCTCTTCCTTCATTTTCAATCCAATGGCAAACACTTCACCTACAATCAGCGAACAAAGCCCAAGTACCAGCGTGGTAGTGCTCACCAATTCTGAGAGGCTCAGCTCGTAACCATGCAGCGAGAATACGGTATCGATACCTATAAAATCAAGATATGATGACGCAAAGGTACAGCAGAAGCTGACAACCAGTGCCATTCCCAATCGACGCAGCCGACGTACATTCCGCCAGTTGAAGATGTCGGACTTGTTGATAGAGATTATCAAGCGGATAAACAATACTACCGCCCAAAGGGAAAAGCCCAAATGCAGATATATCAGCAAATACTTTGCCACCACTTTCCCGACAGAATCATGAGAATCTACGCTGACCATCAACGAAGAGTAGGCTGCAGGCACATAACTCCTGCTTTTCTCATTGTAGACGGAATCCCTGAAGAAATCAAACGACTCCATGGAAGAAGGTATCAGGTTGACAACCTTTAGGTTCATCAGTTCCTTGTAGGCAGCAATGTCACTCCCTTTCTTTCCCAGCTCCAGTCCGGTCTGCGCCCCCATCTTGGCTCCCAGAAAGATATAGTACCCCTGCTCCAATACCGAGTAACTCAGTACAAGCATTACCACCAGGCAGAGAATGTTCAATCTTCTTTTCATAATTCAGTTGTTGTATTAGTATCAGATATATTATATTTATTCAGTTGTTTCAAGGAGAGTAGAAGCAACAATATGAAAACCACTGCCCAAACCAGTACATACGGGTTACTCAGCAGATGTGTCACATCCTCCATTTCAGGATGTTTCAGGCTCAGATAGACAGACAAGCCGTTATTCATGATATGTATCAGAATACATGCCATAAGACTCCGTGTCTTATAATAAAGCCAGGCAAGCAAGAAACCGATGAGGCAAGCACCTATTATCTGAACCGGATTCAGATGAAAGATACCAAATATCAACCCGGAAAACAAGATAGCCTTTGCCGGGCTATATCTGCGAAGCAGCTCCTTGGTAATGGCACCACGGAAAAGCAGTTCTTCCAGTACGGGTCCCAAAACAGAAATACAGAGAATACCCAGCCAACCGGATTGCAGTATATCAAATGTCTGGTCCAACAAATTGGGCAAAAAAGTAAGTTCGGACATCAGAAGACCTATTATACATATGGAAGTCATTCCGGCAAGCAGGCTCCATGCCAGATAAGGGACTGACACCGGAGAATACAGATGCTTGTCTCCCGTCAGGTAGTTCTTGCGCCACAAGTACAGTCCCATGAAAACAAAGCCCAGCAGCATGGTAGGCGCCACAGCAATCTGACCAGCCTTGTCCATGTCGAAAGTTCCATAAGCGAAATACGTATACAGCAGACAGAAAGGTCCTGCAAACAGTGCTCCTACAATCTGCATCAAAAAGTAAATCAATACTAGTTTTATTGCCGTTTTCATTGTTCTATTCGTCTAAAAGTTCGCAAAGATACACATTTTCTCTGTCAATCCGTCAAGCTGTGGCAACAAGTCCCATCAGCAGCACCATCACTGTAGAAAGTGACAATACCAATAGTGTAATACTCATGAATGCTCTTCTCATAACCTAAACCCCTCCCTCATTTCTATATTGTTCTTCATTTATTTTACTGCCAGGAGCAATACGTCTTCCTCCGCAGTGGCATGTTCCACCAACAGATTCCAGTCGTTGTCCTTCTTACTCCATTTGTAACTCAAGTAGTTGATGTCATCTCCCGCCTGCAGATAAACAGCTTTTTCCTTCACATCGGAGTAGGCATTCGTCTTGTTGTCCCACAAGGCATATTCCACATCCGTACCGGCTTCCGTATAATTGTAGTTCAAGCAATAGAAGCGTTCAAACGCCTGCTCAATCTCGTTCCATCTCAACGCCTCCTTCTGTATCGTACGCCCTTGGGCATCATAGGTGAAATTGTATTTCAAATGGTTCTGCAGAAACTTACCGTTCTCTACTTTATATACAATTTGGGACTCCACCTGATTTCCGTTCATCACTTCATTATAGGCAAAGTTTTCCTGGATATTACCACCAAAGCATTTATCACTACTGTCACTACAAAAATTGTTGTCATTACTAAAGTTTTCATACCGTTATTGTTTTATTAGTTCTTTATTTTGTTTTTCGATAATCATTTATCGTTTTTCGATATGCAAATAAAAGGCCTTTTTTTGATATGACAAAGAAAAACAGAAAATATTTTATCGAAAAACAATAAAAAAAATCGCGTTTTACGATAAATATACAGAAAACAAACACTTCAAACGGGAAAATACATAGAACTGCAAGGGGATAAATGACCTCGCCTTATGTTTATAAAGAAAGAATGGATTTAATCTCCACCTCGTCACGGTGAAGCTGGGCAATAAGTTCTTCTATACTGTCGAATTTCAGTTCAGGACGGGTGCGGCGCACAAAGGAAAGACGCATCGGCTGCTGATAAATATCAGCATCAAACCGGAATATATGGACCTCAATACTGCGATCGGGTCCGTTCTCCAACGTAGGCCGGTAGCCAATGCTTAGCATACCGCCGTACTCCTTGCCTTCAACACAGACACGGACGGCATACACA
>ENA-OPYU01000639-OPYU01000639.1-human-gut-metagenome-genome-assembly--contig:-NODE-639-length-13405-cov-5.455114_pt1 | contig 13405 bp, 13 predicted proteins | sample MGYA00242637_ERZ504482 | MGnify/ENA primary metagenome ERZ504482 (study PRJEB26092, sample SAMD00036237) | human gut metagenome | host: Homo sapiens | study: EMG produced TPA metagenomics assembly of...
CCGCTCAGTCACCAAGGCTTCAATCCGAAGAAATCCGTCAAGGTGCTTCGCTCGACTTGCATGTGTTAAGCACGCCGCCAGCGTTCATCCTGAGCCAGGATCAAACTCTCGTTAAAAGTGTTCGTTCTGGTCAGAATTAACTACTAGCTAATTCATCCCTTTTACTGTCTGTCACATTAAATGTGACGGGTGCATCTATAAGATGCTGTTCTTAAAAAATCTTCTCTTAAGAAATTTTCAAGGTTGTTGTCTATTGTTTAATTATCAAGGTTCTTTGTTGTTTCTTTTCTCCAGAAGCAACTCTGATATTTTATCATGTTGTTTTCTGTTTGTCAAGAACTTTTTTGTTTTATTTTTTGTGATTCTTTTCAAACTTTCGCTTGTTTCGAATCAGCTTTAATATATTATCACGTGTATCTTCGTTTGTCAACACTTTTTTGAATCTTTTTAAATCCATTTTGATAATACATTTTAGTGCATAGGCACTAAACGGAGAAAGAGGGATTTGAACCCTCGCGCCGGTTTCCCGACCTACACCCTTAGCAGGGGCGCCTCTTCAGCCTCTTGAGTATTTCTCCTCGCCTGAATTTCTGTAATATCTTACAGCATTTATTCAGTTGTGCACCAACAGTGCATATGTGATTATACTAGACTGTTGTCACAATGTCAATGTCTAAATTCAAACTTTTTTATTTTTCTTTGATTTGTTGTTATGTCCGCCCTTAGTGTTCCATTTTCATGTGCAATTGTCGTGCTTATTCAAAAGGAATCACAGCTCCGTCATAGGATTTTTTCGATATATTCTTTAATCTCATCTGATTTCAATGCCTTTACAAGAGCCTGTATCTTTCCTCTTTTTCATTTCCCTCTTTTACTGCAATAATGTTTACATATGTTTTTGCAGCCTCAGAATCTGATTTTTCATATGCAAGCGCATCTTTGGCTACAGAATATCCTGCTTCCAGCGCATAGTTTCCATTTAGTACTACATATGCAGTTTCTCCGGTCACTCTTGCTACCTGTGCAGCTTCCAGTTCTACAATTTCTACATTATATGGATTTTCTTCAATATCATTTACTGTTGCATTGAGTCCTGCCCCGTCTTTTAATGTGATAATTCCATTGTCCTGTAAGAGAAGCAATGCTCTGGCTTCATTTGTCGTATCATTTGGCACTGCGATTTTATCACCTTCGGAAATTTCATCCAGACTCATTTTTTGTTCCTGGATAAATTCCAAATGGCTCATAATGGATATCTCCTGCATCTACCAGATGAGTTCCTTTTTCCTCGTTGAAACTTTCCAGATATGGCACATGCTGGAAATAGTTTGCATCAAATTCTCCGCTCTCTACAACTTCATTTGGCTGCACATAGTCATCAAACACTGTCACTTCCAGCTGATATCCTTCTTTTTTCAGAATCGATTTTGCCTGTTCCAATATTTCAGCGTGTGGAGTTGCAGATGCTGCTACTTTAATCGTCTTTGCATCTTCACTGCTGCCTTTCTCCTCTGCTTTTGAATTACTTTGGCATCCTGTCAGTACTCCTAATGTTAAGATCCCTGTTAATATAATTGCTGTTACCTTTTTCATATTCTCTCTCCTTTTCCCTTTTGTTTTTGCTGTTTTTCTATTTTCTTTTATCCAGTACAGATGCAGCTTTCATTCCCGCCGACTGGAAAATCTGAACCAGTATCACAAGCAGAACAACTGTCACGATCATGATTTCAGACTGATATCGATAATATCCATAACGGATGGCGATATCTCCCAGTCCACCGCCGCCTACAGTTCCTGCCATAGCTGAGTATCCGAGGATCGTTCCTATTGCAATTGTCGCTCCTGTGATCAGAGATGTTCTTGCTTCTACGAGAAGAACCCTGGTGATAATCGTGAAATTTCCTGCTCCCATTGCTTTTGCAGCCTCAATCACTCCCTCATCCACTTCTTTAGCCGAAGATTCCACCATTCTTGCAATAAACGGCACTGCTGCCACCACCAGTGGAACAATGGTTGCTGATGATCCGTAGCTTTGCCCCACGAGCAATCTCGTGAGCGGTATCACAAGGATTAAAAGAATCAGAAACGGGATGCTTCTCACAATGTTTGAAATAAGATCTAATATCTTATATAACACTGCATTCGGTTTCAAACCGTCTTTATCTGATACTGCCAGGCAGATTCCCATTGGGAGACCAAAGACATATCCCAGAATCGTAGATGCCAGTGTCATATATAAAGTTTCTTTTACTCCATTTAAAATCATTAAGATCACGTCTTCACTCCACATCATCCGTCACCTCCTCCAGTTCAATGCCACATGTTTTTAAATAGTTCTGCATTTCCTCTGCCTGTCTGCTGTCTCCTGCAAACTCCAGAATCATTTCGCCTTTTGCAACACCTCCGATATTTCTTGTGTCTGCCCGCAGAATGTTGACCGGTTCCCGGAACTTTAAGATCATATTAGCGATCACTGGCTGGAACGCCGAATTTTCTGAAAATACAATTCGTACTTTTCTGCCGCTCTGAATCAGATCTTTTGTATTGCCGGAAGATTCTGCTCTGCTGATATCATCTCCTTCATCTTTTCGGATTAATTCTCTTGCCACATCTGATTTTGGATGACTGAATATCTCGGACACACTTCCTGTCTCCACAATTTCTCCTGATTTCATGATCGCTACATGAGAACAGATTTTTCTGACCACAGACATCTGATGGGTAATGATCACGATCGTAATATTAAATTTCCGGTTGATTTCCTGTAACAATTCCAGAATCGATGCTGTTGTCTGTGGATCCAAAGCGCTTGTAGCTTCATCACATAACAAGATTTTAGGCGATGTTGCAAGTGCTCTTGCAATTGCAACTCTCTGTTTTTGACCACCTGATAATTGAGAAGGAAATGCATTTGCTTTTTCCTTCAATCCTACGATTTCCAGAAGTTCTTCCGCTTTTTCTCTTGCTTCCTTTTTCTTTTTGCCCTGGATATACATCGGAAAACACACATTTTCCAGTACTGATTTCTGCATCAGAAGATTAAAATGCTGAAAGATCATTCCAATCTGTTCTCTTTGCTTTCTCAGTTCTTTCTCTTTCAGCCCGCCCAATGCACGTCCTTTTATCAATACATTTCCGGATGTAGGCTGCTCCAGAAAGTTCATACATCGTACCAATGTACTTTTTCCTGCTCCTGACATTCCGATAATTCCGTAAATTTCTCCTGATCTTATTGTCAGGCTTACATTTTTTAACGCCTGAACAGTTCCTTCTTTGGAAGAATATGTTTTGGACACATTTTCAATTTTAATTTCCGCCATTGCTTTTTCCTTCCATTTTTTATTCGTTTTCCCTTATTCTGTTTGGGATGTATTTAACTATATCATTTTAGTTGGAAATGTGTTAATTCTTAAAAAAATACAGCCAGTAATAGTTTTTTCCTATTACTGGCTGTGATATTTTAATTGATATCCAACGTTTTGTCTTTATATTTTGATATTTCTTCCAGATATTTTTTCCCGAGTGGACTGATTGCAACTCCGCTTCTGACCAAGTATCCAATGGTCATCACTTCATCTGATTTCAGCTTTACTGCACAATACTCTTCCCCGTTAAGTTCCTCGCAGATGATACCGGAACATAAGGTATATCCATTCAATCCTACCATAAAATTCAGAATCGTCGCCCGATCATCTACCTTGATCAGCTGCTTATATTCAAATGTACTCAGCACTTCTTCTGCAAAATAAAAGGAATTGTACGTCCCTTGTTCAAAAGACAGACAAGGGTATTCATTTAGCTCTTCCAGTTCAATTTCTTTCCGATTTGCCCAGGGATGTCCTTTCCACATATACACATAAATACTGCACTTAAGAAGTTCATGAAATTCAAGATTACACTCATGGAATAATTTTGTCAGTACTTTCCGGTTAAACTCATTGACATACAGAATCCCGATCTCACTTTTGAAATTCTTAACGTCCTGAATCACGTCATATGTTTTTTGTTTCAGAACAGCAAACTCGTATTCTTCCATGCCGAACTGTCTCACCATCTCTACAAAGGCATTTACTGCAAATGTATAGTGCTGCATTTGATACGCTGAATTTCATTTTTTGAATTTTTCTTTTTCCACGTATTTGGATTCGATCAGCTGGTACTGCTCCACAACCTGCCTGGCATACCCGATAAATTCCTCGCCCTCCGGCGTAACAGACACGCCTCTGTTGGTTCTTCGAAACAGATCAATCCCGATTTCTGTCTCCAGTTCTTTGATTGCTGAGGATAAGCTCGGCTGGGAAATAAACAGTCTTCTCGCCGCTTCATTCATAGATCTGGCATGTGCAACAGTGATCGCATATTTTAACTGTGTTAATGTCATTGTATTTCAGCCCTTTCCGGACAATTTTCATCAATTATTTTCTGGATACGGTCATGTACGATCTCTGCAATCTCCGTAGTTTTCATATTTTTGTATTCTTCATAATACAGCGGTTCTAAAAAGTGTACCTGTACCGTAACCTGACTGATTGTTTTCGTATCGAATGGTTTAAAAGAATCAATCAATGCAACCGGAACAATCGGACATTTTGCTTTGGTTGCAGCTTTAAAGCTTCCGCCTTTGAAGGAGCCGATCTGATTTCCATTTTTAGAACGGGTTCCCTCGGCAAAAATCAGATAGTTCTTTCCATTTTGAACTTCCTTTGATACATCAATGATCACCTGCATAGACTGCCTGATATCTTCCCGGTCTATCATATATGCATGCATACAGGAAAAGACCTGCTTTAAAAACCGAACATCCTTTACTTCTTTTTTGGCTACTACAGAAAACGGATATGGACATGCGTCTAATATAGCCAGCACATCATACATTCCCTGATGGTTCGGAAAAAACATAAATCCGTTCTCTTTTGGAAGATTTTCTGCACCATGTTCTTCTATTTTTACATTTCCGCCTTTGTTGGCACGAAAAACAATCCACTTTAAAAACTTAACATGTTCTTCCAGTGTATAGTTTTCCGGGTGTGCCGCTCTGTGACACAATTTGATCCACATGTACGGAACCAGTAAGATATTCCGAAACACCATTAATAAAATACGTTTCAGTTTTTTCTGCTCCTGAAATTACTCATTTTTATAGGTGCAATACTCTTTGATTGCACTTTCATATAAATTATTGCCCTCACTGTCTATGACAACGATTACCGGAAAGTTTTCTACCTGAAGCTTTCGAATTGCTTCTGTCCCCAGATCATCATATGCAACAACTTCTGATTTTGTGATACATTTTGACAGCAACGCTCCTGCGCCTCCTACTGCCGCAAAATAGACTGCACCATTTCTGATTACAGCATCAATCACATCCTGTGTTCTTTTTCCTTTTCCGATCATCGCACCCATCCCAAGATCCAGAAGCTGTGGTGTATATTTATCCATGCGGCTGGCCGTTGTCGGACCTGCAGAACCGATAGGACGTCCTTCCCTTGCCGGAGACGGTCCCATATAATAGATAATCTGATCCTGGATATCAATCGGAAGATTTTCCTGATTCTGCAGTGTTTCATACATTCTTTTATGCGCAGCATCCCGCGCTGTATAAATAGTTCCTGTAATATATACATAATCTCCTGATTTCAGAGTTTTTAATTCTTCTTTTGAAATCGGAGCCTGCAAATGTCTTTCCATAATGCTTTCCTTTCTGTTTTTCTTTTAAAGTTCACGAACGACATGTCTGTTTACATGACAGCAGATATTGATTCCTACCGGAAGCCCTGCAATATGTGTCGGATATGTATTGATATTAACTGCAAGCGCAGTAGTTGTTCCTCCAAGCCCTCCGGGTCCGATTCCAAGGCTGTTGATTTTCACAAGCATCTCCTCTTCCATGTCTTTTACATATGGAATGTCAGAATGTACCCCCACTTCTCTTGTCAGAGCTTCTTTTGCCATCAGCGCACATTTTTCAAAGGTTCCCCCGATTCCTACTCCAACTACCATCGGAGGACAGGCATTCGGACCGGCGTCCCTGACTGCCGTCAGAATCGCATGTTTTACTCCCTCAATACCTTCTGCCGGCTTCAACATAAATACACGGCTCATATTTTCGCTTCCAAATCCTTTTGGTGCTACTTTTATCTTCACCTTATCTCCTGCAACGATTTTGGTATGGAGCACTGCCGGTGTATTATCTTTTGTATTTTCACGGATTAATGGATCTTTTACCACAGATTTTCTTAAAAAACCTTCTGTGTACCCCTGTCTGACCCCTTCATTGACTGCCTCTTCCAGAAGGCCACCCTCCAGATGCACATCCTGCCCGATTTCCAGAAATATAACTGCCATTCCGGTATCCTGACAGATTGGAATCATATCATCAGCCGCAATTTTTAAATTTTCCTGCAGCTGTCCCAATATCTGTTTTCCAAGCGGTGATTTTTCGTCCTGCTCCGCCTGTTTCATTGCTGTGTCCATATCTTTTGACAGATAGTGGTTTGCTTCAATACACATTTCTTTGATATTTTTTGAGATTTCTCTCACATCAATTGTACGAATCATAATGCCTCCTAGAACTTTTTTACAATCATCAGGTTTCTGTTTTCACTATCCAGTATTATAGTATAGTTCCTTCAAAAATTGAAACGAAAAAAAAGAGAGCCGGATGCTCTCTTTTGAGGTTCCGGCTCTCTTTCGGGAAGGGGGTGATACAATCCAGTTATCCTATTTTTCTTGATTTTCGATAAATGATCGCTCCTACAATAATGTTGAGTGAGATCAGCAGTCCAATCACCCATTTTGCATAGTCGTTATCAAAATCACCAGTCTTGACTGCTGGAACCAGGGCTTTACATACTACACATCTTCCATCACGATATATGTGTCCTGTTACTGCAATCGTCACCTTCTCCAGTGTTGTTTCGTTCTTTCCATCTTTATCCAGATATAATTTTCCGCAAGTCTCACACCGGTAGTATGCTTTATTTCCGGCTTCTGTACATGTTGGTTTTTTCCTCCTGTACTGCTGTCATGCTGTGCTCATGTGGTTTTACATAATCCGGATCGATCTCGCCGCAAACAGTACAGATTCCATCCTGATACTGATGTCCCGTCGGAGGAAGCGTAATCTCTTCTACCGTTGTCTCCTCTGTTCCCGCCTTGTCGAGATACAGCTTTTTGCAGGACTGACACTGATAGCAGGCTTTATATCCGGCTTCTGTACATGTCGGTAGTTTTTCCTGAACCACCAACATATCGTGCTGATGCTTTTCTGACTGTCTTGCCGTGAATGAGAATGTTACAATCCGATACCATCCATTCTCTGATTCTTCGACCTTTGGTGTTCCCTGTACTTCATTTCCAGAAAGCACAGTAATCAGCTCCGGCGCTGCAAATTGATATCCTTCTTTTGCTTCATATGTTACATGAAGCTCATACTCACCTTCCTCAAATTTATCTGTTGACAGTAACGTGTTTTCTCCGTTCTTCGTCGTCCATTCAACCATATTGATAAAATAGTGTGCACCGGCAGGAACCTCTAATTCATATGACGGCATTTCTCCGATGACCGGCCAGGTTATATGATTTGTATTGATGATCGTAATCTCTTGTCTTCCCTCAGCCGGATTTTCATCACTTGTTTCCGCCGCCTCTGCAACTGAAAAAATCATAACTGCAAACATACAAACTGCTAAAGGTAGTGCCAGCCAACTCTTTGCCTTTTTCATAATCTCACGCTCCTCTCCCTGATTTCATTTTAATCATTGGTTTTCTGGTTTCCTTTGTGTGCACTTTATTTTGTTGTATGGTTCTTTTTTCTTTATTATACTATAATTTACTGTTTTTATCTATATTTTCTTTATATTCTTTATTTTTTTATATTTTATCTGATTATTTGTTTTAAAAAAAACCTCCGCATATCATGCGAAGGCTCTTTCTCTTTATTCTTCTATTGGAACGTCTGTCTCTTCCTCATCCTCAGAAATTTCGATTTCTTCTCCATCGATCTCTGCAGATGCTTTTCTTACTTTTGCGATACTTGCAACTTTTTTGCATTCTCAGGCAGATTGATCAGTTTTACACCGGATGTGATTCGTCCGTATACAGAAATGTCGGAACACTTCATACGGATCACGATTCCTTCCGTATTGATCATCATGATCTCGCTGTCTTCATCGACCGCCTTCATACCAACCACATCGCCTGTTTTTTTCCGTGATCTTATAGCATTTTACACCTTTTCCTCCACGGTTCTGTCTTGTAAATTCATCCATATCTGTCAGTTTGCCCATACCTTTTTCAGATGCAATGAGCAGATATTTTCCTTGATCGCTGATCTGCATTCCGATTACTTCATCATGATCTCCAAGGTTCATGCCACGCACTCCCATAGAAACACGGCCTGTCGGACGCACATCCTTCTCACTAAACCGGATACACATACCGTATTTTGTAACCAGGATCACATCCTGTTCATCATCTGTAATCTTCACTTCGATCAGTTTATCATCTTCTCTGAGAACGATCGCAGCCAGTCCGGTCTTTCTGACATTTGCATAATCTTTAATCGGAGTCTTTTTCACAAGACCTTTTTCTGTTGCCATCAACAGATACTGTCCATCCTCGTACTCCCGGATTGGAATCATTGCTGTGATCTTCTCATCCGGCATCAGCTGCAGCAGATTGATGATTGCAGTACCGCGCGCAGTTCTGCTTGCTTCCGGAATCTCATAGCCTTTCAGACGGTACACACGTCCTGTATTTGTAAAGAACATGATATAGTGATGTGTTGTCGTAATAAACAGTTCCTTGATATAGTCATCATCCAGGATCTGCATTCCTTTGATTCCTTTTCCGCCTCGGTTCTGACTCTTGAATGTATCCATGGACATTCTCTTAATGTATCCCATTTTTGTCATGGTGATCACCACATTTTCTCTTGGGATCAGATCTTCCATGGAAATATCAAACTCATCAAATCCGATGGATGTTCTTCTCTCATCTCCATATTTTTCGGAAATGACAAGAATCTCCTTTTTGATCACACCAAGAAGCAGTTTTCTGTCCGCAAGAATCGCTTTTAATTCCCCGATCTTCTTCATCAGTTCTTCGTACTCTGCTTCCAGCTTCTCACGCTCCAGACCTGTCAGTGCACGCAGACGCATATCTACAATTGCGCTCGCCTGTACTTCTGTCAGATCAAATCTGGACATCAATTCTTCCTTGGCAGTCTGAACATTCTTAGATCCGCGGATAATCCGGATTACCTCATCAATGTTATCCAGTGCAATCAGTAATCCCTGTAAAATATGAGCACGCTCTTCTGCTCTGTTCAGCTCATACTGTGTTCTTCTCGTCACAACCTCTTCCTGGTGCTTCAGATAATGCTTCAGCATATCCAGGATATTCATGACTTTTGGCTCATTGTTGACTAAAGCCAGCATGATCACACCGAAGGTATCCTGCAGCTGTGTATGTTTATAAAGCTGGTTTAAAATTACATTCGGATTGACATCTCTTCTCAATTCGATACAGATGCGCATTCCCTCACGGCTGGACTGATCGCTTAAATCGGTGATCCCATCTACCTTTTTATCACGTACCAACTCTGCGATCTTCTCGATCAGTCGGGCTTTATTTACCATGTATGGCAGCTCCGTTACGATAATCCTGTTCTTACCGTTTGCCATTGGTTCAATATTGGTAATCGCACGCACACGGATCTTACCGCGTCCTGTGCGGTATGCTTCTTCAATTCCTCTTGTTCCGAGAATCTCTGCTCCGGTTGGAAAATCCGGTCCTTTGACGATCTTTAAAATATCATCAATACTTGTCTCTCCGTTTTCATCGATCTGGTCGTCAATGATCTTCACGACCGCGCCAATGATTTCACGCAGGTTATGCGGCGGAATGTTCGTTGCCATTCCGACTGCAATACCGGATGTTCCGTTTACCAGAAGATTCGGGAATCTGGCCGGAAGAACTGTCGGTTCTTTCTCTGTCTCGTCAAAGTTCGGTGCAAAATCTACGGTAGTTTTTATTGATGTCAGCAGTCATCTCCATGGAAATCTTGCTCAGACGTGCCTCTGTATATCGCATGGCAGCAGCGCCATCACCGTCTACAGACCCAAAGTTCCCGTGTCCATCAACCAGAGGATATCTCGTAGACCATTCCTGTGCCAGATTTACCAGTGCTCCATAAATAGAGCTGTCGCCATGAGGATGATATTTACCCATTGTATCACCAACAATACGCGCACATTTACGATGCGGCTTGTCAGGTCCATTATTCAGCTCGATCATTGAATACAGGATTCTTCTCTGTACCGGCTTTAATCCGTCTCTGACATCCGGCAGGGCACGGGATGCGATAACGCTCATCGCATAGTCGATATAGGAAGTCTCCATTGTCTTTTTCAGGTCAACTTCATGGACTTTATCAAAAATATTATCTTCCATGTTCCTTCTCCTTGTTTTTTAAATGTATTGCAATTCTATATATCCAGATTTTTAACAAATCTGGCATTTTCTTCAATGAACTCTCGTCTTGGTTCTACCTTGTCTCCCATCAGTGTAGTAAATGTCAGATCCAGTTCGGAAGATGTCTCGTCATCCATAGTCACCCTCAAAAGTACACGATGCTCCGGATCCATTGTTGTCTCCCAGAGCTGATCCGCATCCATTTCACCAAGACCTTTATAACGCTGAATCTTATTATTGCTGTCACGTCCTACTTCTGTAAGAATCTCATTTAATTCCTCATCACTGTATGCATACCAGACTTTTTATTTTTTTCCAGCTTATACAGCGGCGGCTGTGCCAGATACACATAGCCTTCTCTGATCAGATCCGGCATAAAACGATATAAAAATGTCAGAAGCAGGGTGCTGATATGCGCACCATCCACATCGGCATCAGTCATGATAATAATCTTATGATACCGCAGCTTGGAAATATCAAAATCCTCATGAATTCCTGTTCCAAACGCCGTGATCATAGCCTTGATCTCCGCATTGGCGTAAATCTTATCCAGCCTTGCTTTTTCTACATTCAGGATTTTTCCTCTCAGTGGAAGGATCGCCTGTGTCGCACGCTGTCTCGCTGTCTTTGCAGAACCACCCGCTGAATCTCCCTCGACGATGTAGATCTCACAGTTTTCCGGATTTTTGTCTGAACAATCCGCCAGTTTTCCAGGCAGGGACATCCCCTCCAGAGCTGATTTTCTTCTGGTCAGATCTCTGGCCTTTCTTGCTGCTTCTCTTGCTCTTTGTGCCATCAGAGATTTCTCTACTGTCTGTTTTGCGACAGACGGATTCTGCTCCAGGAAAATCTCAAGCTGAGTGCTGACAATGTTGTCCACTGCTCCACGCGCTTCACTGTTTCCGAGCTTCTGCTTGGTCTGACCCTCAAACTGCGGCTCTCCGATCTTAACACTGACAATCGCTGTCAGACCTTCACGAATGTCATCACCTGACAGATTCGGCTCATTGTCCTTGAGCAGTTTATTCTTTCTGGCATACTCATTAAAGGTCTTCGTCAATGCCTTTCTGAATCCCTCAATATGAGTTCCCCCTTCCGGAGTTGTAATATTGTTTACAAATCCATACGTATTGTCACTGTAGGAGTCGTTATGCTGCATGGCCATCTCGACAACTACTCCGTCTTTTTCGCCTTCACAATAAATGATCTGGTCATACAAAGGTGTCTTGCTTTTGTTCAGATAAGTGACAAACTCTTTGATTCCACCCTCGTAATGAAATGTATGCTCTCTGATTTCTTCTTCACGAAGATCCTGCAGAATAATCTTCAGCCCTTTTGTGAGAAATGCCATCTCACGCAGTCTCTGCTTTAATACATCGTATTCAAATACAGTCTCTTCAAAGATCTCGCCATCCGGAAGAAATGTAACTTTTGTTCCGGTTTTATCCGGATCACATTCACCGACTACTTTTAACGAATACATCGTCTTTCCGCGTTCATATCGCTGTTTGTAAATTTTTCCTTCGTTGTAGATCTCAACTTCAAGCCATACAGAGAGTGCGTTTACAACGGACGCACCTACTCCGTGCAGACCTCCGGATACTTTGTATCCTCCTCCGCCGAATTTTCCGCCGGCGTGAAGAATCGTAAATACAACCTCTACCGCAGGAATCCCTGCCTTGTGGTTTAATCCAACCGGGATTCCTCGTCCGTTGTCAACGACCGTCACAGAATTGTCCGGATTGATACTCACATTAATCGTATCACAATATCCAGCCAATGCCTCATCTACCGCATTGTCTACAATCTCATATACCAGATGATGAAGTCCTCTTGCAGAAGTGCTTCCAATATACATTCCCGGTCTTTTTCTTACTGCTTCCAGTCCCTCTAATATTTGGATCTGGTCTGCTCCATATTCTGCATCAAATTCAGTACCTGTTGCACCCATTTAAAAACCTCCTAGTTTTCTTTTGTCACACTTCCGCTGCTTACACGGAAAATTTTATTTATAGAAAATCGATGATTCACAAACTCATCCAGCCCAGTACATGTAATCACGGTCTGTATATCATGAATACTGTCTAATAAATAGTTTTGCCTGTGCTTGTCCAGTTCAGACAATACATCGTCCAATAATAAAATCGGTGTATCTTTGATCACTTCTTTCACCAGTTCGATCTCAGACAGCTTTAACGACAGTGCTGCTGTCCTCTGCTGCCCCTGTGAGCCGAATTTGCGAATATCCAGATCACCTGATAAAAAGCACAAATCATCCCTGTGCGGACCGACAGAAGTGCTTTTCATCCGAAATGTCTCTCTCCCGGTTTTTTTTTGCAAAGCCTGCTCCAGAGAAAGACTTCCAAGACTGCTCTCATAAGACAGTTCAATCCGCTCTCTCCCGCCTGTCAGCCTGTAATGTATGTCGGCAATGATCTGATTGACCTGCCTGATAAATTGTTTTCGGCTCTCGATCACTTTTGTCCCATACTCAGCAAGCTGCATATCCCAGATATCCAGCGTATCCATTAAGTGATCCTGATGATAAAGCTCTTTTAACAGAGAATTTCTCTGATTGATGATTCGATTATAATTTGATAAATTGCTCAGATATACTTTGTCGATCTGAGATAACTCCAGATCGATAAATCTTCTTCTGCCGGCAGGTCCGTCTTTGATAATATTGAGGTCCTCCGGAGAAAAAAAGACAAAATGTACAATTCCAAACAACTCACTTGCTTTTCGAATTGGAATTTTATTGATTGCGATTCCTTTTGGACTGTTCTTTTTGAGATGCATATCAATCTGGAATTCCATCCCCTTTTTCTCTACGATCGTCTCCAGATGTGATTCCTCTCTGCCGAACTGTATCAAATCTCTGTCTTTTGTCCCTCTGTGGGATTTTGTCGTACCCGACAAATACAATGCC
>ENA-OPYU01000640-OPYU01000640.1-human-gut-metagenome-genome-assembly--contig:-NODE-640-length-13390-cov-4.137752_pt1 | contig 13390 bp, 11 predicted proteins | sample MGYA00242637_ERZ504482 | MGnify/ENA primary metagenome ERZ504482 (study PRJEB26092, sample SAMD00036237) | human gut metagenome | host: Homo sapiens | study: EMG produced TPA metagenomics assembly of...
GAAAACAACTTATCATTAAAGAATCTAAAAATTTTACATATTCTAGTTAAAGAAAACCTACCGCAAAATTTTGCGGTAGGTTTCTTTTTATTCTAATCTGTCACATGAAAACATTTGTGAAAAATAATTTTCATACCCATAATCTGTTTTTAGCACAAAATACACCGACACCCATTGTATTATAACTAGCATTTGTAATATTTCTCAAATGACTTTCTGATGCAAACCAAGCTTGACAAACATCATAAGCCGATGTAAAATCCTTCTGCTAGATTTTTCTCCATCTACATTGAATGAAGTAATCCCTCTTTCTCCATTTGGACGTGTATGAGAATAACTATAAGTAATTTCATATGCACGAATATTTGCTGCATTTTGAAGAGAAGAGTCTATTGATGGTAAACTTAATGCACCTCGATGAAAAAATTGCTCTTTTTTTCATTTACTAAATCTAGAATTTCTTGCCTCATTTCCAAATCAAAGTGTCCAACAACTGTTGTTGTTTTACCATTTCCTAAGTCAATGGTATAAGTTTGATCATTAAATTCTTTTTAGTTGCACCACATTCTTTACATTTATAATAAATATATTGTAAATCTCTTCCAGTTTCTTCATATGTATGATTATCTGGAGTGAGTGGAAGTTCCACTGTCTTGATGTCTCCACAAACCTTACAAGCATAATTGATATGTCCTTTGGTTGTACAAGTAGAGTCTACTCTTTCAACCTCTGTATTCATATCATAATCATGAGGGATTAAATCATACATTGTCTTCTGTGTTTCTTCACATCTGCTACATTTGTAGATATCATATCCTTGCTCTACACAAGTAGAATCCTTATGCTCTACAAGAACTGAAAAGTCGTGTCCAAGTTTTGCAATCGTTGTACGATAAGAGTCTTTACACATGCTGCAAGTGTATTCTTTATAGCCATCCGTTGTACAGGTTACATCAGCTTTTTTAGTCAGTTTGTAATCATGGTCTGCCTTAGTGATGTCTACCTTTTTCGTTTCGTTGCATCGACTACATTTGTAGAGATCGTATCCGGCAGCCTGACAGTTGGCATCTTTGTGATCCTTCTTTACGGAGAAATCATGACCGAGTTTCTTAGTCGTTACTTCTTTCTTCACATTTCCACACATGCTGCAGGTATATTCTTTGTAACCATCAATGGTGCAAGTAGCAGCTGCGTTCTTAGTCAGTTTGTAATCATGGTGCACTTTTGCAAGTTTCTCTTGATAAGAATCACCACACATGGTACAAGTATACTCCTTGTAACCGTCGTTCTGGCAGGTAGCTTTCACTGTTTTAGTTAACTGATAATTATGATCAACTTTTGCGATGTCTACCTTTTTGCGTTTCATTACACCTGCTACATTTGTAGAGATCGTATCCGGCAGTTTGGCAAGTAGCATCTTTGTGTTCTTTCTTTATGGGAAAAATCATGCCCGAGCTTCTTAGCCGTTATTTCTTTCTTGATATTTCCACACATGCTACAAGTATACTCTTTGTAGCCATCAGCAGTGCATGTTGCATCGACTTTCTTTGTCAATTTATAGTCATGATCGATTTTTGCGATCGTAACTTTCTTCGTTTCATCGCATTTACTACACTTGTAGATATCATACCCTTCTGTCTGACAGGTGGCATCTTTGTGGTCTACTTTTTCAGTGAACTCATGTTTATGCTCATAATTCGGTACCCATGCACCTGATGGGTTCACATAGTCATCACCAATCCAGGTATCCGATGCCATCGCTCCGGATTCATACATGTAATAGCAGGAACCTCCGATCCAATGCCAGCCCTTTCCTAACATTGCACCGCTTGACTCCATATAATACCAGTCATTTCTTAATTTCTGCCAACCGGTCAGCATCCATCCTGCAGAGTCAAACAGATACCAGTTATCTCCGATAAGTTCCCAGCCGTTTCTGGTATAATTTCCGTCTGCATGGCGATACCACCAGCGGTCTCCGCTTTTTATCCACTTCGCCTGTTCCTTTGTCTTTCCCTGTACCCAGGTACCTGACGCATTTACATAATAATCACCGATCCAGGTGTTGGATGCCATCGCTCCGGATTCATACATGTAATAGCAAGAACCTCCGATCCAGTTCCAACCGGTTACCATGTAACCATTTCCGTTAAACCAGTACCATTGCCCGTTTACCAGTTTCCATTGATTTCTCGGGTACGAGCCATTGTTCTCCTGATACCACCAACCGACACTGTCCTTCTGCCAGCCGGCTGCACTGACCGGCATCACTGCTATGCTGGTGCTTAACACGGCCGCAAGAAGAATACTACATATTTTCTTTTTCCTCATTTTGCACAACCTCCCTCTGTAGTATTCTTTTATTTTATCATACATGCACAAACAAAAAACCATTATTTCTCTTGAGCTTTAGCGTGATATGCTTTCTTTTGTATGTACATTACAGATGGATTTACAGTAAATGCCAAGACCTATTAATGATGTTAAAGTGAATTTTCTGAAACAATTGAATAAAAACATCAAAAACAACATTAATTTACCGATATTTTTGGAATTGTCTTAAATAACACTTCTTCAATAACAATATTTATGATAGAATAAATATAAGATTACGATGGGAGGCAAAGCTATGAGCAATAATAATGTACAAGCAGAGAATGTCCTGTTTTTCAATTTAAGTGTATTGGCAAAAGAATGCAAGATGAACAAGTATCAGGGAACATTAAAAAAAGGAACGGACAATGTGAATGGAAACTATACAGGAATCTCTCAACTGGAGGCAGGGACCAAGCATATACTCTGTCAGCTTGCGTTGGAAGGAAAGAAACTGGATCGTATCGTTATGGTAACATCGAAAGCGACGAGAACAGATAATCGACAGGAGTTCGTAGAATCATTTTGGGAGGATTACGGAGATGATGATGGTCAGGCATCATCTATGAATTTTTACAAGCAAAGAATTACTGATTATCTCAGAAGAAAAGAAGACAAAGAGATATTCAAAGATGTAAAAGATACCTACTACGAAGAAAATAAAAATTTTGAGACCATATTTCCGGATGACGTTACATACACAGATGAAGAGATCAAAAAGCTGTTTATCGAGATACCTACATATGATCCGGAGAATGACAGAATAACAGAAGCGGAAAAAAAATGCTCATTACTATAAAGATAAGAGTCTTGAGCTTTTTTTCGGAAATTATCAATCAGATCCAAGGAAAAGATAACAGAGCAGTAGATCTATATGTTGATATGCAGGGTGGAATCAGAAGTGCAGTATCACAGATTGATGCCGTACTGGAGCTGTTGAAAGACCGAAACGTTAATATCAAGGGAAGATATGCAATTAAAGGTTACAGGCAGGATGTAGAGAAAGTATATGCCGTAAAACTAGTAGATGATGAATATAAAGCCTATGAACTTGTATCTGCGATGACAGAATTCAAGCGCTACGGAAGAGGTCAGGGACTGACAGAATTCTTCACCAAGGATGAAGAGCCGGAGACACAGAAAATTACGGAATTGATCAGGAAGATATCCGATGCAATTGCACTGTGTAACGTTAAAGAATTTGAAAATCAGATAAAGACATTAAAAGAAATCAATGAGCAGACAGAAATAAGAACGAAGCTGAAAGAAAAGAACTCCCAGATGCTGATCGTATTTCAAGATATTATTGCGGACTATGCCTCTCTGCTGAAGGATGGAAGTACGACCTTCGACATTGTAAAGTGGTGCGTGAACAAATCTTTTTACCAGCAGGCACTTACAATTATAGAAAGCCTTATGCCGAAGATGTTAGCAGAATGCGGATACCTACAGTACAATCCGATGGATGAGGTGATTGTTGAAAAAGAAGAAAATCATAAAAAGATGAAAGAGAAAATCTTCTGGGTATGTGAGCAGGATAAAAGAAGTAGAAACCAAGGATGGAAAGACAATCGAAATATACTTTTTGAACAGTGGGTGCATAATAATACGGATCTAAGAGAAAAAAGTATTTTTGGAATACCAGATGAAAAAGTAAGAAATATAAGCGGGGACACGGATTTTAAGAAAGTGATACTTGAAGTTGGGAAAGACAAAGGATTGCAATGGAAAAGAAAATACAATTCGACATTGCCGGATGTTCATTATGACCGATATAGCATTAATCTGAAAAATAATGCAGAGGGAAAATTATTTTGTTTGTTTGCGGCTTTATCCAAAGTATTAAAAGATGTAAGAAATTCCAGCAACCATGCCAATTCAAAAGAATCATGTGAATCAGTACGGCATTTACTGGAGGGTTACGTAGCAATTGGAAATCTCTTGAAGTTAAATGAAAAACACACAGAGATACCACAACCAAAACAAGGTGATAAAGTAACGTTCATGATAACAAACAAGGAAGAAGAGACACTGAAAGGTTGTGTGGAGGGTCTTTATGAAGGTGCAGTTGTGAAATCCTGCGTGAAGGGATTTCAGCAGAGGGAATTAAAAGAGATGATCGGAAGGACAGTGCAGGCTGAAATAACAGGAATCATTGACGGAACATACATGGTAAAATGCGCAGTTGAAAAAAAGAAACCAGAAACGCAAAGAACCCGTAAGGTTCAAAAAAAGAAACCGGAAGATACATTGGGAACATCATTAGGAGATAAATTAAAAGGAATAACTTTGCAATAGAATGAAAAGGAGAGAAAGCAATGTGTTTCATTAATTTTTCGAATCATTCTTCTGTCTCATGGGGAGAACAGCAGCGGGAAGAGGCACAGAAATGGGGAGATATCATAGATGTTGCATTTCCGATGGTGGATTCGAATCTGTCCGGTCAGGAGGTAGAAGAGATGGCCGGGAAGTGTGTTGCGGACATATTAAGATATCACCCGTCGGCTGTGATGTGTCAGGGAGAGTTCACATTATCTTATCATGTAGTGAGTCTGCTGAAAGAACATGGAATACCCGTACTGTCTGCGTGCAGTAAACGTAATGTTATGGAAGAGAAGAAACAGGATGGAACCGTTTATAAAAGGTCCGTATTTAGGTTTATACAGTTCAGAGAATATTAGATATCGATAGGAAAAGTACATTTAGAGACAAAGGAGGAAGACGATGAAAGCAGAATTACTGGATAAAGAAGTTCTGGCGATGTATGATGTCAGGGGAATCCAAAGTTACATATTCAAAAGCAATGTAGCCAAGGAGATTATCGGAGCTTCGAAGATCGTAGAAAAAATTGTGACAGATGGCCTTAGGGCATACATAGAGACCCTGGAAGAGACAGAAAAGAACAAGTATATGCAGGAGTGGGAAACAGATGATCCGGAAGCATTCCTGAAAGACGCATCAATTATGATGCAGGTCATGTTTGTAGGAGGTGGCAATGCGTATGTGTTGTTCCGAAAAGGTGAGGTATGCCAGAATGTGAATCGGTTCCTGGCCAGATATGTGCTGCAGAAAACATATTCTCTGAATCTGGCAATCGCAGTGATCGAAAAGACCGGTTCTTATGCGAAAGACTACAAGAGTATCAATGATGAGATGAGAAATATAAAAGCATATATGCCGCTGACCCAGCCGGTCGGAGCACTGCCTTTTATGGCGGCAGATTCTATCACAGGATACCCATTGAGTTACCGGGAGAACGGAACTTATTTTTGTACGGAGGCAAAGCTGAAAAGAGCGGCATTTCCAAAGAATGAGGATGAGAAAGTCTTTGACAGAATGGTGACGGAAAAAGGAGACAACAGTACGCTGGCAGTATGTCATATTGATGGAAACAGTATAGGAAAACGGATTCAGAATATTATGCGTGAGATTGATTCTTACAACGATGCAATCAGGGTTATGAGAAGTCTTTCGATGGAAATCGCAGAGGTATTTGGAACTACTTTTGAACAGATGACGGCATATATGAGAGAGCTGTCGGTGAAAGTAAAAAAGAATGCAGAGAATCAGTTATATCGTAAGATCATCGTAGCCGGAGACGATATTACGTTTGTGTGCAATGCGAAACTGGCGTTGCCGGCAGTCAGGTACTTCCTGTCACATGTAGGAGAAGAAAAGGACTACAGTGCCTGTGGAGGTATTGCCTACTTTAACAGTCATTTCCCTTTCTCAGATGCATATCAGGTGGCAGAGTCGTGCTGTGACAATGCCAAAAAACGGGCAAAGAGACCGGAGAATAGAGGAAAGAACGAAAAGATCGGCAATTTCCTGGATTTTCAAATCTGTATGAATGTCAGGGCAGCGAATCTGGATGCTTACAGAGATAAGCATTATCTGGCGGATCGGGGATATTTTATCGCAAGGCCATACTATGTGCCTGAGAAGGAGGACAAAGCAGGACTGAATGAGAAGAATCAGGAATTCGATGTCGGAAAATTAGAATACTGGGAAGGTATTTTTCTACAGATGCCAAGGAGCGAAAGCAAAGCAGTTGAGAAATGCAATTCCGATGGGAGAAAATGAGATACAGAAGAATCTGTCCTTCCTTTCTTCCAGAGACTATCAGGCATTCGAAAAATCGCAGGAGGAATATCGAATCTGGTATGATGCGCTGGAAATAATGGATCTGTCTATAGGAGGGGATGAAGATGAAGATAATAATTAGATTATTGAGTGATCTGTGCACATGTTCCGGTGAAACTTATAACAGTATTGTGGATACGGACGTTGTATATGATGAATACGGAATCCCATATATCCCGGCAAAACGTATTAAGGGATGTATCAGAGAAGCAGCGCTGGAAATGATGGAATTTGAAATGATACAACCGGAGACTTATAATCGGATATTCGGAAAGGAAGGCAGTCAGAGGGCAGCATTTTCTATCTCCAATGCATATATAAAGAACTATGAAGCGACAATAAAGGCACTTAAAGGATGTAAAGATAAAGGACTTGCCAGCCAGCAGAATGTACTTAGTCAGTATACCGGTACAAGGACACAGACCGCAGTAGATATGGAAAGTGGAGTGGCAGATGAAAATTCCTTAAGAACCCTGCGAGTGGTAAATAAAGGACTGGTATTCGAAGCCAAGTGCGAGATGAGAGGATCAGAAGAAGAAAAGGAAATATTAAAGCAGGCAGTGTCGCTGGTGAAACACATGGGTATGGCAAGGACAAGGGGACTGGGACTTGTAGATCTTACAGTGGCCGAAGAACAGGAGAAGCATGCAGCCCATGTAAAGATTAACAAAGAGCAGTTAGGAGAATACAACAAACTTCGCTATCGTATACATTTGAAATCAGCTATGATCTGCAAATCAGCCAAGGGAAACCAGGCGGAGACACAGGATTATATTGCGGGAAGTAAAGTATTGGGATTGTTGGTTGAGGCACTCGGAGAAAGCAAATATCAGGAACTTGTGAAGCAGGATACAGAATTGATCGTGACGAATGCTTATATCACCAGTCAGGGACAGCGCAGCATTCCGGGAAGAATCTCACTTCAAAAGGAAAAAGACCAGCCATATGATGAAGAAGGACGTATGGAGATATTGGATATGCTTTATAATCCGGATATAAAAAATCGTCAGATGTCCCCGGCCGGAATTAACTATATGGATGAGAATGGAATAGTCGCAAGCGTCATGACAGAGATCAGCTATCATCATCAGCGCCCGAAGGACAAATCGATTGGCCGTGCAACGGGACAAGAGGACGGATCGAGCTTTTATCAACTGTGCAGCATCAGCGCCGGTCAGGAATTTAGCGGATATATCTATGCAGACAGGAAGCAAGCCGAATGGATACTGGATGCGATAGAAGGACTGAAGCAGGTACGGATGGGATATGGAAAATCAAGTGAGTTCGGAGAAGTAGATTTTATCATTGACGGACTGGAACAGGAAAGCAAAGAGCCGGAGATCGTCCATGAGGCGGTACTTACTTTGGTATCAGATGTGATTCTTTATAATAAGAATGGTGTACTGACGACAGATCTGGAAGAATTGAAAGCCTACCTCGAAGAAATCACCGGAGTGAAGGATCTTCAGATTATAAATCCGTTCCTTCAATTCACTGCAATCGGAGGCTTCAATGTGAAATGGCGCCGGAGAAAGCCGATTTTTAATGCACTTGGAAAGGGAAGTACCTGTCTGCTATCATCTGCGACAGGAATTGATATTCACAGGCTGCAACAGGCATTTGTCGGAGAACGGGTTTTGGAAGGATATGGAGAGATTCGGGTAGAGAAAAATTAGAGCAGCCAGAAGTATATATCCGAAAGAATATACTGAAGGAGAATGCAGAGAAAGTGGCTTGTAATGAAAATGTAGAGATTATCCAACAGTTGTTAAAGGCAGAGTTTGAGCGGAGAATGCAGGGAAAAGTCAGGGAAAAATTGAACGAAGAACGCAAAGAGTACGAAAAACAGGCAGAATCGCTGAATGCAGCCGTTGCCAGGCTTAGAATTATCTATAAGACAGAGTTCTCTTACAAAGATATGCTGATACAGGTAGAAGAAATTGAAGACGGAGAGAAGAATGGACTGTGTCAAAAAAATAACAAAACGCATGGATCCTTCAGTCTTACAGGAAGAACTGTTGCAGGAGATAAAAGAAGAGTATGGCATGACACTTTCGGTTAACTGGACAGAACAAGAACTGTATAAAAAAGTATACCGTGCATACCTTACAGAATTAAAACACCTCGTTCGAATCATTGATAAGAAGGGAGATGCAAAATAATGAGAATTATAAAAAGAAAAGTTATCTATGTGCAGGTACAGCTTACCGCACCGCTCAGTGTATCTTCCGGAGAGAATGAGTGGACGGATTCAGATGTGTTGCGAGACAAAGCAGGAACTCCTTTTGTGACAGGAAGTTCGCTGGCAGGAGCGATGCGTGCATATCTTGGAAAGAAGAAAAATGAAGCCGGAATGATGGGATATTCCGGAAAAGATAAGAATCAGGAAGACATCGGAAAGATGAGTTCCCTCTTTGTGTCTGATCTGAGCTTTGACGAGGAGACGACAGCAGGCGTGCGGGACGGAGTTGCTTTGAATCAGAATAAGACAGCAAAGTCCCAGAGTAAATTCGACATAGAGATGATAGAAGCAGGTGCGAAAGCACATTTTTATATGGAGCTGGTTGTCAGAGAAGGTGATGATGAAGGCGAGATGATGCAGGAGATCGCCAATATATTTAACGGCATCCAGTCAGGTGAGATCCGGATCGGAAGTCAAAAAAAACAAGGGGATTCGGAAAACTTCAGTTGATATATGTCGAAAGCAGAAAATACGGAAAGAAAAATTACCTAGATTATGCACATGCATATGATGAAAGTACCTGGGGAAAAGATAACAATGAGCTGGAAGCATGGCTTACATATGCGGTAGGTGCTGCACAGATGACACATATAGAGGTACCGCTTCGTATGAAGGGGGGGATCAGTATACGGCAATATGCAGCGAGAAAAGGAGAACCGGACTATGTACATCTGACGGATCATGGTGTTCCGGTGATATCCGGAAGCAGTCTTACAGGTGCACTTCGCCACAGAACACAGCAAATGTTAGAAGAATTAAAACAGAGTGGCGTGGAACTGCCGGAAAATATAACAGATATCATTAACATCGCATTCGGATATGTAGACGGAACGAAAGCCTGCGCTTCCAATATTATCGTAGATGAGAGCGAGATCAGGAATGCAAGGCCACTGACAATGGTAAGAACGGGAGTCAGCAGATTCGAGTCGGCTGCAAAAAACGGTGCCTTGTATAAAGAAAAGACATTTGTAGACGGTGAGGTAACACTGCGGCTTTCTGTGCGCAAGAGTCAGAATCCGGCAGACTCCGGATGGATTATGGGACTGTTATTATTGGCTTTAAAAGATCTGCAGAATGGCTTCCTTGCAGTCGGCGGAGAGACTGCGATCGGAAGAGGCGTATTCTCTGCGAACGGACCGATTACGATAGACGGAAAAATATCGGAAGAAGAAATATATATTGCAGAAATGTTGTCTAACATGTCTGAGATGGGAGGTCTGAGATCATGAATTTGTCAAATATACCGGAACAGGGAATGATATATGCGCTGTATAGGGAACGGGTTGTGTATCAGCCATATAAAAAAGAAGATCAGGAATTAGAAAAATTACTTGACAGAGGAGGAAAATCTACTGGAACTCCATCTTTTTGACGATGTAAAAGAATATCGTTATATCAAAAAAGAGACAGGGAACAGTGGAAGTATGTGTGGAAGATTCGGCCCTCTCCTTTGATGACAGTTACGTCGAGCGGATCTATACCTTAGATGCAGGAGAGGAAAATCTGGAGGAACATGACGGAAAGATACGCTGCATAGAGGTTGTGAACTACATTACATACGATGAGAACGATATGATAAAAGTCTCAGACTATCGCTTGAAGGAGGTAAAGGCATGATGAAAGGATTCGTAAATCCATATAATTTCATAAAATTTCCAAAGAAAAAAGCAGAAGCATATCCGGATGAAGACTGCCATACCGGGGTTATAAACTATACAATTACAACCAAGACGCCGCTTTTTATCCCGAATTCCAGTTCAGACTGTGCATTTGGCCAGTCAGATGCGCTACAAGATCATAAGTCATATGATTTCTTCTCCTACACAGAGCTGGACGGAAAGAAACGCTATGAGAATGAATACCATGTTCCGGTAATTCCGGGAAGCGAGATCCGTGGTGTGGTGAGAAATGTATACGAAACCCTGACGGATTCCTGTATGGGATTATTGAATGCAGAGGAATACCCGGTGAAAAGAAGTATGGAAAATTTCAGACCGGCACTATTATATCGCAACAGAAACGGAAGATATTCGCTGTATGAAGCGAGATCTCTGCGAATCGGAAAATTCGAACATAAAGGAAAGGCACCAAAGGGATTTGAAAACTATGCGAACGGAACCGAGATCTATTACCGGAATCCACCTAAAAATCAACCGGGAGTGATCGAGGAGTATAGTGCCAAACGGGGAAGATATCCTCTGAAAGGTTATCTGATCAAATGGGGAATGGGTGGAACCAAAAAGAGATATCATCTGTTTGAGGCAAAGAGTTATGGAAATGTGGATGCCGAAGTAAAAGGAATCCTGGTAAGTAAGGATGAGATTGAACGAAAATTACTCCGGGTGATTGACTACTATCTGGATGAACCGGCAATAGAACCGGGGAATAAAAAAGCCTATGAGGAATATAAGAAAGATGTCGAGAACTTCCTAAAAGAAAAAGGAGAGGGATACTTTCCGGTGAATTATTCAAAGCTGGAAAAAGGAATCTACTATCTTGCACCGGCAACATTTACCAAGGAAGTGTCGGATAATAATATCGGAAAACTTGCCGGAGCATTCGCACCGTGTACCGAAAAGATCTGTCCGGCCTGTGATCTGTTCGGATATGTAGGAAAAAGCAGTGAATTATCGAAAGGATCTAAGATTCGCTTCACAGATATGTATGTAACGGAAGAAAAAGAAGATCCAAAGGATTATTATGTCTGCGATCATGTGACGATACAGGCCCTTGGAGAGCCGAAACTTGGCAATACAGAATTCTACCTGAGGAGACCGAAAGGTGCTTCTTTTTGGAACTATGATTATTATATTCAAAATGGAAAGCCTGTGATGAGTGATGGTGTACTAAGAGGAAGAAAATATTACTGGCATCATCGCAATGTGAATCTGAAAGAAGAGATAGAAGTTACAAAGCTGAATAAGACGATACGTCCGGTAAAGGATAACGTGAAATTTGGCGGACAGCTCTACTATGAAGGAATATCAGAAAGACAGCTTGAACAGTTAATCTGGATATTGAATAGCGGTACAGAGAATCTCGGATTAAAGCTTGGTGGAGCCAAACCACTGGGATATGGAAGTGTCACATGTAAAGTAGACGAGGTTCAGGAAAGAACTGTGGGTGTGTCAGACGGGAAGGTGTCATATCAGATCGTTGCGGTTCCTACAGAGAATATCACGTACGAGAAAGCCGGACTGAGTGAGCCGGTTAAGAAAGAATTTTATAAGATCGCCGGGCTAAATAGTGTTCCGGCAGATGTGGAGATTACGTATCCAAAGGACAAGACGCAAAAAGGACAGACACTTACCGAAGGATATCGCTGGTTCGTCAATAACCATACGACATGGAATGGACGGATGGTGAGAAGCAGGACAGATGTAAAAATCGTTGCTGTGCTGCCGGAGATATTGGAGGAAGATTTTTCGCTTCCGTATAATAGTAAGCCATATGGCGGAAGACCACAGAGTAGTAAATTTCAAAACAAGAGGAGATAAGAATGCAGTTAATTGTACATATCGGTTTGGACAGACCGCTTGTATTACCGCTGAATTATAATCATATCTTACAATCTATCATATACCGGGCAATTGGGAATATGCCGGATTATGCAAACTTTTTACATAATGAGGGATACACAAGAGACAAGCGGCAGTACCGGATGTTTCAATTTAGCCAGTTGTCCGGAGAATATACGATACAGGATCGGAAGATCATATTCCGGTCATATGTGTCATTCGAGATACGGACTCCGGAACCGTTATTGATCCGTCTGCTGGGAGAGTACTTCTGGAATCATGGCATCAGATTTGGCGAAACTGTATATAGAGATATTCAGATGGAATTGTATGATTATACAGTAGAGGAAGAGAATATTACAATCAGGATGAAATCCCCTGTGACGGTCTATTCAACTGACAGCGAAGAAGGAAGAATCTATTATTATAACCCGGAGGAAGAGGAATTCTATCAGCGGCTGAAGGAAAACTTTTTTAGAAAGTATCAGGCATACTATGGGGTAGAACCCGTAGAGATGCCTGAGATAAAAAAGGAAAGGGATAAGATGCCGAAAAAAATTCGTAACGAAATATCAGGGAAGCTATATCACTGCATGGTATGGAACGTACGAACTGTCGGGAAAGAGAAAATATCTTGACTTCTTATATCAGGTGGGACTCGGAAGTAAAAATTCCCAGGGATTCGGAATGTTTGAGATATTGTAGAACATAGTGAAATGTCGGAAAAAGTCCGTCGACCTCAAAGCCAGTGTTTTCAACGGGTGGGCGGACTTCTTTTAATGAAAATTTAAAGAAAAAATGGAATTTAATATTGAAAATATGAGAAAAAAAGCTGTCGATGCTGCGTAGGTCTATCAGAAAAAAGGTGAAAGTGCGAAAAGGCTTGATTTTTAAAGACTTTTTTTTCAAGGATGAGAAAAACAGGTTTGGACGGAACTTTTTGAGGGGAAAAATGATTGACTGAGAGGGAGAAAAAGAGTAGTATGATTAATAGAAGCTGATGAAATCGGCTGTTGTACCTTGCCTATGAGGAATTGACACCATATACATGTTAATGTCATTGCTCCAACAACAACACCTTTAAGTTGTACCTTGCCTATGAGGAATTGACACT
>ENA-OPYU01000642-OPYU01000642.1-human-gut-metagenome-genome-assembly--contig:-NODE-642-length-13386-cov-2.635342_pt1 | contig 13386 bp, 14 predicted proteins | sample MGYA00242637_ERZ504482 | MGnify/ENA primary metagenome ERZ504482 (study PRJEB26092, sample SAMD00036237) | human gut metagenome | host: Homo sapiens | study: EMG produced TPA metagenomics assembly of...
AGAATGGGCGACGGACTGGGGGAACCAGGGTCCAGTCGAAAGGTTCGCCGGTTCCTCCTGCGCCATGGTCTAAGAGGATGTAGTCGGCAGGGCTTCGAAGGGCCCGCTGTACATCTTCGGGTGTTTTTATGGAAAAGGCCTTGATTACAGGCTTTCCGGTCATATTCTGGATTTTTTGCGATATAGTCTTCGTCTTTATCCCCGTGAAGCTGGGCTGCCCATAGGGTGCCATCTCTTAATAAGGAAATGGGGAGTTCCGGGGCAGCGTTTACGAATACACCTACGGGAAGGATTTCCTTGTCCAGTCCCTTAACCAGGACTTTGACCTGTTCTGCCGTAAGGCTTCGTCTTCTTCCTGGAACTTCAATTATGAATCCCGCAAAATCCGGTTTTGCTCCATTTACAGCTTCAATATCCTCTTTGCAGGTCAGACCGCAAATTTTTTAATTTTTGCCATACTGTTTCATTCCTTTCTTTAATTTTTATTTCCAACTATTTTATCAGCACATTGTACATCTTAGATTGCCAGAGCGTGTTTGAAAAAGGCTTTCTGCAAGATGTGCGTCACAATTTGTGGGAGATTTTGCCCGGATGAGGACGCCGTAGTTGGCTACGGCAACCGAATTCGGGTGAAATATACCGCAAAGTGGGACGTGCATGGAATATCACTTATCACCATGAGTCAGCTCAGACAATCCCTGCATTTAATGCCCCAAGTGCCGCTTTTTTGTCAGGGCTGCGCATTAAGGTCTCCCCGATCAGGACTGCATCTACTTGGTTTTCATATAATATACGGATATCCTCCACTGTCTTAATACCACTTTCGGAAACAAACACCGTATCAGCCGGTGCCATGTTCCGCAGTCTGATACTGTTTCCCATATCAACGGTAAAATCATGGAGATTCCGGTTGTTCACTCCCACGATTTTTGCTCCAAGATTCAAAGCACGGTCCACTTCCCACTGATCATGAGCTTCTACCAGAGCATCCAGTCCCAGCTCCTGTGCCAGTTCCCCAAAGGCTTTTAACTGGCTGTTATCAAGAATCGCACAAATCAGAAGTACAGCGGAAGCCCCAAATGCTTTTGCCTGGTAGAGCATGTACTCATCTACTGTAAAATCCTTTCGAAGCACCGGAATATTCACTGCCTGGGAAATTTTCCTGCAAATACCTGTCTGCGCCCTGGAAATAAAAGGGCTCTGTGAGGCAGGAGATTGCAGAAGCACCGGCCTGCTCATATTCCTTTGCAATGTCCAGATAAGGAAAATCTGGTGCGATCAATCCTTTTGAAGGAGATGCTTTTTTTACTTCACAGATGTAAGACATTCCCGGCTTTTTTAATGCCTCCAGAAAAGAGATTTTTTCCTCGGCATGTTTCGCCAGATCGGAATTCTGCTGTGAGATAGTCCTTAATTGGCAATTTAAATTTTCCTGCCGATCAATACGCTCTTTTGTGCGCGCTGCTATCTCGTTTAAAATACTCATTCTATCTCCTGTAAAACTCTCTGTGATGTCATTCTCTCTTGTCGTCATCTTTATCCAAATGAGTTATATTGTTATTTTTCAGTGCTATTTGTTTTGTGATGTGATTATTGTTATTTTTGTTATTATTTGTGTTTATTTTCACTCCTGATTACTCTTTGTATAAATTCTTCCAGTTTCTTCAGTGCAGCCCCGCTGTCGATCAGCTGCTCTGCCATCTTCACACCTGCTTCAATGGAAGCTGCTTTGCCTGCAATATAAAGTGCGGCACCAGCATTCAGGCAAACTGCATGACGTTTCGCACCTGTCTCTTTGCCTTCCAGAATTGCTTTTGTGATTTCGGCGTTCTCCTGCGGGGTTCCTCCCTGAAGCTCCTCTTTTGTGCAGCGCTCATAACCAAACTGCTCCGGAGTGAGTACATAGGATGTAAATTTGCCATCTTTGATCTCGCATACAGAAGTCGGTGCACTCATGGAAATTTCATCCAGACTGTCCTGTCCGAAGACAACCATTCCTCTTGTTACTCCAAGATTTGCCATGACCTGCGCAAGAGGCTCAACAAGGGCTTCATCATAAACACCCATCAGCTCCATATTGGCGCCAGCCGGGTTGCTTAACGGTCCAAGAATATTAAATACAGTACGGATTCCCAGCTCTTTACGGATTGGAGCCACATACTTCATTGCAATGTGATAGTTCTGTGCAAACAGGAAGCAGATTCCGATTTTTTGCCAGAGTTCCTGGCTTTTTTCCGGTGGAATTGTGATCTTAACGCCCAGAGCTTCCAGCACATCTGCAGCTCCGGATTTTGAAGACGCAGCGCGGTTTCCATGCTTTGCTACCGGCACACCGCCAGCTGCGATCACGAGGGAGGCTGTTGTGGAAATATTAAAGGAATTAGATCCGTCGCCGCCGGTACCAACGATTTCCAACACATCCATGTCATGAAGCAGTTTGATGCAATGGGCTCTCATACCAGCTGCGGAAGCAGTGATTTCATCAATAGTTTCTCCTTTTAGCGCAAGGGCTGTGAGATAAGCGGACATCTGTACCGGGGTAGCCTTGCCGCTCATGATCTCATCCATAACCTCTTCTGCTTCTCCATAAGTTAAGTCCTGTTTTTGGGACAGTTTAATAATACTTTCTCTAATCATGTTTGTGCTCCTTTCTAAGTCAGTTAAAATCCTGTCTGCACGCTCACGTTTTATACTGTGCATGCCTGCTCTGAGAATCCCCTCACAGCTGCCAGAAAATTCTCTATCATAGTTTTCCCATCCGGTGTCATAACGGATTCCGGATGGAACTGCACTCCGTAAACCGGATATTCTTTATGTTCTACCGCCATAATTTCTCCATCTTCGGCTCTGGCAGTAACAGTCAGTTCTTTTGGAAGAGTCTCTTCCAGAGCTGCTAGGGAATGGTATCTGGCTGCGGGTAACTTTTCCGGAAGTCCCTTAAACAGAACATTGCTATTTTGCTGAATCATCATATCCTTTTTTTCCATGCTTCAGTTCTTTCGCATAAGAAACCACGCCTCCGAAAGCTTCACAGATACTTTGATGTCCCAGGCACACACCCAGGATCGGGATTTTTCCTGCGAACTCTTTTATCACTGGAATACAGATTCCCGCATCCTCAGGTCTTCCAGGTCCTGGGGAAAGAACAATTGCTTCTGGTTTCAGCTTTTCTATTTCTGCCAGTGATATCTCATCATTTCGTACAACTTTGATGTCCGGATTAACGGACCCGATCAACTGGTAAAGGTTGTAGGAAAAGCTGTCGTAATTATCAATCAGTAAAATCATTCTAATCCCTCCTCTGCCTGGCTGATGGCCCTTACCACCGCTCTTGCCTTATTCTGGCACTCTTCAAATTCTTTTTCCGGTACGCTGTCTGCCACGATTCCGGCTCCCGACCGGATGCAGATTTCGTCTTTTTTGCTTATACACAAGCCGGATTGCAATGCACACATCCAGGTTTCCAGTGAAGTCCACATATCCGATGGCTCCTCCGTAAATGCCTCGTTTACTCTGCTCCAGTTCCTGAATGATCTGGCAGGCTCTGAATTTCGGTGCTCCTGACAGGGTTCCTGCCGGTAAGATTGCATCCACAGCATCAAGGGCATCCTTGCCATCTGCAATGGTTCCGGTAACGGTGGAGCCAAGATGCATAACGCAGGAATAACGCTCCACGGTCAGGTATTTTTCCACTTTTACGCTTCCAAGCCTGCTGATTTTTCCAATGTCATTCCTTCCAAGGTCCACTAGCATGTTGTGCTCGGCAAGCTCTTTTTCATCCTGGAGAAGATCTGCTTCCAGCGCCTTGTCCTCCTCGGAAGTTTTTCCACGGGGCCTTGTTCCTGCAAGTGGAAAAGTACTCAGCTTACCATGCTCCAGCTTCGCCAGGGTTTCCGGTGATGCTCCGGCGATTTCGATGTCATCGCTGGAAAAATAAAACATATATGGGGATGGATTCGTGGCTCTAAGCACTCTGTAGGTGTCAAACAGGCTGCCTGTGGCTTTTGCACGCATGGGATTTGATAAAACAACCTGAAAGATATCACCCTCGTGGATATAATGCTTGGCTTTTTCCACCATTTCACAATATTTCTCTTTTGGAAACTGAGGTTTGATTTCTGACTGGAGACAGATTGGTAGGTAACTCTTTTTTGCCACCTTTTTTTAATAAACTTTGTCATTTCTTCCAGTTTTTTCACAGGCCCGTTTATAGGACTTATCCAGATTGTCTGTCATTACTCCTGTAATCAGAAGTACCTTCTGGCGGTAATGGTCAAATGCGATTACTTCGTTAAACAGCATCAAGTCCAGATCCCGGAATCCTGCTGTTCTTCATCGGTCAGATCCAGCTTTGGTTCGCTGTATTTGATGTAATCATAGGAGAAATTAGCCACCAGACCACCGGTGAAGGGTAGGCATGTTGTCCATCACAGGGCTTTTATACTGCTGGATGATTTTCCGGATAGCGTCACCTGGATGAGTAACCTGCATGACCGCTTCTGACTGTTTTTTTGCCAATATGAAGGGCATCCGCTTTGTTCGTTCCGCTTTTCCAGTTTCCAAAGCATCCGTTTTCTTTTCAAACAATTCATCCGTCCGTCGGATTCGCAGTGTCCCATCTGTACAGGTAATTTCCATAGAAGGGTCATATCCAAGAAAAGAATATCTGCCCCACACCTCGTTCTGACTGGCACTTTCCAGCAGATAGCAGTGGTGACTTGCCTTTTGCAAGATTCTCATCATCTCTACCGGTGTGTAACTGTCTGCATATAACTCTTTGCAGATGGGAATTCTTTTGTAATCTCCCGCTGCTGCCATTTCCCTGATCTTATCAAATGCTGGATACATAGAGCACCTCCCGATTTTTTTCTGAACTTTTACGATTCACCAAGTTCACAGCGACTCACTTTGCCATGCATGCAAAAACATGATGGTTAAAAGCAAGAATTGTCATACAAACTTCCTTTATATGTCCTGCCGTAACTTTGTCCCAAAGAATATGCCTTGGCACGAAGTGTCTTTTATGTAATAGAAGGCTCTAATGAAATTTCTTATTACGTAAAAAGACCCGTCCATGACAGAACTTCTATGTCTGTCAAGGACGGGTCTGGATAATCCACCCGCGGTGCCACCTTGATTCACGATACAAAAATCGTGCTCTTAACGGAATACCATCATATTCCTGACAACTGACGTATGTCTTACGTCGCATCATACTTGGCTTATCAGCCGTTCCATGCGCCCTCAGCGGCCCATTTATCGAGCTATGGGAACCACTGCTTCTTCTCTACAGCCTCTTCCAAATAGCTCTTACAAACTGCATTACCATCCGGTTCTCAGCCTCCCGGACTCTCTGTGGGTGCACGATTGTTTTTATTTCCGCTTCAATGGTTTAGTTTGTTAAATTGATTTTTTATATAAATAGCATACCAGAATTAAATTGTCAAGCATTTTTCGTAAAACTTTCCTTTTTAGGAAATTATTTTTTTACGATTTCTCATATTATTTCCTGCTCAATCTCTTCAATTGTGATTTCTCAAATCCCTGATCACATAGTCAGCTTCTGAAAGGATCTCTGGTTTCCCGATACCAACTGCTCTCATCCCACCGGCATGGGCTGCCTTTATACCTGCTGCTGCATCCTCAAATACAATACAGTCACAGCCTGCAAGCCCCAAAGCAGCAGCTCCATTCAGAAATACCTCTGGATCCGGCTTTGCCTTGGAGACCTTGTTTCCATCTATGACTGCATCAAAGCTCTCAGACAGTTTCAGTTTTCCAATATGAAAACCGCATTTTTACTTGCTGATCCAAGTGCTGTACGATACCCTTTTGCTCTGGCAGCTTCCAGAAATTCCTGGACACCTGGAAGAATATCCTTTTCCACTTAATGTCTGAAGATATTCCAGATATATTCCGTTTTTGCGGGTACAGTAATACTCTTTCTGGGCTTCCTCCATCTGCCTGTTTCCAATTTCCCAGAATGATCTCAAATGAACGGTTCCGGCTGACTCCCTTCAACCGTTCATTGTCTTCTCTGGTAAAAGGGATTCCCAGCTCCTGCGCCAGTTCTTTCCAAGCAAGATAATGATATCTGGCAGTATCTACGATTACCCCATCCAGATCAAATAACAGTCCTTTGTGCATATTTTTTTCACCTCTCGTCACATAAACCGTGCTCCCCACACCTCCTGGCACCAGGGATCCACAGGGTCTTTTCCATTGAAGCTGCTCTTTCCGATTATTTTCTCTACAACCGCATCAACACAGTAAGAGCTGGAAGAATAGCAGTTAATAAATGTACTGATAAACGGAACGTCTATCATATGATAGGGATTACAGAAGCTGATAAACATGGTGGGGATTTCTTTTGTATACCAGGGCTCATTTGCCGCCATCAGATCAATCCATTCAACCCTTCTTGTGGTGTGGTTGGAGCCGGTTGCAACGTTTGCAGCTACGATGGAAAGATCAAATTTTTCCTTCATCTCTTCGATTCCAGCGGTAAAAATTTCGCCTCGTTCCATAGTTGCATAGTCATACATGGATACGGTAAAACCAGCCTTGGACAGCGCATTTTTTAACAACTCCCCTACCGTTCCACCATCTCCAAATGCACCACTTTTTTCCTCTCCCAGAATGGTAAGACGGATTCTTTTTGTTCTGGCTGGGGAAATGGGAAGAAGCTTCTGGTTGTCTTTTACCAAAGTAATTGCTTTATCCGCACATTCTTTTGCCCAGTCAGCGTGCTCCTTACAGCCAATTACCAAAAGAGCTTCCTTTTCGGGTACAAGTGTGTTGTTTTTCTGTTTTCATGGAGCTTTAAGCTGGCTTTTAGTGCCAGCTGCCGCATAACTGCTTCGTCAATACGCTCCATGGTGATCCTTCCTTTTTCCAGATATTCCCTGATACCGGCATAATCCTCATCTATATTTTTGCAGAACAAAAGTACATCAGCACCACCCATCAAAGCCTTAGCAAGTGCTTCTTTTCGGGACATCATACCAGTGAAGCCTACCATCGGAGTTGCATCTGTAGTAATCAGCCCTTCAAAGCCAAGCTGACCTCTTAACAGGTCTGTCATCAGATAGCGGTTCACAGATGCCGGAAGGATTTCTTCATCCTTTATTCCCGGACACATTTTCCTTGTCATTTCCGGTTGGAGAATATGTCCCACCATTACGCTTTTTACCCCTTTTTTCAATCAGCTTTCCATATACCCTTCCATATGTGGATTCCCATTTTTCCACAGATAAAGAATTTACTGTAGGAAGCAGATGTTGGTCTCTTTCATCCACTCCGTCTCCTGGAAAATGCTTGATACATGCAGCCATACCGGGATCTGCTTCCCGGATACCGTCAATATAGGCATCTGCCATAGTCAGCACCCGCTCTGGATCTGAACCGTAGGTTCTCACGTTTGTGATGGGATTTCTCCAGTTAAAATCAATATCCACGATAGGAGCAAAAGCCCAGTTACACCCAGTGGCTCCACCTTCCCGTCCACAGATCATGCCCAGTCTTTTCGCCTGCTCTTTTTCATCTGTTGCAGCCACCTGAAGCTGTCTGCCAAAGAAGGTTCCGGAAATCAGCCACGCCGTTTCCACCGCTTTCCAGATTGCAGGATAACAAAAGGGGAATCCTGCTTGTTTCCTGCATAACCCGCTGGGCATCCTGGATTTCCAGGGCATTTCCGGAGCGGTACATAAATCCGCCCGGCTTATATTTCCTGATCATTTCCTTTAATTGTTCCTCATCTGTAATCATGTCTGTAAGACAGAACAGCTGGCCGATTTTTTCCCTCCACGGACATGGATGCTAAGGTTTCTTTTACCCATTCAATATCTTTTCAGAAAGATAAATGGCTTTTCGTTCAGCTTCATACCGGCATTCCTCCTGCCATTATCATTGCCTCAAATGGCGTTATTTCTTCCAGCTCCAATGCAAATGCTTTTGCATCCATGCCGAAGCAAGCGGCACCCATTTCGCAGCATCGGGATAAATTCTGGGAGCGTGCCTGTGCACTGGCCTGGGTGGAAAGACTTAAGCCATGTGGTCCTTCTTCAAAGATATGAAGCTCAAATGGAATTTTGTGGTCTGCCAGGGCATGTGCCATTCTCAGGCTGTGCTGCACCGGAACCATAGGATCTGCAGCCGTTGCCCACAGATACACTGGCGGTGTGTTTTCTGTCACATTAAGGGCCGGGCTAACTTCGCGCAGAATCTCATCCGATGCATTGGCAGTTCCAAGAAATGCCTGGTTGGAACCATCAAAAAAGTGCCTTATCTGTTGTATTTTCTTTCATGTACAGATAATCACTGAGACAGTATCCAAGAATGCATGCTGCCGGACGGAAAAAGCTGGCTGGTTTACCAAAATATTCCGTGATCACCGGACGGTGCCAGTTTGTGATATACATGGCACAGTTGTGTGCACCTGCTGAAAAGCCGCACAAAACAATCTTATCTGTATCCACCAGCCATTCCTGTGCTTTTTCTCTGATTTTCAAAATTGCCAGGCCGATTTCTCTCATTGGCATGGGATACTCGCATTCCGGTTTCCGGACCATGTCACGGAATCCAGTTTTAAATGCTTCTTCCCCATAGGTGGAATACCGCAGTACGAAAGCATGATAGCCCATTGCGGCAAATGCCATTGCTACCGGCTCTCCTTCCCTGTCTGAGCAGGACAGGTAAGCACCGCCAGGACAGATCAGAACTGCCGGTCTTTTTCCACCATTCAGCATCTCTCTGGAATCATCCAGTACATAAGTTGTCAAAGTAACATCTGTTCTGTCTTTATATAAATAAATCACTTCTGATTTCATGCTAAATCCCCCGTTTTCATGTAAAATCACCTATTCTAAGACTATATCTCCCATCTCTCCAAAGAACTTATTTTTTTAATTGCCTTATCTGCTGCTTCTGGTGTGATTCCCATAAAAAATAAATCTTTTAGTTCATTCAGGCTCCGTTCCATATGCTCCGGATTTCGGCTCATTACCATCTGATAGGCTGCTGGCAGGTCTTCTTTTAGAATATCCAGCACTTCAGAATCTTTTGCAATCTGGCTCAGTCTTGTATTTTCATCATAGATCTTGCGGAAATCCTGGTCAGGCTGGTAGGAAAAGTCATAGCTTCCTGCAAAAAGCTGCTCTTTTCGTCCTCCGCTTCTCGGAAGCTGTACCTGGGCTTCACAACCAAATGGAATTTCCACATGAAGATGAAATATTCCATTATTATCAATTTTCCACTCTGAAACATAGTTTCCACAGGCAGAATGATAACAACATTTGCAAAAATGGAGACGCATGTCCGGTACAGGTGCGATTATGGCATTTTTTGTATCCTGGTTCTGCCGGGCGGATTCCTGCAATATATGCATAGAAAAATTCTACCACAGAGCCATATGCATAATGGTTCAGGGAATTCATCCCTGTACCGCTGATGCTTCCATCCGGCAAAAGAGAATTCCATCTTTCCCATAGGTGGTAGCCCCCAGATTTACACAATAGAGCCAGCTTGGGAACTCCTCCTGGAAAATGAAATCATAAGCCAGCTTTTCCATTTTATTTTCTCCAAGTGTCATGCACAAAAGTGGAGCACCAACGAATCCACACCGTATTTTGTAGGCATCCTTTTTCAGACGTTCCTGGAACTGACGGATCAGCCTTTCCTTATCTCTATACAGTCCAAATTTCAGGGCAATAATGTAAGAGGCCTGGGTATCCAGTGCAAATCTTCCTGTAGCTGTAAAATACTCATCCAGAACCGCGTTTCTAATCTTCCCTGCCAGTTTCTCATACTTTTCTGCCTCTTCTTCATATCCCAGTTCTCTCGCAGCCTGTGCAGTCAGAGAAACTGACTGGTAATAGTAGACGGTGCCAATATAATCGTCATCTGTACTGCCTTTAAAGCTCTGCTCCGTAGGACCGTCTAATGCAAGCCAGTCGCCAAACTGAAAACCATTTCTGAAAAAGCCGGTCTCGCCGTTTCTTATGTCTACCCGGTGCATATAATCCACCCATTCACGCATCATGGGGTAAAATTCCCGCAACTCTTCCAGACTGCCGAAATCCCGATACAAAAGTGCCGGAATAAAGGTACCTGCATCGCCCCACACACTGGCAGTTCCAAAATCCCCTTTAGACGGAATATAATTGGGAATCGCCCCATCAGCCCTTTGCTGTTCACTGTGCAGGTCTTTCAGAAATTTCCTGTAAAAAGCCCTGGTATCCATATGGTAGGATGCGGTAGGCGCAAAGACCTGTGCATCACCAGTCCAGCCCAGGCGTTCGCTTCGCTGTGGACAGTCTGTGGGAAGATCAATGAAATTCGATTTCATTCCCCACAGACAGTTTTCATAAAGCCTGTTGATCTTTGGATTTGAAGTTACAAAATAACCGATACGTTCCATATCGGAATAAATCACCTTCGATACGATAGAGGTCCTCGTAACTTCAAATGGCCAGCCACTTATTTTCAGATACCGATAGCCAAAATAAGTGAAATGTGGTCTTACCTTTTCTTTTCTGCCATCCGAAACGTAGACAAATTCTGCTTTGGCATCTCTGTAATTGTCGTGATAGAAATTGCCATTTTGCAGGACCTCACCGCATTCAATGACGATTCTGGTTCCCTTTGGAAAATCTGCCTCAAATTCCATGAATCCGGCATGATTCTGGCCGAAATCCACCACAGTTTCTCCTGCAGGTGTATGGATGATTTCCTTTGGATGAAGCTCTTCTTTCGCCACAACCGGAAGACTGTAACGTTCTGTCAGTCTGCCTGGTGCGGTCTTTATTTCCACCTTTTTCCAAGGGTTCTCACGTTTTTCCCAGAGACTGTGGTTATAGATCTCACCCATGTAGATTCCACTGTCTTCAATGTCACTTCCACGATACTTCCAGCTTTCATCTGTACCGATCACTTCCTGGCTTCCGTCCTCATAATCCACATGAAGCTTCTGCAATCGCTTTCATCTCATCCCCGAAAAGGCAGGACTGGCTTTTTCAGTCCGAAAGTTCCCATGTACCATCCTTTTCCAAGTAAAATCTCAATTATATTTTCCTCTTCCAGTTCCTGGTTTTCACACTTCTTTTCCCCTGCGGCAAAATTCTTCAAAAGCCTGGTGACATCGTAAGTCTGATACTGGTAGCATGCTTCATAATCATTTCAAAAAACGGAGCCAGATATTCATTTCCAGCCGTTTTTTCCATTCACATAGGCTTCATACAGACCAAGCCCGCAAATATACAGACGGGCCTTTTTTTATTCTTTTTCCAATGGAAAACTGCTTTGTCAGAACCGGATGAAAGGTGTCTTCCCTGGAAGCACCAATCCACCTGGCAGTCCAGGGCTGATTCATTTTCCAGTTTCAAAAAATGCAGGTTTACTGGAAGCAGTTTCCCCATTATCAGCTGTCACAGTCACACGCCAGTAATATCTGGTGCATGGCTCTGGGAAAAAGTCCAGCTTTGTTTCGTTTGAGCAGAGCTCACTGCCCTCTTTCTCATACAGGATTCTGGAAAAATCTTCCGTTGCACTGATCTGGATGCGTACCCTTTGCTGACGCTTTGTACTGGTGTCGGTTACCTTCCAGGAGCATAAGATACGGTCAAAAGAAAATCCTACTGGATCTGTAATACCATTTATTTTTAAGCCTGAAACTTTCATATTCTGATGTCCTCTTTCTTCCTGTATTTTCCTTTTTTGGGGATTTCCCATTTTTCACCTGTACAGTCGGATTCCCAGACAAGTGATTGGTGTAGCTATTTCAGAACTCTCAGGCGGTAATCTCCAATGTTTTGTTTTCTGAGCGCACCTTCAGATTGACAGGATCGTCCTTTTTCGTTTTTCTTACAACAAGTAAGGCTCTTCCGTGCCAGGTGCTGGTTTCGTTTGTAATGTATGGATATTTCGTCTTAGGATTTCCGCTTCCGAACCAGAATTTCACATCATCAGAGGTCTCACATGTCAGGTTGCACTCATGATTTTCAATCGCGATTCCATTCTTATCACGATTTGAAATTTCCACAAATACAAGTTCCCCAGCTTTTCCATTCTGAATATCAGCCTCTAAAATCTCCTCATTTCCAGCGGTCTGTAATACCATTCTCCCAAGCTCTTTTTCCCCTTCATAAGCAACAGCTTCCAGGGTTCCCGGCTCATAAACAGTTTCAAACAGGGTTCTAAATCCCGCCTTGCTTCCACTGGCTTTTTTCCCAAGGCTTGTTCCATTCATAAACAGCTCCACCTGGTCGCCAGGTGCATAAACCTCCACGATCACAGGCTTTTTCTCCATTCCCGGATAGGTCCAGGAAGAAAGTGTATCACTCATTACCCATGGCGTTTTGAATAATGGCTGACCGTATTTTTCTGGATTCTGAACAGCAATATAAGGCACTTTTCTTTCACCAAATACAATCTCACGGAAATAAGAAAGTGGTCGTCTGAAGCCTGTAATATCTATGTCTCCGCAATATGCCAGCTGGCATGGAAATCCTGCTTTGAAGCCGCCTTCCTCCTGTGGGTAAGCCGGGATTCCTATTCCGGCTTCTCCAATATAATCCCATCCTGTCCAGGTAAAATCACCGATCACATAGCTGAGGCGTTTTACATATTCCCAGTTATCTGCAATATCCGGCGGGTTGGTTTCACTGCCTACGATCACTCTGTCCGGATGTTCTTTCCCATCCATTTCATAACGGGCAGTCATATAATTGTATCCGGCAATATCCGTATTGGCACATGCCATATTGATTCGTTCTCCCACGATTTTGTTGGTAACGATTTTATCAAGCTTTCCTTCCTGGGTTGCCATAAATGTCATAAAGTCATTTACATTTCCATCTAATTTTCCCGATGTTTTCAGATCATCCAATATCTGCGGAATCTTATCTCCTGATGCAAATACACCATTAATGGAGGCCAGGGTATAACGTATGGGATCCAGTTCTTTGATCTTTTCACATATCTCATGGCATAACTTTGCCCCATGATCTGTCCCAATTTCCGGAATCTCATTTCCCACGGAATACATGATCACACTGGGATGATTAAAGTCTTTTCGCACCATGGCTTCCACATCCTTTTCCCACCATTCCAAAAAGAACATTCCATAATCATAATCAGTTTTGCTGCGGGTCCACATATCGCTGACTTCATCCATTACATACATGCCAAGCTCATCGCATGCCTTAAGAAGTGCAGGTGCAGCCGGATGATGTGCCATACGGATGGCATTAAAATCCTGCTTTTTTCATCCTGTCAATCCGGCGGTACTCTGCATCCAAAAATGTGGCAGCGCCAAGAATTCCACTGTCATGGTGAATTACAAGCACCTTTTTAATTTCACACTTTTCCATTTACACGCAGACCGTGAAC
>ENA-OPYU01000643-OPYU01000643.1-human-gut-metagenome-genome-assembly--contig:-NODE-643-length-13361-cov-4.717621_pt1 | contig 13361 bp, 21 predicted proteins | sample MGYA00242637_ERZ504482 | MGnify/ENA primary metagenome ERZ504482 (study PRJEB26092, sample SAMD00036237) | human gut metagenome | host: Homo sapiens | study: EMG produced TPA metagenomics assembly of...
AGAAAGTCACCTGCCCCCTTTACCCCCCTGGCTCCGGCTGTGGAAATGATGGTAAACCCAACAGGTTTACCATCATTTCCACAGCCTCCGCCCAGCCCCCTTTTCCCCTCCGACTTTCTCCCTGGCCGAGAGAGAAATTTAAGAGATTTTTTACGCCCTAAAGGGCGTTACTCGGCATATATTATCAATGAAGTTAATTCCCTATTTCGACAAATGCAATTTGGGCTATATCCAGCCTCTCCATACCCTGCTTCCATACGGCATATATTATCAATGAAGTTAATTCCCTATTTTTGTTTGTTATTATAGCCTGTCCAGGCGGCGCTTTCAAGGCCCTCGGACAGGCTAATTTTAGGCGTCGATTTTCCGGACACTGACTGGCGCGACATCGGTACGTTTCAGGCTCCAGCCGGTCTCCAGGTCCCGCCAACTCCAGCCGCCGTCAGGATCTCTCTCCAGCTCAACCTCAATCCAGTGACCGGCCACCCGGATCTCCAGCTGTTCCCCTTCCTTCAGCTCCCTGGTATCCAGTCCAGTCCATACTACGGTTAGGTTATGCGTCACCGCATCCTCTGCACACAATCCCATCTTCATCATCTTTGCCTCCTTCAGCTCACTCGCATATCCTTCGGGACAACCTCCAGGGGCCTTGTATGAACTAATATCATTTCCCAGTACCCAGCCCGATAATTGGCCCTGAAGCTCCGGTATCCCGTCAGAGCTGTATTCTGCTGTATAAATTCCTCATCTTTATCCGCAGCACTCAGGAAATCCTCATAGTCACCGGCGACCCATCGTTCTATCCCTAACCTGGCAGCTTCCCACTCCCGTTTTCTGGGAAGAACTCTTCCAGTATCAGCTTCTTTGCCTGTTTTGCTGGAAACTCTATCGAATACGGGCTTTGAATCACGGTTTCCCATAGTTTCACTGATTCCAGTCTGCGACCACTTTTATATCGATAGATCTTTTCTGACGATACCACCACCACGTAGCCAGTGTGCTCCTTCTTCGGTTTCAGTTTTCGATCTGCATTCGCTCTTTCTCTGGCAATACGCAGCAGATTTTCATTCAATCCCTTCTGATAGGCGCTTTCCCCCTTCTCTTTTCCAGCGCCTTCTCCCATTTTCTATGACCTGGTTCGCCTTTTGAATCGTCTGCTGCTCCCTATTCTGAGAAGCCCTTTTTTCTTCCTCGGCCTTTCTCTTTTCGTTCCTGGTCTCCTGCTCCGCATCGGCAATCTTCTGAAGCAGATTATCATATTCCTTGACGGTCAAATAACATGAGTACATTCCGGATTTGAGCGGCCACTATCAAGTTCCTTGTAACCTATCATTGTCCTTTTTTACAAACTCGCTCATGGCAGCACGCCTCCCTTATAGATCCCGGATATAGTTGTTGGCCACAACATCGATCCGGTTATGGCCCAGAGCCTTACTGCACACCAGCATAGCAGCCTTGTCCAACTTCCTACCAGATTCATCTTTGCGGCAGGTATACACCTCACTCTGGTAGCGATGCCCGGTGCCTTTGTTCACCCGGTCATAAGGAATGTCCTTGATTTCTCTGGCGTTAGCTTTATAGATCACCGTGGCATACTCGGCCCGGTATCCGTGAATATCGGCGCTCTGGTGGACGTGCTGCCACACCTTTTCCTCTGCCGGCGTGTTACTGATCCGCTCTATGATCTGCCCCGCATTTGGCCCGATGATAGGGCTTAGGCGCTCCCTGCCACCCTTTCCGTTGCGGACATGGGTAAAGTAACCCTCCGGGAATAAAAGGGCATCCTGGAGCATTTCCAACCGCTTGGTGTCGGCCGGCGTCAGTTCCTCTGCAGGCCGGCTCTCCAGCTTGGATAACTCAACCTCGACCTGTTCTCTGGTGACCAGATCCTTCCCCCGCAGCTCCTCCAGTTCCTTCCGACGCAGCCCAGTCCCCTGACAAAACTTGATCAGCCCATCATTGTTCGTCTTGGAGAAGTGCTTATCCCGAACCCGGTCGCCGCGGCTCCGCTTGATGTTTTCCCGTTCTTTTTTCGGAGCCTTGGAAAAAATCTTCATCATCCGGAGAGATCCCATACAGTTTTCCCATGGCCGACCGCTGCACACCAATCGTCCATGCAGACAGGCCCCGATCCACGCCATCCTGCAGCCATTCGTTTACATACTTCCTGGCACTTTTCAGCGTAGTACATTCTGGATGGTGTTCTTTGATGTACTTGATAAAATACTTCGTGTGCTTCCAGTAGCTCTGGTAGGTGCTGAAGGAAAAAATCTTATCCTTGTCCGTACCATTCGCCTTTGCCTCTTTTCTGCTCTCCCCAAACGCTTGCATACTGGTCAATCGTTCATAGGCTTGCTGGTGAAGATCCTTGTGATAGGCCTTGTTGCGCCGGCCCATAGGCCCCTCCTCTCTTGCAAAATAGATTTCTATTTTTATAGATAAGTAGAAATCTATTTTTAATTAAATCTATACATATATAAATCTATATTTCTACAAAACTATAAATCATGATTTCTTGTTTTCTATCATCTGTTCAAGCAAAGCCGCCTCATGTCAGCTCCACTCGGAGACTCGGCAATCGGCAAATACACTTTTTAACGTCTTATGTGTGACGGATTTGGGATCGCTCCCGACACTTTTTTGAACTGCTTATGTGTGCAGTCCCGATTTATTGAGATCTACGGCAGTTCGGGATCTGTCGGCACCTTTGTAGAGGGTGCGGCTCTCCAGGAGATCTACAGTATCCTGGCTACTATCAGAGGGTGGATAGGGACATGATACATTTCGCTTACCCATCACTTTCAAAAGGATTACTCATGTTGGGGTCCATGGTGCGCTTTCCATTTCACAAAGGTTACTGTGGCAAGCCCGCACACCACACAGGAGTATCAACCCTGTCATGGCTTCTGTATGGGTATTTGCTGAACCCCCAGCCGGCAGCTCCGGCCAAGACGCTCTGGGCCTAATCACTCTTTACCCTCGCCCAGACGAGCCTACCTCTGATCCGCTGCAACCCTACCAGCCGCAGCCTCCATATCCCACCGCCTTCCCATCAGGTCGCTGTCCCAGATCCAGCGCCATTCGCAGCCTATTTCTATCCATGATCATCGTACCATACTAAAGCGGATAAGTCAATATATTCAGGAAAATAACCGTATAACGGTTTACCCGTTCACAGCTCTCGCAAACGGGTAAACCGTTATAGCACAAAATATCAAGGTACCATCCCTTCGTATCCTCTAAAAATAATTAGAAGCGGCAGCCAATACAATTGGCTGCCGCTTCAGTCCTTCTTAAATTGCTTTTAAATATCGAGTTCAGGAATGGTGGATGCTACACGGCAGGCGGCAGACCCCTTCATTTCTGCCTTTCCACAGGTAAAGTTGGCATAATAGGTATCCGCAGGCCACTTATTCGTACTATAAACACTTGTAGAAGTACCTGCAGCAATAGAAACGCTGGTTCCCTTCACAACGCTTCCCGTTTCGGACCCCTTCGTAATCGTGAATTTGATACTTTGGGAACCCTTGTTGTCGACCCACACCTTCGCGTGCGGATAAGAAGACGTTACTTCAATCCCCTTACTCATCTCGGTTCCGGAAAGAGAAATGCTCCATCGAGAAGTGCTTGCCCTGGTTTCGGGGGCGGTCACTACAGATTCGACCTCTTCTGGTGTAACAATCTCAAAGACGAGATCGCCAACAACAAAGAAGTCACCAGGCTCTCCTTCGATAATGATTTCTTCAGGAATCTCGTCGGAGGCAGCAAAGGTTGCATTAGTGTTGATGGCACAAGCGTGCCCAATCGCCGCAGCAGGAACATCATCCGGCTCCGATGCTGCAAAAGCAGGGAGCATAGCTACACTGGTCAATGCCGTTGCACAGATGAGACTAATTGCGATTCTTCCTTTTTTGCATGTTATACCATCCTTTCACAATCAAAATAATATAGAATTTCTTCTATAACACTTTCAGATGCGGAGATTCTTCTCCGCATCCCTGCCTATAGGCAGGGATCTATTCATGCCGTCTTCCCTGTGGTGGTTATAGTTTTTGTTTCCGATTTTCCATTAATCCACACAGTTACTTCAGCTTTTGCTCGGTATGTTGTCCCCTTCTCGGCTTCTACTGATTTGCTGAGAGATGCATTCCGTCCATCTTCCTCCACACTCCAAGACTCAACAGTGACCCATTGACTTCCCCGCTGTTTTTGAATCTCCAAGATGATTTTGCTACGTTCCGCTCCACGATTTCCATTCACGCTAACACGCGCTGCTGCTTTCCCGTTTCGAATACTCAACACACACTGGGCATCTGAGATATTCTCCATATAAAAGCTGATATCCGTATCGGGATCAGGCAATTCCACAGCATAGCCTGGAATCGCCAGAGAGAACGCGCATATAATGGCACAGAAAAAGCCAAAGAACTGCTTGGGAATATACTTTCTCATAAAAACCATCTCCCTTCCCTTTCATATATTGTGACGAATGAAGAAGCAATTATGGGACAGTAATTTCAAAAATTTTTTCAATTTATTTTGTCGTTACTGTAATCCCTTTAGCCACTTGAATTAACTCATCCGAATTCATATCTCCTGTTACCATCAAAATGAAGGGCTCATCTTTCCACAACAACGTACTCCTCTCACCTTTAACAACGAGTTTTGCCTCGTTTCCGGCTATATCAACCTTAGTAGAGTCAACAAGCTCCGTATCCAAAATGATCTCATAGTCTGTTTCCTCTGTTACTAACTGTATATCTATTCTAAGCTGTTTGCCATCTAAATCTTCAAAATAAATTATTTGTCCCTGAGTTTCCTCGTCACACATTCGCTCAACCTCAGACATTCCTTCCGGTAGATATCCAAATATAATTTCCCCCATTCTTATACTTTCGTTCCAAGAAGAGAAGATTTTAAAGTGTGTCAAATCATCCATAACTTCGGTAATCATCTCAATAAATTTTTCACGGTATGCCTCTACAGTCATTAATCCCGAAAAACTAAGCATGGTTAAAACCAACACAGCTGCCGTGATCCGTTTTGCTGTAAGAAATATTTTCCTGATTCTTGGTGTACGCCGCTGATTTCGAATCAACCGCTTCATCTTCCTCTCAAATCTTTTAGAAAATATGTGTTCAGGAATTTCCTCATCCGTCGGCAGCCAGCTCAACCACAACTTTTCTGCTTTAGGTACATACTTATAAAGCTGTGAGTCTGTTATTTTCATATCTGCCCCTCATTTTTTAATGCTTGTTCTAACTTTCTTCTTGCTCGTTGAATTGTCTTCTTTACATTCTCTTTTGACATTGAAAGAATCAGCGCCATTTCATCTATAGAATATCCGTGGGAATATTTCAGAAAAAGAACCTCACGATATTTTCCTGACAGAGAGGCAATCGCTTTGGTCACTACCTCATTATCTTCTACGCTCTCAATATCCGAACAATTTGGCACTCCTAAGTATTCCTCCTCAAAAGGCAGGACTGTTTTTCTTTGCCGTTTGCGGTACAAATCTATCGCTTTATTTTCAGTTATTGTAACGATCAATGATCTTGTTTGGGGACTCTCTACGTCTTTTATATCATCGATTATTTCAATAATTTTTAGAAAGGCATCATGCACAGTATCCTCAGAATCTCTCGTATCACCCAGAATTTTATTTGCTATATAAAACATCAGTTTTTTATATCTATTATATATAAATTCAAACTTTTGCTGACCTTCTTTGGAATCAATTATAGTAAGATACATTAACATGTTACTTATTTTCTCTTTCAATAATCACATATATTTTTCTAATCCTTTTCGCAAGATATTATTAATTGTCTCCGTAAGGTTCTTCTCCTCATCTATTGCCATGCGCCGTAGCGCCTTGTCTATATCTCTATCCAGAAAGTACGACCGCTGCACTCGATCCTTATTCCTCCCTTTTGCAATAGGTGTCTCCCGACTACCAACCTTCAGCTCTCGGTCAGCTCCAATGATAGACTTGAACGCTGTCTCCTGGTCAAACTTCGCTTTCCCTGCCATCACCCATTAACTCCTTTCAAAAACTCCTCAATAAACGACCTGTAATCCTCTGCCACCGTGGACTTCCCCGCATAGTCAAATATATCGGTCCGGTTCGCCTGGGCTTCTTCTACTGCCACCGCAGACCGAATATAGGTCTCATAGATCGGCGCCGAGATGTACTCCCCCAACTGCTCCGCCAGGTCCCTGATCTCCCGGCTGATATTTGCTCTTGGATTGAACCTGGTAAAGAGGATGCCCAGGATCTTCACACCAGGATTGCAATACTTCTGGACACTGGTGACCGTCTCGTTGAGTTGGGAGATCCCCGCAGTGGCGAAGATCCCGGCTGTGGTGGGGGATCAGAATATCACTGGCGCAGGTAAAGGCGTTCACCGTCAGCACCCCCAGAGAGGGCGGTGTGTCGATCACGATGAAATCATAGTCGCCGGCGACCGGAGCCACGGCCTCCTTCAGCCGATGCTCCTTCCCCGTCTGGGACAGCTCCTGCTCAGCTCCGGCCAGCATGATATTGGCTGGAACAACATCATAGCCACCCTTTGCGTGCTGCGTGGCCTCGCAGATCGTGGCCCCCCAGCTTCATCACCTCATAGACCGTGAGAACGTTGTAGTTCTCTACGCCACAGGCCGATGAGAAGTTTCCTTGGGGATCAAGATCGATCCCCAGCACCTTATACTCTTTCCCGGCCAGTCCTGCAGCAAGGGCCTGGGCTGTAGTCGTCTTACCGACGCCGCCTTTTTGATTTGCTACTGCTACTATCATCTGTCACACTCCTATTCTATAAATCTATTTTTATAGCAATATAGAAATATAGAATTATATCGACTATAAAACAGCCGGCTCCCTTTGTGGGAGCCGGCTTAGTTTAGTCCTGGCCCTCACGGGCCCAAAGCCCTACCGGGGACACCCCAGGCTGTCCTGGCATATACCAGCCATCGTCATTGTACTCAAAGGAGACGGCCCGCCATGTGCCGCCACCGAGCTGATCCGGGAGCAACACGTCCAGGCCCTGGCCGCAGTGAATATCCCAGCCGTCCCAGGTCAGGCGGTCACGCTCCGGCTCGTAGCCGATCTGCAAGACCTTTCTCTGCACTATCTACACCACCCTTTACTCCGCCCAGTTTTCGATTTCCAGATCCGGTACACGCTCAAACTCCCGTACATTATTTGTGACCAGGATCATTCCCTCCGCCCGTACATGGGCAGCAATCAGCATATCCAGAGGGCCAATTGGTGTTCCCTGGCTCTGCAAATAGGCTCGAATCTCCCCATACTCCGACGCCGCCCCCGCCCCAAAGGGCAAGATGCTCAATGGAGCCAGGAACCTCAAAAGGGCCTGCTCATTTTTAACTGGGTCAGAGCTATGTTTCATACCATACTCCAACTCGGCCAAAGTGATAGAGGAAATGCAAAGCCCTCCATCCAGCTCCTCCCAGAACCTATGCAGCACCTTTTCCGGCTTTTTCTTCATAGCATAGATACAGATATTTGTGTCCAACATATAGGTCATAGATTTTCTCTCTCCTCCTGGACACCTTGATCTCGCCCATTCTCAAAAATATCGCTGGTGAAGCTGTTCAAGCCATCCATAAATGTCTGCCATAAAGACTCTTTTGGAACCAGAAGAACCGCATCCCCAAGTTGCTGTACCACAACTTCCTCCACATTAAACCGAAATTTCTTCGGCAGACGTACAGCTTGGCTCCGTCCGTTTTCAAAAATCTTCGCTGTCTCCATAATGGTCACCTCCTAAACAATATATACCACGATATATATTATTTGTCAATGGTCTCTATTTATTCAGGATTCTTACTTATGAACCGCAGTTGCCCCATGTAACTTTCGGTTTACATTTAGTTGCTTCTCTCAAGTTTACTTATTTTCTTTAACGAAACCGTTTCGTCTCTCCCTCCAATTCCAAATTTATTACTTTCCTTGTTCCATATCCCACCATTTCCGAATTGTCTTAGGATCAAGGCCAGTATCCCTATGGCAATCGGCCTTGCGGCCCTCTGGGTGCTGCTGACGCCACTCAGACACCCGTTCCTGGGCTGTCCCACTACCGACGGGCCTGCCATTCTTATTACGCCAGTCCCTATTACCATTGATTTCATCACGAATCAAATTCATCAACCTAATATGTTCACTCTGCTTACGCCAGTTTCTCTTGTTTACTGGCATAGTCAGACCGGAGAGCTTCGCTATATCGTCCCTGGGAAATGTCACATAGTCCTCGTTGAACATCTCCAGGGCACACACCACATCATCCTTTGTAAAGCGGTTGATGTCCTCCACGCTCATATCGTCATAAGGTTTCAGCAAAGAGAAAGCGTCCTGACGCAGCTCGTCCTCGTCTATCCCACATTTCTTCGCATAGATGGCCAGCGTCATAATCCCATAGAACCGATGGCCCACCCGGATCTCGTCCCCAATCCGGTGCAGCCACCAGTCATAGAGATCCCGCTTGACCGTCCAGCGGCCCCGCCGCTCCTTCTTAACGATCCGCCGCTCATACCAGTCCGGGTACTTCTCCTTCGCCTCGGCCAGTGACAGGCGACTTTTTCTCATAAGCCCCTCAAGCCACTGCTGCTCACCGTTGCTGTCCGGGATAAACTCCAGCAGCTTCTCCAGCGTCACCCTCCCGCCGAGCCGGTAGGCCGTCACAGGGTACTCCCGTCCCAGCTTGGAGCCGGAACCGACCACCCGAAATCCCTGCAATATGCCCTGCATCTGCGGCTCCTTGATGGTGGAGGTATACCTGTTCCAGATCTGCCGGGTGAGAGAATACTTCAGCTCCTTCAAGCATTTCTGGTTGTGCGGGTACATAGGGATCGGTTCATCCAGGACATAATACAGGTGAAGCCCCGTCCCGCTGTTTACGACAAAGGTTGCCTGGGGCAAAATATCCTTGTTCATCTGGTGTAGCGTGTCCCGGAGCTGGGGCATCCCTACCCCATCCAGGTCAAAGACCAGGGCATAGAGATACCGGGCGTTCTTGCCGCACCGACGTCGACCAAAGTAAGACAGGGGGGACATGATGGTGAAGTCCGTGTTGTAGACCTCCGACAGCTCCGACAGCTCATCGGTGATAGTATATCGCTTGGCTTTTCCCTCCTCCTTGATCTCCAGCGCAATCCCTGCGGCCTTCGGCGGCACCGTCACCGCAATCCCGTTGCCCTTTTCGTCCTCAAAATGGCCCTTCCGCTCAAAGCTGCCCACGGGGAAGATCTCCCGGTAAAACTCAAAGGGCGTGACCGGCTCCAGGAACGTCTCCAAATGCTCATTCTTTTCCCGATACAACGCCCGCAGCTGCTCCATAGCGGCCTGCTGCTCTATCATTCTTTCTTCCTTGCCTCCTCTCTCAACCGTTCCAGCTCATCTGAAATTATCTTCAAATAACGTTGACGAAAAGCCTTCCAATCTGCCAGAAATTCATAGTGTTAAACTCTCTTTCCTTTTCTTCTTCCGTACAGATGTGCTTTTATATACTGGAAGATTCAGCAAAACAATCTTGGGAGTGCGTGCTGATTATACTATCATATCATGATTTAAAAGAAGATAAAACAATAAACGATAAGTTTGTCATTTTTCATGTCGGTTCCATAATTGCGGAAAGTTAAAGCGGAAAGTTAAGAAAAAATAAAGATTGACGAAAGGAAAGTATGTGTGATTAGTATAATCTTTGCGTGAAGCAAAAAACAAAGTAGAGTATCCACTTCTCACCATAGCACAAGCGCGTGACTATGGTCTGATAACGAAGAACTTCCTTTCGGATTTTCCGAAATGGTTTTATTGATTGTCGGGTGGATATGATATTCACTCGATTTTTTTGTGTTTCGCATAGGAAACCTGAAGGAATTCATTTGACGGAGGTATACGACAATTAGCGATTTAATGATTAACGAGCAGATCAGAGACAGAGAGATTCGTCTGATCGGCGAGGATGGGGAACAGTTAGGTATCATGTCAGCCCGTGAGGCTATGAAAATCGCTCAGGAAGCGGAACTTGATCTCGTGAAGATCGCACCTGCGGCTAAACCGCCGGTCTGCAAGATTATTGATTACGGAAAGTATAAATACGAGCAGGCAAGAAAAGAAAAAGAGGCGAAGAAGAAGCAGAAAACGGTCGAGGTTAAAGAAGTACGTCTCTCACCGAACATTGATACAAATGACTTGAACACGAAGATAAACAATGCAAAGAAATTCATTTCCAAAGGCAATAAAGTGAAAGTGACACTTCGTTTCAGAGGAAGAGAGATGGCGCACGTTCAGCAAAGTAAGCATATCCTTGATGATTTTGCCGAGACACTGGCAGATGTTGCGGTAGTTGAAAAACCGGCAAAAATGGAAGGAAGAGCTATGAGCATGGTTTTAGCTGAGAAACGTTAAGAACCGATATGCCCGGAATGAGATCCAAAGAGGCAGCACAATAAAGGAGGAAATTATCATGCCAAAAAATCAAAACAAACAGAGCAGCAGCAAAGCGACTTCAAAAAGACAGGTACAGGGAAACTGAAAAGAAATAAAGCTTATAAGAGCCATATCTTAACAAAAAAAGTCGACAAAGAGAAAAAGAAATCTCAGACAGTCGACAATTACAGATGCAACAAACGTAAAGAACATGAAGAAGGTATTACCATATCTGTAAGAAGAAGTCTGATCGTGCGTATGAGATGTTGTCGGACGATACAGTGATTACAGAATAATGGTCTTATTTAAGGAGGATTAAGAAATGGCAAGAATCAAAGGCGGAATGAACGCTAGGAAGAAACATAACAGAACATTGAAATTGGCAAAAGGATATAGAGGAGCTCGTTCTAAACAGTACAGAGTTGCAAAACAGTCTGTAATGAGAGCACTTACATCCGCATATGCAGGAAGAAAGCAGCGCAAACGTCAGATGAGACAGCTTTGGATTGCACGTATTAATGCAGCGGCAAGAATGAACGATCTGTCTTACAGCAAATTCATGCACGGATTAAAACTGGCAAACGTTGATATTAACAGAAAGATGCTTGCTGAGCTTGCAGTAAATGATAAAGAAGGTTTCGCAACACTTGCAGCTCTTGCAAAAGAAAAACTTGCATAATAAAAGTAAGAACAAAAAGACTCCCGAACAGTTATACTGATTGGGAGTCTTTCTTGTAAGTATATTTGTTTGATGAGTTTTGAAAAGATTTTTGAAAAGATGAAAAGAAAAGTCAAAAAAATATTGACATTTATATTTTAACGTGATAAAGTGGCTGTAAACCGATGAGGAAGAGCAAGTAATTCCGATAATCAGTTTCACAGAGAGCCGTAGATGGTGGAATGCGGTATACTGACTTGGGATGAATGGGCTTCTGAGGGCAAGCTGAACATTTGAAGTATAGAAGTAGGTGAGCCGGAGAGATAACTCCGTTATAAAAATGGGCATATGTTAGTATGCGTGAGTGGATGTGTTTTCACATCAAGCCGGGTGGCACCGCAGGAGTTTTGATATATAATTTAGAATTACGACTCTTGTCCCTGCAATAGTATCATTGTGTGGGACAGGAGTTTTTTATATTATTAAAGAAAGAATTTATGATGTAAAAGATATTTTGAGAATTGTCTGTAAAGGAATCATATCCGGGCAAGTTAAAGTTCCACAAAAATTCAGAGGTATATAAAGAAAATTTTGAAAGGAGAATAACAATGAGTGAGAAGAAGATCCCTTATAAAATTTATTTGGAAGAAAGTGAGATGCCGAAGACATGGTATAATGTCCGGGCAGATATGAAAAACAAGCCGGCGCCCCTTCTGAATCCGGAAACATTTAAGCCGATGACAGAAGAAGAATTAAGCGTTGTATTTTGCGAGGAATTAGTGAAGCAGGAATTGGATAATGAAAATCGTTATATAGAAATTCCGGAAAAAATACGTGACTTTTACAAGATGTATCGTCCGGCGCCGCTGATTCGTGCGTATTGTCTTGAGGAAAAATTACAGACACCTGCAAAAATTTATTATAAATTTGAAGGGAATAATACAAGTGGAAGCCATAAGCTGAATTCGGCGATCGCCCAGGCATATTATGCGAAAGACCAAGGCTTGAAAGGCGTGACAACGGAGACGGGAGCGGGACAGTGGGGAACTGCTCTGTCAATGGCATGTTCTTATCTTGATTTGGACTGTAAGGTGTATATGGTGAAATGTTCCTATGAACAGAAACCATTCCGAAGAGAAGTAATGCGTACTTATGGAGCGAGTGTTACTCCTTCACCGTCTGAAACAACAGAAGTGGGAAGAAAAAATTTTGGCAGAGCATCCGGGAACTTCAGGAAGCCTTGGATGTGCCATTTCCGAGGCTGTGGAAGTGGCTACACATACGCCGGGATACCGCTATGTGCTTGGAAGTGTGTTGAATCAAGTTCTTCTTCATCAGTCAGTGATCGGGGTTGAGTCAAAGATTGCAATGGATAAGTATGGGATCAAGCCGGACATTATTATCGGATGTGCAGGCGGAGGATCCAACTTGGGAGGTCTTATCTCCCCGTTTATGGGAGAAAAATTAAGAGGAGAAGCCGATTACCAGTTTATTGCGGTGGAGCCTGCGTCCTGTCCTAGTTTGACAAGAGGCGTTTACGCATATGATTACTGCGATACAGGTATGGTTTGCCCGCTTTCTAAAATGTATACATTAGGCAGTGGATTTATTCCGTCTGCAAGTCATGCGGGAGGATTGAGATATCATGGTATGAGTTCTGTTTTATCGCAGCTTTACGAAGATGGATATATGGAAGCTCGTTCGGTAGAACAAACAGAGGTATTTAAAGCGGCAGAGAAGTTTGCGAGAGTAGAAGGCATTCTGCCGGCTCCTGAAAGCAGTCATGCGATTAAAGTTGCGATTGACGAAGCTCTTAAATGTAAAGAAACAGGGGAAGAAAAAATCGATCTTCTTCGGACTGACAGGAACAGGATATTTTGATATGTATGCATATGAGAAATTCCATGACGGAAAGATGAGTGACTATATTCCATCTGATGAAGAGTTAAAAGAGGCTCTTGCAAAACTTCCGAAAGTGCCGGAAAAACTTATAAATATAGTTTCAGCTCGGTGTTTGAAAATTGAAAAATGCAGATGTAAAAATCACTTTGAATTGTCAATGTGATTAAGGAGGCTTTTCACAAGATTTTTACATCTGATTAAAAAAATGTGTGTCAATAACTTATGAAAATTGTCACTTTTTAATATAGAAATTTATTTGAAAAAATGTCACTTTCATAAAAGGGCTAATGCCCTTTTATGAAGCTGACTGCTGCTTCTCGAAAAATAGCTCATATAAAAATTTAAGTGACAGATTAT
>ENA-OPYU01000644-OPYU01000644.1-human-gut-metagenome-genome-assembly--contig:-NODE-644-length-13356-cov-2.409782_pt1 | contig 13356 bp, 15 predicted proteins | sample MGYA00242637_ERZ504482 | MGnify/ENA primary metagenome ERZ504482 (study PRJEB26092, sample SAMD00036237) | human gut metagenome | host: Homo sapiens | study: EMG produced TPA metagenomics assembly of...
TAGGAAATTTACGTAGATACCGCAACAAAGAGGCTCGAAAGATACATTTTTCTCCCAGATCGATATTCCAAGGAAAATAGTTTTGTTTCAAGGTGAAAGTCACGTTCGCGTGATCATTCGCGTTGCGGGGGACGATACCCAGCAACATATCCGTTTCCCAATGATTCCGGTAATAATTCCAACCGGTACCCACGGAGAGCATCGCCATGGAACCTGCGAATTGTACTTTCGTATAGCGGGGGATGACCCGTTGCCATGCGTTCTCGTACCGTTGCACTCGTTTCGTGTATTTATCCTCTTGCGCATGGAGTGTAAGGGGAAAGACACAAGTTAAGAGGAGAAGCTTAAAAATTGACCACTTCATACATATAATCGTCAGAGGTTAAGGTAAAAAGAAGATAACTTCGTTTGGCGATATTGGCGCAACCGTAGTAGATAATACCATCCTCAAACAAATCGGCTGCCGATACGCAATGGTTATGCGCATGCAAGCAGAACATTAAAGATGGTAATGTCTTGATATAAAGTTGGAACACGTCTTTCACGTTATTGTCGAACTGTTCGTTCCCGGGAGGGGCGTGCATGACTACGATCGTGCGTTTATTACGGGTACTATCCGCTATCTCATTCTTTAGGAAATTAAAATCGGGTACCGGATGGGAATAATCATACTCGATAGCGTTCGTATTGAGGCATACGAATTTCACGTCGCTCACGACAAACGAGAAGTTCTCATTCCCAAAGATTTTACGAAATACTTGGTCGCCATTACCGATCACGTCGTGATTACCGATCAATCCTACGTAAGGCACTTTTAGTTTGGACAAGATATCATCGTTCCACTCGAATTCCTTCTTTAAGCCGAACTCCGTATAATCTCCTCCATGGATAATGAAATCGATGCTATCTAATTGATTAACGTACTTGACGAAATCTTCCGTCTCGTTATAACTCCGCTGGGTATCGCCCATAAAAATAAAACGGATCGTGTCCTTCCCTTCGCAGACTTTCTCGATACGCTCGATATTGGTCGGGTTGATCTCCCGGCAAGTGATCGGAATCCAGACGACCGTCATACGGATGATAGTCGATTAAGTCGCAAGCCGTGAGGAGTGTAGCGGCAGAAAGCCATATGTATTTCTTTAAAAACATAGCATCCTAACCTTTTTTATATGCAAAGTTAGGATGCTATCAGTACCTAAAAAAGGTCATTTCTGAGCTTATACTGGTCTAAAATGTATATTCTATAAAGCGAATACTTGCTTTATTTCCGTGAAGTCGGATAATACGATATCGGCAGTCTCATTTCCTTTATAAGCGCTCCAACCAATACTTTTTAGCCAGATTGTCTGGCATCCGATCCGGGTGGCGGGGACGATATCCTTATCATAGGAATCACCTACGACAACAATCTCGTCGGCGGGAAATCCCAGTTTATCCACTCCTAATCGGAAGATCGCCGGGTCTGGCTTACGGATACCTACGACCGCCGATTCCACGATAGCGCCGAATAAATGATCCAAACCGAAATCTTTCAACACGGATTCTATGTTCCCATAGAAGTTCGATACCAATACCAATGGGTAACGTTCCGCTAATTGCTCCAGAATGGGGCGGGCGCTATCGATTGCCTTCCGGGCGTATTCGTAACACCAATCCGCTAATTGTTCCGGTAACTCCGGGGTAATCGCCTCGGCGGATAAATGCCCGTTCTCTTTCAGCCATTGGATTTGTAAATCGCTTTTCAAGCGCAACATATCCAGAAACGTATGATGAGGCTTCACGATCGGATTCTTTCCAAGCGTTCTTTCTCCATGTACATAGGCATCACGGAAAACCGCTTTGGATACGGGAACCTTCAAGGCCTCATACGCCATCCAGATCACCTCTGTCCCAGTGCATGCCGTTACTGTCTATCGTTCCGCCGTAATCAAAGAGGATTCCTTTTACTTTGTCTAAATTGAACATAATCGAATCGGGGTCAAAAAAACGTTATAACTGTTTGCTGAAATCTTCACAAATATGCTCATGCATTTTTTGATCATATAGAGCAACATCGAGTTTAATACGGTCAGCTCGAATACGAAATACAGCCAAGGCATGTCGATGAAAAGGCTGACAAACAAAGCGATCACCCGGGTATTGAATGATAGCATATTTGTATATTTCATTAATGGCAGGCTCTTTGTTCGAAAAGCCTTACGGAACCATTCCGGCGCTTGTCCGTTGTATTTCTCACGGATGATGTTCATCATGTGTTGGAATTTAGGTGTCCATGCTTCTTGACCTATCGTATAATTAATGTAGAAGGTCTCAAACAATTTATAGATAAAGTCATGCTTCCAACTCATCTTCTTATAATTCTCCTTCAATTGGGGAGAGTGGGAGAGCTCGCTACCCGATTTACCTTTCAAGAACAACAAGTGAATATTGCGATAATAATCCGCCATGGCCGCTTGCTTGCTATGGAAGAATCCCGTCGTAGCCGCCAATAGCCAGATCCATATTCCCCATTCCGGCGTGAGGCGTAAGCAGATTGCCGCGTAGATAGCGATAAACCAGAAATCGCCGGCGGCACCGTCCAAGATACGTCCCAAGGCACTTTTCTGTCCGGTCATACGGGCCAATTGTCCGTCTGCGCTATCATATGAGTTTGCCCAGATTAACAGTAACATGCCGATCACGTTGATAGCGAGGCTCTGGAAATAGAAACAGATACCTGCCGCTATGCCGATAAAGATGCTGGCGATCGTGATGCTATTGGGCGATACTCCCAATTTATTAAAGAACAAAGCCCATTGGTAACCAATGGGACGATAGAAATGAATATCGATAAACTCCTCGGTGTCCAGAGATTTTAAGGTTGACTCCAGACTGGGAGTAGACTTAGTCTTACTCATGATTGATTTTGTTAAAACGATTTAGATGTGTTCTCGCATAAGATCCCAGATGCGACGTGCGATGTTTGGAGCCGCTTCTTCCCGGCAAGGGGCGAAACTAGGCCAATCGTTGAAATCGATAATTCGCATGACACCATCCTCGGAGACGATACAATCTCCCCCGGTATATATGCACGTTCAATACCTCCGCAGCCTTGTGACAGAGCAGACGAAGCTGCGCTTCGTCGAAGGGGATCCCCTTCGCTGTTCCATTGATAGCCTCTAAACCAAATTTACTATGATGCATGTTTGACGGATAGAACCAATAAAAGAAATCGGTTCCGGCCACCCCATAAAATTTCACCAAGTCGCCTACCAGATGCTCATTGATTACCGCCGACGGGATACCACGGATAGCGTATTCCTTCAATATGCTTTTCGCCTCTTCCGGGTTTCTTACGTAGGTGACGTCTTCCCGGTGGATGGCGTGGAAAATCTCCCCGTTTGATCCAGCAATTAAAGAAACCGGCTTTCTCAAGGGCTTCTGTCGGATCCTCATCTGTCCGTAAGATTAAGCTTTCCGGATGGGAGATATGATTGGATAATAGGAGGCGGGTCATTTTCTCACGGGTACAATTCTCGATCCGTAACCGAGTTCACCACGAAAATAAATTTTTTATCCTCTAGTTCTTGCAGCTTATGGATGGACTTCCAGTCTCTTACCATATTAAAGATACCCTTTTCCTTCGGGTCTTGTAGCAGCAGATCCGATTCGATATATTCGTTTACATCGCATCCCAATTTTCGTAAATGCTGGGCTGTCAAGGCGAAGATCGCCGCGTCGTTGCCGATATGATTGGGGGAGAATTGATTTCCTCTGCGGATACCTGCTAAAGTTAATTTACTCATTGTTAGACAGTATTCTTTATGACTTTAAAAATGATTCGGCTTTCAAAATGTCATCGGCGTGATCCACGTCGATGATCTTGCTGAAAGGATAGGCCTTTAGCCTCAACCCCTCGACGATGAGCTGCCGTTGATAATTGCGCATTCTCGACATTCCCTGCGAGATGGCGTTGTTCAATACACCCAGAGCCGGACGCCTCAAGCAATAGATACCTCCCGATATGTAACGGCAATCACCGTCTGCCTGATCTAGGAAATTCCGGATGTAAAGTTCGTTGTCTGTTTCTACATATAAGGGGTTTCTCGTCATCAATAAAATCAGTGACGGCCATCAATCCGTCCAGTTTATCCTCTTGGATGAACTGTTGGATATAGCCGCTGAACTCTTCTTCCTTGAAGATCGTGTCTACAGTAGTTAAACAAATCTTATCACCATCCAGATAATGACTCAGCTCGTAGAAGCTGTGCATAGAGCTGGGGGTGGATTTTACCAACAGGTAAAAGGGTATAGGTAGTCGCAGGGCCTTCAGGTAATCCTGTACCTCGGTCATCTCCTCGTTTACGATGATACTGATAGAGGTAGCGTTATTTTTCAAAAAAGCGTCTATCAACCGGTCTATCAGAGCGACACCGTTGAGTCTAACCAGAGGCTTTGGCCACTTAACACCTTCTTGCGCCAAGCGGGAGCCTTCGCCGGCGGCAATGATCGCGTAATCCATAACTTTTATTAGTTCAAATAATAATTTCGCAAAGTTACGAGATTTCTGAGATAGTTTTAGGCTATATCGTTGATATAATTGGTCAAAATTTCTATAAATTAGGACTATTTGACTAGAACAACAAAGACGTTATAAAGAGCTTGAATGATTTTTTGAAAATAATTATCGTTTTATTAGTTGCTAATTCAAATAGAATGCTTTCCATTTGTGCCATGAACAAAAGATAGTTTGTATAGCTCTTTTATCTTTTAGCATTTATTCATCAGCGATGATAATACTTTCTTTTAGAGATTGACTTCACCAACCATCCTTGTTTTATTATTAATTTTTTACTTTTTTTATATCATTTTCGTATGAATATTTACATTGGAAACCTGAATTATCGGGTAAGAGAATCAGACTTACAACAGATTCTGGAAGAGTATGGTGTTGTAGACTCAGTTAAAATCATTGTTGACCGTGACACAAAACGTTCTAAGGGCTTCGCTTTCGCTGAGATGCCTAACGCTGCAGAGGCTCAAAAAAGCTATCGAGGAGTTGAACCAAGCTGAGTACGAAAGGTCGTCAGATGGTTGTTAAAAGAAGCTATCCCTAGACGTTAAATTTTAGAAGAAAGAAATTTTTAAATAAGACGAAAAAGCGGGGAAACGAGGTGAAAACTTCCGTTTCCCCGCTTTCTTTTTTCAGTGTATTTTGTTTATGTTCGCGAGAAATTTTAAGAGTGATGAAGAATATAGGTGTTAGGAGTCTCATTGTGGGTCTTTGCTTGATGGGATTGGGGAGTTGGTCTCCCTCGCTGAAGGCGCAGATCGCGGATCGTGTCTATAAGACGGATTATCATATCGACCCGGAGAAGGCCCGGGAGTTGTCCGTGGAGTTGGATAATATTAGCTTCTTCAAGGATAACGAGTATACGGGTAAATTTACCAAGGGGTATTCGTTGCCGGGGCTTTGGGTACAAGGCAAAGCGGTTTATTATCCCTTGCGGAATATCAAGTTGGAGGCGGGTGTCCATATGTTGATCTATCATGGGGCGAATAAATATCCGAGCATGGCTTATCAGGATATCGCTTATTGGAAGGGAGACCAATACCAAAAATGGGGTACATGTGTTGCCCTATTTCCGGGCGCAGATGGCCCTCTCGGATCATGTGAACATCGTGCTGGGAAATATTTACGGCGCTTCCAACCATAATTTGATAGAGCCTCTTTATAATCCGGAGTTGAATTTGACCTGCGATCCCGAGGCGGGCTTGCAGTTGTTGTATGACTCGAAGGCTTTCGACTTGGATGTGTGGGTGAACTGGCAGAGCTTTATTTTCCGGGAGGATGTGCATCAAGAGGCGTTTACCGTCGGGATCTCTTCGCGGGTAAAGTACAACGACCCGGCTTCCCGTTTCCATTTCTATACGCCGGTGCAAGGATTGGTGCAGCATAGGGGAGGCGAGATCGACACGATCTTCAACAATTCTGTGCAAACCTTGATGAATGGCGCGATCGGTGTCGGAGGTGTATGGAATACCGGACATCGTATTTTCAAGAACTTGAACGTGGAACTGGATGCTACCGGTTATTATCAGCAAGCGGGAGAGATATGGCCTTTTGACAGCGGATATGGCTTGTATGCCCGTGCTTCCGCCGATATCTATGATTTTCGGGTGAAAACGTCGTATTGGACCTGCAAGGATTTCATCTCTATGTTTGGTAGCCCGTTTTTCGGGGCGGCCTCGATGATTGATGAGGGGGTTACGTTCGACCGTCCGCAAATGATCTATCTGGGGGTGGAATATTCCCGGCAACTAGCGAAGGGTTTCTCGATAGGAGTAGATGTGGACGTTTTTCATCATCTGCTCCGGAGATATGAATGAGTGCGGATGGGTAGTAAAACAACCGATGGGAAACGCCACGAGTTTTACGGCAGGGGTTTACATGCGTATCAATCCGTCTTTCTTGATTAAAAAATTCTGATCATTACCTTCATAGAAAAACACAGTAGTATTCGATTGTGAATACTACTGTGTTTTTGCTATGAATACTATTGTGTTCAGCCGTGAATACAATAGTGTTTTTATTCAATTACTAAATCAATCTTTTTCAGTGTCTTATCGTCCGAGGAACCTCCATATAGGATTTGGGTATTTACCCGGGGCGAACCTCCATGGTCTGCGTATTGTCATTGAAGGATTGGAAAGCTTTCGGTTCCAATTGGATGCTAACCGGTTGTTCGCTGCCAGCCTTCACGTTCACACGTTTGAATGCTTTCATCGCTTTTAGCGGTCCGGCAGGATCGTTCGGGTTCTTGATGTAGATCTGAGCGACCTCGTCACCATCCATCTTGCCTGTATTGGCGATATCGAAGGAGAGGGTAACCGATTCGTTGGAAGCGATCTTATCCTTTGACAACTTAGCGTTCTTATAATCGAATGTTGTATAGCTCAAGCCATAACCGAACGGATAAAGCGGAGTCTGCGTCATGTAACGATAGGTACGGCCCTTCATGCTGTAATCTTGGAAGTCCGGAAGCTGGTCTACGGATTTATAGAACGTGATCGGCAAGCGTCCGGCCGGGTTATAGTCTCCGAATAAAACGTCGGCCACGGCTGTTCCACCTTCTTGTCCGCCATACCAAGCGTTCAAGATAGCGTTTACATGATCGTTCTCCCAGTTCAATGCCAATGCGCTACCCGTACATACCACGTATACTACAGGCTTTCCGGTGGCTACCAAGGCTTTGACCATTTCCTTCTGTACGGCCGGGATCTCGATATTCGTGCGGTCGCCTTTCCGGAAACCTTCAGCGTCTACCGGCATTTCCTCACCTTCCAGACGTGGAGAGATACCACCTACGAATACGATGACATCAGCGTCTTTAACCTTGCTGGCCGTAGCTTGGAAATCTACGGGTGTGCGTACGCCTACCGTAAAGTTCAGGTCAGCGCTACCCGTGCGTTGCATATATTCGATCTTTATGGGATATTTCTCACCTTTCTTAGCGTTTAGCGTATAGAGTTTTTCCGCTCCATATTCGTTTTCCCATACCTCGGCGACTTTAGCCGTATCGATATACAGGCGGAATGCGTCGTTTCCGGATAGTTTGAACTCGACAGGACCATCTATCGGAGACTCGAATTCACCCGTAAAGCGAGCCGTGAAATTTGTCAAGTTCACGTTCGGGGCGAATTGGGTGTTACCTCCGGTGGTATAATGAAGCTCTTTCGCTAATCCCTTGTAGGCGGGGGTACCCTCGAACTCGGTATTGTTGAAGAATTCGGAGGCGAAACCCTGTCCCGCCGTGGAAGATACGTGGCTACCTAGGTCTGTCACGACAAAATTCGGCGGTATGGTTGCAACCCAGCTCGTAGATAACCTCTGCGTTCGGGACTTTATTGCGGATACCTTCCACGATCGTAACGGTCTTGGTCGGGAAGCCGTTGTAGTTGGCCCATAGCATGGTAGAGTCCGCCGCGTTCGGTCCGACTACGGCGATCTTCTTGATATTCTTGTCCAGTGGAAGCATATTATTCTTGTTCTTCAACAAAACGATACTTTTACGTGCCATATCCAGTGCCTTGGCGATATGCTCCGGGCTCTCGACTACGCTGTAAGGTATCTTAGAATAAGGAACCCGCTCGTCCGGATCGAACATACCTAGCTCGAAGCGGCCTTTCAGTAGGCGGCGTAAGGATACGTCCAGATCTTTCTCCGAGATCTTACCGTCGGCCAAGGCTTTGTTTAGCGCACGGTAGCTACCGCCACATTCTAGGTCGGTACCGTTCAATACGGCGTCGGCGGATGCGCTCTCAGCGTCCGGGTGCGTCTCATGACGAGGCGTATTCTTGTCTTTCCTCCAGAAATCATCGATAGCACCGCAATCGGACAGGATGATATTGTCGTATCCCCAACTGTTACGCAAGATATCGATCAATAATTTGTCGCTACTACAGCAAGGTTTACCCTCGAAACGATTGTAGGCGCACATTACCTCTTGTACATCGCCTTCCTTAACTAATGCCTCGAAAGCCGGAAGATACGTCTCGTACAAGTCACGAGGGGTAGCTTCTGCGTTGAATTCGTGGCGGTTCCATTCCGGGCCGCTGTGTACGGCGTAATGCTTGGCGCAAGCGTGTGTCTTATAATAATTAGGATCATCGCCTTGCAATCCGCGGGTTACGGCTACGCCCATCTTCTCGGTCAAGTAAGGGTCCTCGCCATAGGTTTCCATACCCCGTCCCCAGCGAGGGTCACGGAAGATATTGATATTCGGGGTCCAGAAAGTAAGACCTTTGTAACGGTCGTACTCCTTGTCTTTCTGGTATTGGTGGTATTTGGCACGGGCCTCGTCGCTGACCATCGTGAAGGTCTCGTGAACGGCGTTATCGTCGAAGGTAGCCGCCATGGCGATCGCTTGCGGGAATACGGTCGCACGTCCGGCACGAGCCACGCCGTGAAGAGCCTCGTTCCACCAGTCGTAAGTCGGGATTCCCAAACGCTCGATGGCGGGGGTTACGTTCATCATTTGGCCGATTTTCTCCTCCGGTGTCAGTCGGGATAGTAAGTCGTCGATACGTTCTTCCAAGGGAAGATCCGGATTCCGGAAAGGGTAATCTTGTTGTTTTTCACTACAAGAGGCGGTGAGTAGGAGGGTGATCATCGCTACTGTCAGTTGTTTCATTTTCATGTTATTAAATTTTAGATATTGTTTATCTTACATTATTACTTATTGTAAACTATTTTAAGATAGATCGTTATCTTTGATATTGATGGAGCAAACTACGATTTTAGAAGCATTTTTTCAAACAGGAACACTTAAAATAGGTTACTTTAGTGGTTATTCATTTAAAAGCCCTATTTTTGCCGTAACAGATTAAAACACGTAAAAGAATGATGAAGAAGTATCTATTTTTGTTACTAATAGGGCCGCTAGCCTGACGGCCTGCGGAGACGATGACGATCCCGTTGTTCCGGAATTGAATAAGCTAACGAAAGTTTCTTGTTATAAAGACGGAGCTTCAAGCCCGCTTTTTACCGCTGATATCAATTATATGAATGACGGGAAAATATCGAGTATATCTTTCCATGGAGATAAAGAGTTTCGTCTTTTCTCTTCTGACAACAAATATTTGATGATAGATATCTCTACCGGGGACGAACTAGGAGAATATATATTAAGTGGAAATGTGATCACGGCAAAGAACGTCTTGAGGAAAAATTCGTATGCGAGTAATGAGGTCTATGTGAGTGATGAATATAAGTATGGTTATTCCGGATCTAATCTGGTGTTGACCTCATGGGTAGCTCGTTGGCCGAAAGAAGACGGTCAAGGGTATGAGAGTGAGGATTACAGGGAATATGATAAGTTTTATTGGGGAAAACGGGAATGTGGTAACTTTTCTCGGAATCAGGATCGGATGGAGTATGAGTATAGTACGGTGGAGAGGCCTGAAAATTATCCTCTACGTGTGATCGGCTCTTTTGCTCCGGTTGATTTTGAAGCTGTGACTCCCTTGAACCTATTATATGGTGTTCAGAACCGGAATCTTCCGATCCGTGCCTACACCTATACGATCCCTAACCAGAGCGAGGTGAAAGCTGAGTACAAATACACCTATACCACCGTGGGAGATTATATAATGTGTATGACTATCGATGAGAATGACGGAGGAACCGCAAGCTCTTATAAGTATACTTTCGAGTATAATTTCGCCGTGAAGTAAGGAGACATGCCTTGTTTGGTTTAATTAACATACGCATATGCAGCATTTCCGCCCTAAAACGCATTTCTAATTTTATAGAATTAAAAGGTTGATTAGTTTAATTGATAAACTTAGAAAGGAAGTATTATGAACGGATTCTTTAATTTTAGGAAATTAGTTGTAGGTGTAATGGCGGCTACTTGTTTTATGGGGTTTCAATCTTGCTTGGACGATGATGATGATTATCCTTACAGTAAAGTGTTGCCGAATGCGTTGGTGACGGTTAAGCCGGTCGATGATGGTTCATATTTTCTTCAATTGGATGATAGCACGACCTTGTTGCCTGTCAATATGACCTCTTCTCCCTTCGGGCAGAAGGAGGTGAGAGCGTTGGTGAATTTTGACGAGACGAACGAGTCTAGCGGAATTTACAGCAAGGCCGTAAATATTAATTGGATCGACAGTATCCTTACAAAACCAATCGCTCCGGATTTGGGGGTGACTAGCAACGATTCGATCTATGGCTCTGACCCTGTGGAGATCGTGAACGATTGGGTTACCATCGCCGAGGACGGATATCTGACACTCCGTTTCAGGACGATCTGGGGAGACCGCAATAAGGCTCATTTGTAAACCTACTGACAGGCAAGGACCCGGAGAATCCTTATGAGGTAGAGTTCCGCCATAATGCTTATGGCGATGTATATGGCGCATATGCGGATGGACTGGTCGCTTTTAAATTGGATAGCCTTCCGGATACGAATGGTAAGACGGTTAAGTTGAAATTAAAATGGAAGTCATTCGATGGCGATAAGTCTGTGGAATTCAATTATTGTTCACGCAAGTCTACTCCGGCAAAAGCATCCATAGCTGCCGAGAGAAGCGCCTTAAATTTGAAATAGGTCGGTTTGATCGTTTAAATAGATGGGGATTTGGCAGGGAGTGAATCTCTCTTGCTTTTTGAAAGTTCTTTCCTAGTGATAGGGAAGGACTTTTTTATGGATAGAAACAAAAAAGGGACTCTAAGAAGAGTCCTTTTTATTCGTGGGCAGTGATGGATTCGAACCACCGAAGGCGAAAGCCAGCTGAGTTACAGTCAGCCCCATTTGGCCACTCTGGTAACTGCCCATTCCAATATATTTTCTTGAGCCTCTTGTCGGATTCGAACCAACGACCCCGAGATTACAAATCACGTGCTCTGGCCAACTGAGCTAAAGAGGCATCTGTTATTCGTTTGCGGGTGCAAAGGTAGTAATAATATCTTACGATGCAATAGCTGGAGGTATTTTTTTTCCAAAAAGGGGCAACGAAAAAGGCCGTCCGGGACAACTCCCGGGCGGCTCTTCTCTACACGTAACTTACATCAAATTAAATCAATATCTCTTACCAACGGTTTCCCAGTCAATAATCCCCCTACAATGCGTTCAAATGATCCGCACGGCGGTTCTGGTAATCCAGATAGTAAGAATGCTCCCATACATCGAATCCCATGATCGGAGTCAATCCCTTAACGACCGGGTTACTACCGTTGGGCTCTTTGGTAATTGAAAGTTTGCCGTCTTTATCTTAGCCAACCATACCCATCCTGAGCCGAACAAGCCTGTACCGGCAGCCACGAACTCTTTCTGGAAGTTCTCGAACGATCCCCACGTAGACTTGATAGCCTCGGCTAGCTTACCCGTAGGCTCGCCACCTCCGTTCGGGGAGAATTGGGTAAAATATAGATTGTGATTCAATACTTGGCCGGCATTGTTGAAAATGGCTCCGTCAGACTCACGAACGATCTGCTCCAGCGGAGCGTTCTCGAATTTCGTGCCCTCAATCAGCTTATTAAGGGTATTTACATAGTTCAATAAATGTTTTCCGTAATGGAAATCAATTGTTTGTTTGCTGATAACTGGTTCTAAACCGTCGTTTGCGTACGGTAACTGGATTAACTCGAATTTCATAACTTCTTCTTTTTTATCTGTTATTTGACTATTTGTGATCATTAATAATAAACTTAAACATAATGTAAGCATTGTCTTCTAGTTTTTTATGTTGATTTACTATATAAACAGAGCCGAGGGGATGAAAGTTCTGGGTTCGGTGATGATTTTTTAGTGAAAATATGTTTGCGGCTAAAGTTTTATAGGGAAAACTATGCGTTATATATCGCGAAAGTTTCTAATTTTTGTGCGCTCTTAAGCTTTATTAATTAGTAAAACATATTTGTAGATGGTAAAGAAAGTTGGGAATTTAATTCCAAACACCTTTTTATTACAAAAGGAAGTGGCGAATCAGACTTGGAGAAACACGCTGGTTCTTACCACATGGCTCTTTATGACGCCGGTATCTCTGATTTCAATATCATGACGTATTCGTCAGTGATACCCGCTACGGCACATCTGGCAACCATGGATGAACTAGACCTTCCTCCATTTGGTTCGGAAATGAAAACGATCATGGCTGTATCCCATGGATATCAGGATGAGTTCGTGTCTGCTGGTGTGGTTTACGCATGGATGTATAAGGATGAGAACTTCGACGAGAAGGTTGGTGGTCTGGTGTGTGAGGTCAGCGGACGTTACCGTATCGAGGAGCTTGAGTCTCGTCTGATCCGTGTTATCAACGATCTTCATCAGAAGACGTATGGGAAGTATTATCTTGGAGAGCTTAACTTTATCACCGAGGGAATCACGATCGAGAAACGCTATGGAACGGCGTTGGCCGCCCTTTGCTTCGTGGATTTCCTTCAACCGGAGATCGAGGAATAAGTCGTGTTGAGTATTTTTGTGATATTTATAGAGCCGGTTCCTTTCAAGAGCCGGCATTTTTTGTTAACTTTGAGCAACAAAAAACATATAAATATTGTTTTCGTGATATGAAAAAGATAATTAATCCGTGGGAAGGGCTGGACGGTTATATGTGTTTCGGTTGTGCTCCGAACAATCCGCTGGGGCTGCATATGGAGCTTTTTTGAGGATGGTGACGATATCGTGGCGTTCTGGAAGCCTCAAGGTACTTACCAAGGATGGCTGCGTACGTTGCACGGAGGTATACAGACTACGCTGATGGATGAGTTGGCCGGCTGGGTGGTCTTGCGGAAGTTGCAGACCTCCGGGGTGACTTCACGCCTCGACGCCAAGTTTATGAAGAGTATCTCTACGGACGAGCCCC
>ENA-OPYU01000645-OPYU01000645.1-human-gut-metagenome-genome-assembly--contig:-NODE-645-length-13344-cov-1.551411_pt1 | contig 13344 bp, 20 predicted proteins | sample MGYA00242637_ERZ504482 | MGnify/ENA primary metagenome ERZ504482 (study PRJEB26092, sample SAMD00036237) | human gut metagenome | host: Homo sapiens | study: EMG produced TPA metagenomics assembly of...
GGTGCTGACAGCAGAGAGTGCTACTTTCACCACCAGTTCCGGTTCTTGGGCTGTATCGAAATTGAAATAGGCTACAATCTTACGGCCCGTAATCTCCGGGAAGTTCTTGTCCATATTGAAGCGACGCCAGAAGCCATTGTAAAGCACCTTTTCTTTATCCTTATAGCCATAGTCCCTGATAGGTTGCGACAAAGAAATAGCGAAATAAGTATAGTTGGTTCTCGCCCATCCGTTTGTGATGCGATAGCCTGTCAATAACGTATCATTCTCTACCCTGCAAGTTGGCCCAGAGCACTTTGCCGTCATAGTTGTATATACCATGAACCAGGTCAAGGATAAGATGACCGTCTTTGCCTTTAGGGAAAGTGTATTTATGGACTCCTACCCGTTGCGTTGCAGTCAACTGTGCCTTTATGCCATAATCATCGAGCATCACTTCATAATATCCGGGAGTAGACTTTTCCGTAGCATGGCTGAAACGGGAACGGTAGCCTTCATCCGGATGATCCGCCCTGCCACAATTGAGCTTCAAGTCTCCTACGGCAGGCATCAACAGGATATCGCCTAAATCCGAATGACCCGTTCCGCTAAGATGCGTATGGCTGAAGCCGACAATCGTCTTGTCCCGATACTGATAACCGGCGCAATATTCATAAGCGTTCTTCTGATAAGCCCCATTTATGTTATGTGGAATTGTGTCTGTGTCCGGACTTAGTTGCACCCACCCGAAAGGTGTACAGACACCAGGAAAAGTATGTCCCATACCATTCGTGCCGATGATCGGATTCACATAATCTACCGGCTGTTGAGCCATGGCGGACGACATTGCAATCGCCGCCACAGCTATTATCCCTATTTTCTTCTTTATACCGTACATATCTATTTACTTTTTGTCGAGAGAGAAAGAGTATGGATAATCAGATTCATTCACACCTCTTCCCGTATTGGGTTTATTATCCATTTCGAACAACAGGCGCCCGCCTTTCAATAAATCAAAATGATTCAGATAATTCTTCGTATAGTTCTTTCCATTATAGTTCAATGAACGGATATAACGGTTCTCATCACTATTCTTAGGAGCAGAAATTTCAAGCTTCCTGCCATTCTCCAGGGTAATGGTTGCTTTCTTGAAATAAGGAGCTCCCATCACATATTCATTGCTACCGGACATACCGGATAGAAACCCAAGGCCGTAAATACATACCAGGCGGAAGTCTGCCCGTTATCCTCGTCACCACAATATCCATCCGGAGTGGCAAAGTACAACCGCGTCATTACCTCACGCAGCCAGTATTGTGCTTTCCAGGGTTCGCCGGCATAATTATACAGGTAAATCATGTGCTGGATCGGTTGATTGCCATGTGCATAATTGCCCATGTTAGCTATTTCCATCTCCCGGATTTCATGGATCACTCCACCGTAATAACTATCATCAAATACCGGAGGAAGATTGAATACCGAATCGAGCATGCTCACAAATATTTTCTTACCGCCCATCAGATCAATAAGTCCCTGCGGATCGTGGAAGACAGACCAGGTATAATGCCAACTGTTTCCTTCGGTAAAGGCGTCTCCCCACTTAAACGGATTGAAAGGTGTCTGGAAAGTTCCGTCGGAATTTTTGCCGCGCATCAGTTTCGTTTCCGGGTCAAACAGGTTACGGTAGTTCTGGCTTCTCTTCTTATAGAGTTCCAGTTCTTCTGCGGGGCGTCCCAACTTCTCACCCATACGGTAGATGCACCAGTCATCGTATGCATACTCCAATGTGCGGGCGGCACTCTCATTAATTTTCACATCATAAGGCACATATCCCAGTTTATTGTAATACTCATATCCGCGACGCCCGGTAGTCGAAACTCGCGGGTGCACACTATTGGCACCTGTCAATAGTCCTTCATACATTTTTTCCGGCATCCGCCTTAGTGACATTTTTCATAAAAGCATCCGCTACTACCGAAGCTAGAGTTATTGCCGACCATACATCCTCTGTGTCCCGGATCTTGCCCAATTCGGGGAAGAAGCCACTTTCAAGATAGGTATTGAGTAATCCCTCCTGCATTTCTCGCCATGGAAGGATACACCAGATTGACAAACGGGAACAGGCAACGGAAGGTATCCCAGAATCCGGTATCGGTAAACATATAGCCCGGGCGAACTTCGCCATTGTAAGGGCTGTAATGAACCGTTTCTCCCTTGGCATTCACCTCATGGAACATACGGGGGAAAAGTACGGAGCGATACAGGCAGGAATAGAATGTACGCATACGGTTCTCATCATTATCCTCTATCCTGATACGTCCCAGTACGTCGTTCCAAGCCTTACGCCCCACTTCTTTAGTCTGTTCAAATGTCATTTTTACCGATCTCTTTCAGGTTGAGTTCCGCCTGTTCCGGGCTTATAAAAGAAGAAGCTACTCTGGCATGTACCTGTTCGCCCTTCTTCGTTGCAAAACCGATAGCCGCTCCTACATGATTGGATTGTAATTCCAGGTGTTTTCTACCAGATGGTAATCTGCCCATACTTTATTGAAGGTAAAAGGTTTGTCGAACTCTATCACGAAATAGTTCTTAAAGTTTTGGGGTACCCCTCCACTGTTGCGTGTTGTATATCCGATGATCTTATTTTCCTTCGGGAATTACTTTGATATACGAGCCACGATCAAAAGCATCTATGACCACATAGGCATCTTTCGTTTCGGGAAAAGTAAAACGGAAATAGGCACAACGTTCGGTCGGAGCAATTTCTGTTGTCAGATTATATTCTGACAGATACACACTGTAATAATAAGGAGTTGCCTTCTCTGCCTTATGAGAGAACCAGGAGGCGCGCTGTTCCTGGTCTACTTTTTAATTGCCCGGTCATCGGCATAATTGAAAACTGGCCGTAATCATTGATCCAGGGACTGGGCTGGTGGGTTTGCTTGAAGCCACGGATTTTATCCGAAGCGTAGGTATAGGCCAGCCATCACCATCTTGCCGGTCTGAGGCATCCAGAAATTCATTGCCCCACGGCAAGGCGATGGCGGGGTAGGTATTTCCATTGGACAACGAGATTTTAGAGTCAGTCCCCATCAAGGGATTGACGTAGTCCACAGGTTCTTTTTGGGCAAAAAAGAGAGAAGTGCCCAGTAATAGGGCAGTTCCAAGAGACAATAGATTCATTTTTATTCATGGTTTGCGAATTAAGCTATTATAATTAGTTGAATATATTTATTTCGTCGTTTCTGCCTGCAAAGTTAGGTATTCTTTAGCCAAAATTATCATGATAAAATGATTTGTCGAGAACAGAAAGCACAAGCAAGAAAGAAAAGTTGTACTTCTTACTTTCTTGCTTGATTCGAAAAAATAGTTATTTCACTTTATATCTTCATTCTAAACCATTCATCAGAAACCGGACTAATTACATCAAAAATATGAATCAGAATCTTCATACATCCAAACACCCTTATCCGAAAAACAGAAATCCAAGAAAGCACTATAGATCGGGATTGATCGTACAACTCCTGCATCATCACCATAACTTCCAAGAATATAATTAATTCCCGTAATTTTCAAGATAAACACAACCGGTTGCATCATTGGCTGTAGCATTTATCACAAAACCTACATAATGCCATTTACCAGCACCTGTCTCACCCGGGCAAACTATAATATTCCTTGGAGAGCGGTCGTCAAACTCTATTTGCGTAAGCAATCCAGTCAATTTATCACAAATATTATTTCTATCGACAATATGTGTTTTCCAAGAACTTGTATATGTTTTCAGCATATCAGAGCTTTTATTCAAGTCCACCTTAAAGGCTGGATTATCCGTGCTCAAATCTCCTGTATCATATTTATAATAAAGTGCTCCAACAGCCACACCATTCACAGTCAAACCATCAATACTTAATGTAGCTTTCTCATCATTGGTAGTATTAATTGTCATAGCATATTCTGTATGCTTCAATATTTTGCCATCCAGCAATGAGATTTTAATCTTCCAATTGTCATTTTCATCACAAGACATCGCATAATGTGCTGCAAACTGATTGGTTGACGCATTACGAAGTAATCCATTACTCAAATCCGTCTTAAGTATTTCCATGGATTGAGCTTTATTGTAAGCAATAATAGCCAACCGTTTTCCCTCCTTGGCTTGTTGCAGATCTGCAGTAGTTACCGAATTCAGAATCATCGTTTTACCATTCGCTTGTCCCGTTGCAGTAATCTGAGAATCAGAATATCCCGTAATGACAAATGTGTTTTCCTGATTTTCTCCTAAATATTGCAACATACCTCCATTCTGCAACGTAAGTAAAACAACCTTTTCACCTTCAAAATCCAAAGAATAATCAGTTTCAACTGCATTCTTCAGCAAACTTTCATCTGAATCCGAAGTCACTGCTCCGTCCTCACTAAATTGGAAATAGAAAGTTACTCCTTCATAAGCCATTTTCCATCCTCCTGCTGTACATAACAAATCTTTCACTCGAGGACGCAGGCGGTCTCCACTCATATTACCTTCATTCTCCCAGTCTTTCCAAGGTTCCGTCATGCCGCAACTATAAAGAGCAAAGCAGCACAACGACAACATTATATAAGTCAATTTCTTCATGATATTCTTCTTTTTAAGATTTGAAATTAAAAATTAGGGATATATCCTCCCAAGTCCGGTCCCACCCCATAGTTTTTGGCTGCTCCCGGGGCACAAATACGCAAGTCAATCATCGGCGGAATCCGGTTGTCATTTTTCACTTTCATCACACCGTCAGTAGTGCCTCCCCAAGGATTACGCATCTTGAATAGATGAGAGTCATCGTCCGGTAAAATAAAGGTAAACGCATGTCCACTAGTCGTCTGCCAGTTTTCATCCACTTGTTCACCACTTCTTGTAAAACCACCAATAACCAATCGACCTTGTTTAAGTGACACTTCTACAGCACGTTGCAAGTCTTCAGCAATTAATGCACCTGCACCAAAACCTACACTTTCTCCATCGCCGGTAAAGATGGCAGATACATATTCCGTACCGATACCTCCGACATTAGAACTACCCAGATAAACCTGACGCCACTTCATCATCGCCTTCTCAAGGATTGTAGCCCAAGTAACCTCCTTATTTCTACCGCCTAATGCTCCTAAATCACCACTGTTACCGATTAAAATAGTCTCCACCTACACCCACAGGTATTTGTTTCCCTGTCGGATCATACATAGTAACCGTGTATGTTTTATCCTTATTATCCTTAATAATATGCTTAATGAAACGGGGATAGAGATAAGCCATCGAAGCAAATACTGCACATGCGCAACAGTCACCTACCCAACGTTGATTTACATCAGACAAAGCGGGACTTCCATTCGGATAAAGCGATACAACGTTGAATGTATTCCAAGCCATCTTCGTTCCATTGTCTCCAAAAGGTTCCGGCTCTTCTGCAGGATCAGCAAGCCATTTCAAGTCTGCTGCCGTAGCCTCCAAATCATCTTCATGCTGTTTACCCATTGGAGTGATAGCACTAAATGAACTGGATCCTTTGCTGGAAATCAAGTCGTTGATATTTTCTGTATATGAACGCATAGCCACCAATTTCCATTCGGCTATTTGCGTGGCAGTACCACCATTGTTTGCTTCAACAGAAAGTTGGTAATAACGATAGGCAGTTGCATTATCTACCTCATAGTTTTTTTTACTTCTTTTCTCGCTGCAAAAATTTGGTTAGTCTGTACATCTAATTTCGTCCACGTCGCATTGTCATTCGATCCGTAAAGAGTCCATGTTTTCGGATCCATTTCAGGGGTGTCGGCAGCAGATGTCAGGGAATATGCAGTCACGGCCTTGCTACTGTTTCCGTTCCAAGTGATATGGAAATCTGCTGTGATAAGTGACATACTTCGTATCAGCATTATCATCTACTAGGCTCTTAATCTCCGAACCGGCAGGAGCATCCGCATATTCGGCAATAATTGTACCACTAGATGGCATATTCGTATTTCCCGAACCAAGCACATAAGAAGCCGGGGCACTTCCGTTCGGATCTTCTCCTCCATTGCCTCCTTCATCGTCGTCAGATGAACAGCCTGCAAAATAAACAGGAATAAATAAGACAAAGAGAAAAAAGAATCTCTTCACTAGGTTCGTATCGTTAAATCTTATTTGAGGTATCTTCATTGTTTTCTTCTCATTAAATTCTAAAATTATTCATAGATTGGCTAACGGAGATATATTACTCCGTTGTCCATCCTAGATTTTGTACCATTTTCGGATTACGACGCACGTCTTCGTCCGGAATCGGGAAGAGGTAATGTTTAGGTAAGAACGTACGTGTTCCATCCACTACTTTCTCGAAGAATGCAGGAGCATCTGAACGGAATGCCATACCATGAATTGCTCCACCTTCTCCTCCTCTGTGATAATTAGGATAAATCCAGTCATCACCTACAGCCATATTGGCGACTTTCCAACGACGTACATCAAAGAAATGATTCCATTCAAACATCAGTTCAATCAAACGTTCACGACGGATACGTTTATCCACTTCACCACGTGTGTCTTCATAAGGAATACATGCAAATCCATTATCATCTGTCGTACCTGCCACACCATACCCCGGGATACCGGCACGAGCACGTATCTTATTCACATATTTAATGGCTTCACCACGTTGGTCACATGCACTCAATGTTTCAGCATATCCCAAATACATATCGGCCAAACGAAGTAAAGTAGCACAATGTCTGTTAGCTCCATTACGTCCTTCTTTCGGTGCCATTTTACGCATACCATAACCTGTATAAGGAGCATCCCAGTTAGCATTTGCATAACCAGAATTACCGTTAAAACGTTAGCTCCGTTGTCACCTCTCCACGTGGAGTATCTGTCTTCAACCAAGTAGAACCGTTAAACGTGATATTTGCATAGAAACGCGGCTCACGATCAGCCCATTGTTTTAATGTTTTATTTGAATTGGCTTTGAAATAAGTTCTGGAATTAACTACAGCATCTTTGTAGTCCGTAGACCACCCCAGATACCCACTGGAAGGCACCCCTTCATACTCTTCATAATTCTGGTCCTCTACAATTCTACGACCATCTTTCATAAAGTACAAGTCCACCATCTCTTGAGGTACACCAAATCCCAAACCACCTCTCAAAGCACCATTGTTATCATCATAGCCCTTATGATAAGGTGTAGTTTCGTAAGCACGATAATCATGGTCGGCCAACCGTATAAAGATCTGTTCCTTATTCTCAGCACCATAAAGTACCCCCCGATGTTGCCTTTCTATAAGATTCATAGAAATCTGTCTTTCCATCTGATGTTTTTTCCGTATACAAAGAGAAAGTACTTCCATATTCATCGAAAAATGCCTTATAAGCGTCACGTGCTGTCTCCCACTTCACCTTTTCCTGTGATTTATCTTCGGGGAAAAACGCTGTTGCCACTTTCCGGGTTAACGATACCGGCATAGTCTGTATTGCAATTAAACAACGGACTTGCTGCATATAACAACATTTTGCTTAAAGCTTTACAAGCAGCTCTATCTATACGTCCCAAATTAGAACCATCATATCTGTCAGGAAGATCATTTGCTGCATCATCAAATTCCTTTACCATGAAATCTACACACTCGTCTACCGAATTACGTTCCTTCAACAGTTCACTTGTTGAAATATCCAATGGTATAGGCTCTTCTCCCAAAATCACAAACGGACCATAAGAGCGGAAAATCATGAAATAATAGAAAGCACGCAACGCTCTGGCTTGCGCCTTCCATTGTTTGCGTTGTGCAGCCGAAGCTTCCAGACAACGATCTACGTTCATTATAAACGTACTGGCGCGAGAAATACCTTTATAGTACTCGATGTACCAGAAGTTAATCCATGAAGAACCTGCATAGGTAGCTCCTGAAGCCCACTCGCTACCATTGTTTCCATCCCATGAAAGTTTACATTCTAACGAACCGGTCGTCCAAATTTCCCGACATGGTATTTTTTGCATTACGTTCAAGTGTTTCGTCGGGCACATAGTTATATACATTGTTCAAAAACTGTTCCGTTTTCGAGCGATTGGTAAACGTATCCTCCAAATCATATTGCTGACCGGGGATTGCATCAAAAAGTCATTGCACGAACTAAGTCCGACCACCAAACACAGCGCCAAAGTTCCTATTTTAAATATATTTTTCATATCCTTCTTGCTAACTGATTATTATTAAAAACTTACATTCACACCTACTGAATAAGTACGTACATTAGGATAAGCAGTACCATTATTGGTATTCAACTCCGGATCCCATAATTTGAACTTAGAGAATGTCAATAGGTTGGTGCCCATCACATAAATACGCGCACTCTTCAGGAATGTTTGATTAATCAACTTCTTCGGGAGTTGGTAAGCAATAGTCAACTGTTTCAGACGCAGGAAACTGACATCTTTCTGCCACCATGTGCTGGTTTTCATATTATTTTGATTCGCATTGTTTCCATGATGCAAACGAGGATAGAATACATCCTGATTAGTCGGATTGTCAGCAGACCATCTGTCAGTAATGTTTGCAAACAAGTTCGTAATACCTGAACCATCATTAAAAAGGATACATGGCATTTCCTCCCAAACAACGGTCTGCCTTGGCATTTCCGGCAAAGAGCGCACCGACAGAGAAATCACCTAATTGTAAATCTGCACCGAAACCATAATAAATCTTAGGTACGTCACCCTGACCTATCAGACATTTATCATAATCGTCAATTACTCCGTCACCATTTAAATCCTTATATTTGATATCACCCACTTTCGAAATCTGTCCCGGATGCCCTTCACCAAACTGCTTGGCATGGTCCATGATCTCTTCTTCACTAGTGAATAACCCTTCGGCGATCCATGCCCCAACGTCCGTTCACGTTCGTTCCTCATTTTTTCCATCCATGGATACTGTACACGAGGATCGTCGTTCTCAATGATTTTATCTTCATTCCATGAGAAGTTACCACGGACAGTCAGGAAACATTTCTTACCGAGTTGCTGTGTATATTCCAATGTAGCTTCAAAACCCTTATTGTCTACCACTCCCAAATTAGCATAAGGCATTTCTACGAACCCGGAATAATCAGGAATAACGCGTCGGGTAATAAAGATGTCTTTACGATGTTCTTTAAAGATATCTAATGTCAGCGAAAGATTGTCTTTGAAAAATTTTAAGTCAACACCTAAGTCTTGCTTGCGGGAAGTAGACCAACCGACATTGGCTCCGTACTTGCTGAACCCCCGAACCACCAACACCGTTATTCTGGTCGCCAAAACGATAACCATCTACGCTCGCCATCTGGTCTAGGTACATAAAACGCCGTCCTGTTACAGCATCCGTACCAACCAAACCATCCGTATAGCGTACCTTAAAGTAAGAAATAACATCTTGCAAAGGTGTCCACCAAGATTCGTTGGAAACAGCCCAACCAATACCGAATGCAGGGAAGAAACCGAAACGTTTGTCGGGGCTGAAATTCTCGGAACCATTGTATCCGGCATTTGCTTCGAAGAAGTAGCGGTCATTCCAAGAATAAGTGACACGGGCAGCTAAACCTTGTTGTTTATAAGGCAAAGAGCCTACCAAATTATCGGAACTTGAACGATAAATTTTCTGATTATATAGCAAGAGGCCGCCTATACGATGTAAACCAAAAGAACGGTCATAATTTAAAGAAGCCTCAAAATAGGTACTTCTGGAATCAGATGCACTTTGGTCGAAGGCCAAAATCTTTATGCCCCGTATATGTCAACGCATAACGATAGTCACCGTTTTCATCAAACACATCGTCATTCCATAAACCGTTTTCATCTTTGGTTCCGGCAAAGTTATATGTATCTTCACGCTTGTTGTATTTCAAGTCACGACTGTTATGTACGTCGAAAGCTAACATTGCAGAAACAGAAAAACCTTTACTCCATTTCCAGAAACCAAGATCTTGTGTCAAACGAATGTTGGAGTTCAGCTGATTTCTTGCCTCATTTTTGTATCCCCGACGAATCAAATCAGCATACGGATTACGAAGATCACCATTGGTAGAGATGCCCGGCACAGAACCATCAGGCATCATCAACGGCAAATACACCGGATTGATTTCCATAGCTGACGCAAACAAGTCACCGGTAGACTGTTGAGGATAGTTACCCATTGAAAGGAAGCCGTTGAACCCCAAGTCAATAGTAGTTGTTTCCGTCGGCTTCAAATTCAAGTTAGCTGTATAATTGTAGCGGTCGTAACGTATATTAGCATCATAATTTTCCATTTCAGCAGTACGGGTCAGCCCTTTTTCATTATAATAGCTTAATGAAACATAGTAAGTGGCATTAGGAACACCACCACGTACACTGACATTTACACGGCGGTTATGTCCCCAGTCATTAAACAGTTCATCCATCCAGTTCACATTCGGATAGAGATAAGGATTGAACATCAGCGGGTTGTCATTTGGTAGTAAGCCGTGAGCCTTCTTTGTTGCCTCAATGTATTGTGGAGAATATAGCATGCTACCTTTAGTATCCATATAAGCTTCGTTGGCAGCATCCATATAGGTAAAAGCATCTGCCATTTCCGGTTTCTTGGTCAATGTCACAAAACCTTCATAGTAGTCGACAGAAAACTGAGGCTTACCTACTTTTCCCGGTTTAGTCTTAATCAAAATCACACCATTAGCACCGCGCACTCCATACACAGCTGTAGCGGAAGCATCTTTTAATACTGTGAATGATTCGATGTCTTCAGGATCGATATTGTTAAAACTACGCTCCACACCATCCACCAATACCAATGGTTTAGAGTTCTGGCCGGCCAGTGTAGAAATACCGCGAATCCAGAGATCCGAATCATCGTGTCCCGGCTCTCCTGTACGTTGTACAGCCACTACACCCGGCAAACGGCCGGCAATGGCAGAAGATAAATTGGCGGTCGGCATCTTTATATCCTCTATCTTCATTGAAGACTGTGCTCCAACTACTGATACCTTACGCTGATGTCCATAAGCCACTACTACTACCTCATCTAAAGAAGACACATCTTCTACTAAAATTACATCAAGCACTTTCTGCTTAGCAACCTTTACTTCCTGAGGCTTATATCCTATATAAGAAACCACCAAAATAGGATTTTTAGAAGATAACTTGAGATTATACTGCCCATTAGTATCAGTAATAGTACCATTGGTAGTACCTTTTTCCTGAACACTCACTCCTATGAGCAACTCTCCTTTTTCGTCAGAGACACGTCCTGTAACCAAAGTGCCCTGTGCACACACCGTTGTACTAAACGCTATCAAGATTGCCAATAGCCACAACGACTTCGTGTGATGTTTTTCCATTCCAAACAAATTCATGTTACTTGCTTTTTTTGATTAATAATAAGGTTATCAAACATGTTTAATTTCTTGTTAACGGAAGCAAATTAAACCCGTTTCCGGTTATTATTAATCCTCTGTAGTGACAAAAAACAGGCAAAAATCAGTTGGCAGACAAGGACACAACAAGTACAATGAGAGCACATTATACAGCACTATAAATCAATGAGTTTACATACAAACAGTACAACAAGAGCACAACACAAAGTACAAGTAAGAATTATATAATTTTTCCGTTGTTCACGATAATCCTTTGGTGTCATACCGTATTTCCGGGCAAACTCTTTATAAAAATAAGAACGGCTAGCAATTCCCACATCTGCAATTACGTCTTGAATAGAAATATCTTCCTCTCTCAAAAGACGTGCTGCTTTCTCCATTCGATAGTTTTTAATCAAATCGCCGGGAGCAATGGGAGAAATTTCTTTAAATTTTCGATAGAACTGGCGTGGACTCATTGCCATGCGATCGGCTATCAATGTCGATCCCAGTTCTTCCTCTTCAAGATTCTGCTCAATCACTTGCAACAATTTACGAACAAAATCCACCTGCTCTGTTGTGGTACAAACGATTTGTCCCGCCAGTTCACCCAGATCTTCCAAATAAATCTGTTTGGCTTCTCGCTTACCATAGATAGCTTTATGAACATCTTCCTTCAAGAATAGAATATCATAGGGCAGCACAATATAGGAATCAGACCATTTTATCAGTTCACGTTGAATAACAGAACTCGCCTTCCATGTCAACAAAGGAATAAAGGCAGTCTTCGACAGTACAGAACGATTCTTTACCCACATACTCCATAAATGTGCTCTCCTCTTTGGTATACATAGCCATATCAACTAAAAAACTGCAGGAGTCGAATTGCGAATTTCATCAAATGCGACCTGTACACTTTTCACCGAACGTATCGAATATTCTTCAGAAAGCAATCCCGTTATTAGCCAGACCATCTCTTCACGATCTTCCAATAGAAGAATGGTCTTTTTCTCATTCGACTGGCCTTCAATTAATATAGCTGGTTCAAAAGTAAGCATCAGGCGATGTCTGCCATCTTCAGATTCCACATATTGGATAGCGGTATGAAGTTGCTCTAAGGCTGATTGCACAAAGCACAGCATTAATTGAATACCAAAAGACTCGTCGACATCTTTTTTATCATATACAAGGCAGGAAGCTCCGATCAGTTGATCCCGTAACTCTTTGAGCATATCCTCCTCACCGGACATAACCAGCAGCATCTTGTTATCTTCTTCTTGTGCACTCACCACGACTTCAGAAGAGGTTCTTTGACAAACAAACTGGTAACAATAATAAAGGATGCAACGCAAAGCATTTTTATAAACGGGGAAAATAAAGCTTTCGGGAATAGAGGATAGTACCGGAGTAGTATTTACACCTTCTGCTTTCAATGCACGAAGTACTTCTACAGACAGCTCTTGCATACACATACGAGCAGACAAAACAAAAGTGATAGGATAAAAATGCTTCAGTTTTTCAGAATAGAGAGTCTCTGGACGGAAAAGAGCATTCATCGCAGTCTCACGTATTAATTCTACCTGTTCACAACGTTGATTATAAGAAACATTTCTGCACGCAACTGATTGCAAGCATGATAAATGAGAGTGAAGCGATCTAATAAATCACGATTATAACTACCACTTTCCGATACCTCTTTATTACTTTCTGTAGTAAGTAGCCGTTTTTAGTATTTGCTCGTGAAGAATATACTTGCGAAGTAAATGAAGCAAATAAATCACAAAGAGCAGCCCCAACAAAATATAAAAGACATAAGCCCACATCGACTGATACCAAGGTGGAAGAATATGTATAGGAATGGAAAAAGAATTTATATTCCGTATCGAACACATCTTTTTTATAACGAAACTTAAAATGTATCCCCATGAAGGTACCCCGGTATAGGATGCCTCATTGAGACTACTAAACGAAGTCCACTGTCTATCATA
>ENA-OPYU01000646-OPYU01000646.1-human-gut-metagenome-genome-assembly--contig:-NODE-646-length-13335-cov-3.050878_pt1 | contig 13335 bp, 20 predicted proteins | sample MGYA00242637_ERZ504482 | MGnify/ENA primary metagenome ERZ504482 (study PRJEB26092, sample SAMD00036237) | human gut metagenome | host: Homo sapiens | study: EMG produced TPA metagenomics assembly of...
ATAACTCTTAAAAAATAATTTTGCAAGTATTTTGAGAAATAAAAAAAGGCCTTATTTTAAGGCATTTGTAAGTGGTAATATGTCATTTGTACTTCGAAAGAATATGGTGCTAACTTCTAAAGACGGGTTTTTATGATCTTCCATAGTCGGAGACCTCCTAGTCATATCTATGTATTTCTACTTATTAATATGTGTCATGATTTCTAAAAAAAAGCCAATGTACATTATACGACAAAATCTGGGGAAAAAACAATCGTAAATATTACCAGACCGTTGCGTTTCTAAATAGGGTATGATAGAATATTTTCTGTTACAAAGGAAAGAAAAGAGAAGAGGAATATAAATTTATGTATACATTGCTGAAACAGGAAGGCAGAGCAAAGCGTGCCAGATTAGAGACGGTTCATGGAACCATTGAGACACCGGTATTTATGAATGTGGGAACCGTAGCTGCTATTAAAGGGGCAGTATCTACTACGGATTTACACGAAATCAAGACCCAGGTGGAATTATCCAATACCTATCATCTTCATGTGCGTCCGGGAGACCATATTATTAAACAACTGGGAGGGCTGCACAAGTTTATGAACTGGGACCGCCCCATTCTTACGGATTCCGGCGGATTTCAGGTATTTTCTCTGGCAAAACTGAGAAAGATTAAGGAAGAGGGCGTGTACTTCAATTCCCATATTGACGGCAGAAAAATTTTCATGGGACCGGAGGAAAGTATGCAGATTCAGTCTAACCTGGGTTCTACCATTGCTATGGCTTTTGATGAATGCCCCTCCAGTGTGGCAAGCCGGGAATATGTGCAGGCGTCTGTAGACCGCACCACCAGATGGCTGCAGCGGTGCAAAGACGAAATGGCAAGACTGAATTCCCTGGAGGATACTGTAAATCCTCATCAGTTATTGTTTGGAATTAATCAGGGAGCTATTTATGATGATATTCGTATTGCTCATGCAGAGACGATTTCCAAAATGAATCTGGACGGGTACGCTATTGGTGGTCTGGCGGTAGGAGAGACCCATGAGGAAATGTACCGGATTCTGGACAGTGTGGTGCCACATCTTCCTGTGGATAAACCAACCTATCTCATGGGAGTGGGAACTCCGGCAAATATTTTGGAGGCTGTTTCAAGAGGTGTGGATTTCTTTGACTGTGTATACCCAAGTCGTAACGGACGTCATGGTCATGTGTATACCAATTCTGGAAAGATTAATCTGTTTAATGCCAAATATGAATTGGATTCCCGTCCCATTGAAGAAGGATGCCAGTGCCCGGCATGCCGCCACTACAGCAGAGCCTATATCCGCCACTTATTAAAGGCAAAAGAAATGCTGGGAATGCGTCTGTGTGTGCTTCATAACCTGTATTTTTATAACACTATGATGGAAGAAATCAGGGATGCTCTGGATCAGGGATGTTTTGAAGAATACAAGAACCGTAAGCTGGAAGGAATGCAGGCAAAAAAATAAAGAGAAAAGGCTTGAAGAAACAGGAATAATTGTGTATTATTATAATAATGTCCACCAAGAGATGAGACAAAGATTAAAATGCAGGAGGATGTAACATGTTTTTTATCAACAGCAGCAGGTGCAGGAAGTATGATTACCTTGCTTTTTGCCATTAGTTGTATTCTTTCTTCTGATGTAATTTTATGGTTATGAGACCTCAGCAAAAAAAGAACAGCAGAGAGTAAAAAGCATGCTGGCAGCTATGGAAGTAGGCGACAGTGTGGTAACTACCAGCGGATTCTATGGAATCATCATTGATATTACAGATGAAGATGTAATTGTAGAGTTTGGAAATAACAGAAACTGCAGAATTCCTATGAGAAAAGCAGCCATTGCAGAAGTAGAAAAAGCAAGCGATGGCGCTGCAGAATAAGGAAGTTGGAAAGAGGATGTCGGTATGTGTAGAGAGCGGCATCCTCTTTTTGGCATCTTGTTTTGCTGAATGAAAGGAGAGTATTATGGCGTTTATCAGCTTGTTTGAAGTCATTGGCCCAAACATGGTGGGACCTTCCAGTTCCCATACCGCAGGGGCAGCATCCATGGCTCTTTTGGCCAGAAAATTATTTCCGGGAGAAATTGCAAAGGTGACCTTTACCCTGTATGGTTCATTTTGCCAGAACCTACCGGGGACATGGGACAGACCGGGCGCTTCTGGGAGGCATTATGGGATTTGAAACCGATGATTTGCGAATCCGGGATTCCCTGGAACTGGCGAAACAGGAAGGAATCGAATATAATTTCCAGTTAGGAGAGGACGAAAATCTCCATCCAAATACAGCAGATATGGATATCCGGGGAACCAAAGGTGAGAGGCTTTTTGTGCGTGGCGTTTCCATAGGGGGAGGAAAGGTAAAAATCGTAAAGCTCAATCAGATTGACGTGGACTTTACAGGAGAGTACAGCACTCTGATTGTAAGCCAGACAGACAAACCGGGAGTTGTGGCTCATATTACGAAGATTTTAAGTGAAGAAAAAGTAAACATTGCCTTTATGCGCCTGTTCCGGGAGGAAAAGGGGGGCTGCGGCTTTTACCATTGTGGAATCAGATGAAAAAATTCCAGTGGAGGTATTAGATAAAATCAGAGCGAATCCACTGGTTTCAGATATTATGCTGGTGCAGTTATAGGAGGGAAAAATGGAGTTTAATCATGGAATTGAGTTGTTGCAGTTATGTGAGAAAACAGGACTTCCCATTTCTCAGATTATGAAAAAAGAGAGGCGGTATTTTCCGGCATTACGGAAGAAGAAGTAGATGCAAAAATGAGAAAAGCATTGGAAATTATGAAGCAGTCAGTAAAGGAACCACTGGATGCGCCTACCCCTTCCATTGGCGGTCTCATTGGGGGAGAAGCCAGAAAGCTGCATGAAAGAAGAGAACAGGGGAAATCCATCTGCGGAACCTTGCTTTCCAAGGTGATTACCTATGCCATGGCAGTGCTGGAGGTGAATGCTTCTATGGGTGTCATTGTGGCAGCGCCTACTGCCGGTTCTTCCGGTGTGGTTCCGGGGTTTTATTGGCCCTTGGAGAAGAGGAGCATCTCACCGATGAAGAATTATTAAATGGATTGTATACTGCCGGAGCTGTGGGTTATCTGCTTATGCGAAATGCCTCTGTTTCCGGCGCAGAAGCCGGATGTCAGGCTGAGGTTGGAGCTGCGTCTGCCATGGCTGCCGCAGCAGTTACGGAAATCATGGGAGGAAGTCCAATGATGTGCCTTCACAGTGCATCCATGGCTCTGTCCAAGTCTTTTGGGGGCTGGTCTGTGATCCCATTGCCGGTCTGGTGGAGGCGCCTTGCCAGAGCAGAAATGCCATGGGGGCTTCCAATGCCTTAATTTGCGCGGAGCAGGCTCTTGCAGGGATTCCCTGTCCCATTCCTTTTGATGAAATGGCAGAGGCTATGTATCATGTGGGAAGAAGTCTGCCTTTTGGAACTAAGAGAAAGTGCTTTGGGAGGATGCGCAGGAACACCTTCTGCCTGTGAAAAGACCTGCTGCATTTTCGGCGGGTGAACAGGCTCTTTCTGTGTCCTGAAAAGAATAGAAGATATAACAAAAAGGAATATCTAAAGCGCGTGTTATTACTTGAAATGTAAGATAAAAAGGATTATCATAGAACTAATTACACGTAGAAAAGGATAACAGAAAGAGGGAGATCGTATGGAGTATAAAATTGCATTGATTCCAGGAGATGGAATCGGGCCGGAAATCGTAAGAGAGGCAAAAAAAGTACTGGATCGGATATGTAAGGTTTATGGACATCATTTTGAATATGAAGAATTATTGTTGGGAGGAGCTTCCATTGATGTTCATGGAGTGCCTCTTACAGAAGAGACCATTGCAGCGGCAAAGGCTTCGGATGCAGTGCTTATGGGCTCTATTGGGGGAGATGCAAAGACCTCACCCTGGTATCAGCTAGAACCCTCCAAAAGACCGGAGGCAGGGCTTCTTAGAATCCGCAAGGCACTGAATTTGTTTGCGAATTTAAGACCGGCTTATTTATATGAGGAATTAAAAGGAGCCTGTCCGTTAAAGGAAGAAGTCATCGGAGACGGTTTTGATATGATAATTGTCCGGGAACTCACTGGCGGTCTGTATTTTGGAGAACGGAAAACCGTAGAGGAAAATGGAGTGAGAAAAGCCATTGACACTTTGACTTATGATGAAAAAGAAATTCGCAGAATTGCAGTGAAGGCTTTTGAGATTGCCAAAAAGAGAAGGAAAAAAGTTACCAGCGTGGATAAAGCAAACGTGCTGGATTCCTCCAGACTTTGGAGAAAAGTGGTGGAAGAGGTGGCTGTTCAGTACCCGGAGGTAACTCTGGAACATATGCTGGTGGATAATTGTGCTATGCAGCTGGTTCACAATCCGGGACAGTTTGATGTGATCCTTACGGAAAATATGTTTGGAGATATTTTATCAGATGAAGCCAGCATGGTGACCGGTTCTATTGGAATGTTATCTTCTGCAAGTCTTAATGAAACGAAGTTTGGTCTTTATGAACCAAGTCATGGCTCTGCACCGGATATTGCAGGAAAGGGCATTGCCAATCCACTTGCCACTATTTTATCCGCAGCCATGATGCTTCGCTTTTCCCTGGATCTGGACAAAGAGGCAGATGCTGTGGAAGCTGCTGTTTCTAAGGTGCTAAAAGAGGGATATCGTACTATAGATATTATGGAAGATGGTATGACACAGGTAGGAACTTCCAGAATGGGAGATTTGATTGCAGAGCAAATATAAGATACAAAGGAGAAATGCTATGAGAAGTGACGCAGTAAAAAGCAGGGATGCAGCAGGCACCCCACCGTTCTTTATTTAATGCCCATTGGTATGACAAAAGAAGAGATGGAAAGACCTCTGGTTGGTATTGTAAGTTCTTATAATGAAATTGTACCAGGTCATATGAATCTGGATAAAATTGTAGAAGCAGTAAAATTAGGCGTTGCCATGGCAGGAGGAACTCCTGTTGTATTCCCGGCTATTGCTGTGTGTGATGGAATTGCCATGGGACACACAGGAATGAAATATTCTCTGGTAACCAGGGATCTGATTGCAGATTCCACAGAGGCCATGGCTATGGCCCACCAGTTTGACGCTTTGGTTATGGTTCCAAACTGTGACAAAAACGTGCCGGGACTTTTAATGGCAGCAGCCAGAATCAATGTCCCTACAGTATTTGTAAGCGGCGGCCCCATGCTGGCAGGTAAGGTAAAAGGACAGAAGAGAAGCCTTTCCTCCATGTTTGAGGCGGTTGGCTCTTACAGTGCAGGAACCATGACAGCAGAGGAAGTAGAAGAATTTGAGAATAAGGTATGTCCCACCTGTGGTTCCTGCTCCGGTATGTATACAGCCAACAGCATGAACTGCCTTACCGAAGTGCTGGGTATGGGATTACAGGGAAATGGAACGATTCCGGCTGTGTATTCTGAGAGAATTAAACTGGCAAAACACGCCGGTATGCAGGTTATGGAAATGTACCGCAGGAATATCCGGCCAAGAGACATTATGACAAAAGATGCCATTATGAATGCGCTGACTGTGGATATGGCTCTTGGATGTTCCACCAACAGTATGCTTCATCTTCCGGCCATTGCCCATGAAATCGGTTTTGATTTTGATATTACCTTTGCCAACAGTGTCAGCGAAAAAACACCGAACCTGTGTCATTTAGCACCGGCAGGTCCTACCTACATGGAAGACTTAAATGAGGCTGGCGGCGTCTATGCTGTTATGAATGAGCTCACCAAGAAAGACCTGTTGAATCTGGATTGCATGACCGTAACAGGAAAGACTGTTGGGAGAAAATATTGAAAAACTGTGTGAACAAAAACCCAGAGGTTATCCGTCCTGTGGAAAATCCTTACAGCCAGACCGGAGGTCTTGCAGTTCTTACAGGAAACCTGGCTCCGGACGGCGGCGTGGTAAAACGCAGCGCAGTTTGTGAGGAAATGATGGTACACGAAGGTCCTGCCAGAGTCTTTGATTGTGAAGAAGATGCCATTGCAGCTATTAAAGGCGGAAAAATCGTGGCAGGCGATGTGGTGGTCATCCGCTATGAAGGACCAAAGGCGGTCCTGGTATGAGAGAAATGCTGAATCCTACTTCTGCTATTGCTGGCATGGGTCTGGGTTCCACTGTGGCCCTGATTACAGATGGACGTTTTTCCGGAGCATCCAGAGGAGCTTCCATTGGACATATTTCACCGGAAGCAGCCGTGGGAGGACCTATTGCATTAGTAGAAGAGGGGGATATTATTCGTATTAATATTCCTCAGACCACACTGGAGCTGGAGGTTTCAGAGGAAGAACTGGCAAGAAGAAGAGCCAACTGGCAGCCAAGAGAGCCAAAGGTGACCACAGGCTATCTGGCGCGGTATGCAGCTATGGTGACCAGCGGAAACCGGGGTGCAGTGCTGGAGATTCAAAAATAAACAGAGAACGGGGGAACTTTTTATGCAGCTTACTGGCGCGCAGATTGTAATTGAATGTTTGAAAGAACAGGGCGTAGATACTGTTTTTGGGTACCCTGGAGGAACCATTTTAAATATTTATGACGAATTGTATAAGCATCAGGAGGAAATCCATCATGTGTTGACTTCCCATGAACAGGGAGCAGCCCATGCAGCGGATGGCTACGCACGTTCCACAGGAAAAGTAGGGGTGTGTCTGGCAACCAGCGGTCCGGGAGCAACCAACCTGGTTACGGGAATTGCCACAGCCTATATGGATTCCATTCCGGTAGTAGCCATTACCTGTAATGTAGGACTGCCCCTTCTTGGAAAGGACAGTTTCCAGGAAGTGGATATTGCAGGGGTAGTGATGCCCATTACCAAACATAGTTTTATTGTAAAAGATGTAACCAAACTGGCAAAAACCATCCGCAGAGCCTTTGTTATTGCCAAAAGCGGCAGACCGGGACCGGTGCTGGTGGATATTACCAAGGATGTTACCGCAAATATGACAGAATTTCTTCCGTACAAACCAAAGCCTGTGAAGCCTTATATTAAGGAAATACAGCAGGAGACGCTGGAAGAAGCGGCAAAACTCATAAATGCTTCCAAACGACCGTTATTTTCGTAGGAGGCGGCGCAGTTGCAGCAAATGCCTGGGAGGAAGTGCGGGAACTGTCTCATAAGATACAGGCACCTGTCACAGATTCTCTTATGGGAAAAGGAGTGTTTTCAGGGGAAGACCCTTATTATACGGGAATGTTGGGCATGCACGGAACCAAAGCATCCAATCTGGGGGTAACCAAATGCGACCTGCTCATTGCCATTGGAGCCAGATTTTCAGACCGCGTCATTGGAAATCCAAGGAACTTTGCCAGAAATGCCAGGATTATCCATATTGATGTAGATGGTGCAGAAATGAATAAGAATGTATTGACAGACTGCGGCATTATTGGGGATGCGAAAGAAGTGCTCATAAGATTAAATGCACTGGTAAATCCCACTGAACATAAAGAATGGATAGAAGAAATACAGGAACTGAAAGCAGCCTATCCTCTTAGGTATCACCCGGAAGGGCTTACCGGGCCTGCCATTATTGAGGAACTGTACAAACAGACCAATGGAGACGCCATTATTGTCACAGAGGTGGGACAGCATCAGATGTGGGCTGCCCAGTATTATAAATACAATATGCCCCGGAAGTTTTTGTCCTCAGGAGGTCTTGGAACCATGGGCTATGGTCTGGGAGCAGCCATTGGAGCGAAAATGGGAAATCAGGATAAAGTGGTTATCAATGTGGCAGGGGATGGATGTTTCCGCATGAATATGAATGAAATTGCCACAGCCACCAGAAACAATATGCCTTTGATTCAGGTGGTAGTGAATAATCAGGTTCTGGGAATGGTACGTCAGTGGCAGACCTTATTCTACGAAGGAAGATATTCGAATACCATATTAAGAGATAAAGTGGATTTTGTGAAGCTGGCAGAGGCCATGGGAGCGGTAGGAATCCGCGTGACCAGAAGAGAAGAACTGGCAGAAGCCATTCAAAAGGCCATTGAGCTGAATACAACGGTAGTTCTGGACTGCATCATTGACAGTGACGATAAGGTATTTCCTATGGTTCCGGCAGGAGCCAATATTGAGGATGCCTTTGATGAAGAAGATTTAAAGGCAAAGACAAGTAGAATGTCCACTGTAAAAATGACAAATTGTTTTTCATTGACAAGAATATCACAAAAGAGTAAAAAGTATGAAACAATGAAGGAAGAGCTGTCGTATTACGTTTTGTAATACGGCAGCCCCTTTATAAAATGGGCGCATTGATGCGCTAATGAATTGCTTTATAAAAGAAAGAGGAATAGCAGGGAATAAGACAGGAGGAGAGAGGCATGAGCAGAGTTTATAACTTTTCAGCAGGTCCGGCGGTACTGCCGGAGGTAGTGTTACAAGAAGCAGCAGAAGAAATGATGGATTACAGGGGATGCGGTATGTCTGTTATGGAAATGAGCCACCGTTCCAAAATGTTTGAAACGATTATACAGGAGGCAGAAGCTGACCTTCGGGAGCTGCTTCAGATTCCGGATAACTATAAGGTGCTGTTTCTGCAGGGGGGAGCGAAGCCAGCAGTTTGCCATGATTCCCATGAATCTTATGAAGAACCGGGTAGCAGATTATATTGTTACCGGACAATGGGCAAAAAAAGCATGGCAGGAAGCCAGGAAATATGGAAAGGCAAATAAAATTGCTTCCTCAGAGGATAAGACTTTTTCCTACATACCGGATTGTTCAGACCTGGATATCAGCCCGGATGCTGATTATGTGTATATTTGTGAAAATAATACCATTTATGGCACAAAATTTAAAACTCTGCCAAATACCAAGGGCAAAATCCTGGTTTCTGATGTTTCCTCCTGTTTCCTGTCAGAACCTATGGATATCAGTAAGTATGGGATTGTATACGGTGGAGTTCAGAAAAATATCGGACCGGCAGGCATGGTGATTTCCATTATCCGGGAAGATTTGATTACTTCGGATGTGCTGGAGGGAACACCTACTATGCTTACCTATAAAAACCCATGCAGATGCAGACTCCCTTTATAATACGCCAAACTGTTATTGTATTTACATGTGCGGTAAGGTGTTTAAATGGCTGAAAGCCATGGGTGGATTAAGTGCTATGAAGGAACGGAATGAAAGAAAGGCAAAATTGCTCTACGATTTTCTGGATGAGAGCCAGTTATTCAAGGGAACCGTGGTTCCAAAGGATCGCTCTTTGATGAATGTTCCTTTTGTTACAGGAAATCAGGAGCTGGATGCAAAATTTGTAAAAGAGGCTGCAGAGGCAGGGCTTGAGAACCTGAAAGGGCACCGCAGCGTGGGTGGTATGAGAGCCAGTATTTATAATGCAATGCCAGTGGAAGGGGTAGAAGCTCTGGTGGCATTTATGAAGAAATTTGAGAAGGAGAATGGCTGATATGTATCGTTATCATTGTTTAAACCCAATTTCTCAGGTTGGCTTAGAGAAATTTCCAGGAAAATATGAAAATACGGATAAAATAGAAGAAGCTGAAGCTATTCTGGTAAGAAGCGCAGATATGCATGCAATGGAACTGCCTGAAAAAACCGCAGCAGTGGCAAGAGCAGGAGCCGGAGTCAATAACATTCCTATTGAAGCTCTGGGCAAAAAAGGTGTGGTAGTGTTTAACACACCGGGAGCTAATGCAAATGGTGTGAAGGAAATGGTTCTTGCAGGAATGCTTTTGGCTTCCAGGGATATTGTAGGTGGTATTGAGTGGCTGGAAAAACAGGAAGCCACAGAAGATCTTGCAAAGAAAGCAGAAAAGAAGAAAAAACAATTTGCCGGATGTGAAATCAGCGGGAAAAAGCTGGGAATCATTGGACTTGGCGCTATTGGTGTGAGGGTGGCAAATGCAGCAGTACATCTTGGCATGGAAGTTTATGGTTATGACCCCTTTATTTCCGTAGATGCTGCATGGAGTCTTTCCAGAAGTATTCATCATATTAATGATATCAGCTGTATTTACAGGGAATGTGATTACATTACCATTCATGTGCCTCTTATGGATAGTACCAGGAATATGATTGGCGCAGAGGAAATTGCCCAGATGAAGGAGGGCGTAGTGCTTCTGAATTTTGCCAGGGATTTGCTGGTGGATGAAGAAGCTCTGGCTGAAGCCCTTCAAGCTGGAAAAGTAAAGAAATATGTAACAGACTTTGCCAACCCTATTGTAGCGAAGGCGCCCAATACTCTGGTAACTCCTCATCTGGGAGCTTCCACGGAGGAATCGGAAGACAACTGTGCAGTGATGGCAGTAAAACAGCTCATGGACTATCTGGAAAATGGAAACATTAAAAATTCTGTAAATTATCCAAACTGCGATGCAGGAACCTGTGTGGATGAAGGAAGACTTACCATTAATCACAAAAACATTCCTAACATGATTAGCCAGTTTACCAAAGTTCTGGGTGATGCGGGAGTGAATATTTCAAACATGACCAATAAGAGTAAAGGGGATTTGGCTTACACCATTCTGGATGTGGCAACACCCATTTCCCAGGAAGTGGCAAAGAATTTGAAGGCCATTAACGGAGTGTATCGGGTGCGCATAGTGAAGTAAAAAAAGATTGTGTTGCAAATGGGACGGTTGTTGCAACGGGACGCAAATGGAGAGTATGTGTACGCAGGCTGAGCCGGAACTGCATACATACTCTCCACTTGCTGTTTTTGGCAGGCAATCTTTTCTTTGGAGCTATTTACCCTGGCTAGTTAATTTGATTTTTTTAGGCATTTTTGTCTTTTGGTTGGTTTTTATTTGGACTGGTTCAGTAGATTTTTTCAGGTCGTTTTTCTGGAGTGGTGATGGGGGCTATGTTGTAGGTTTCTACCAGGTAGTTCAGCACGTTGGGGGAAATAAATGCCGGAAGGGAAGGACCTAGCAGTATATTTTTGATTCCCAGGTGCAGGAGGGTCAATAAAATACATACAGCTTTTTGTTCATACCAGGACAGTACCATGGAAAGGGGCAGTTCATTTACGCTGCACTGGAAGGCTTCGGAGAGGGCTACAGCTACTTTGATGGCGCTGTAAGCGTCATTACATTGTCCCATATCTAAAAGACGGGGAAGTCCGCCAATGGTACCAAGGTCCAAATCATTGAAACGATATTTGCCACAGGCAAGGGTGAGAATCACACTGTCTTTTGGTGTCTGTTTTACAAATTCTGTGTAGTAGTTACGGCCTGGTTTTGCACCGTCACATCCGCCTACCAGGAAGAAATGCTTGATGGCGCCGGATTTAACTGCTTCGATTACTGTATCTGCCACAGAGAGAACTGTATTGTGAGCAAAGCCTGTCAGAACCTTTTCTCCGCCATTGATTCCTGTAAACCTCTGGTCTTCCGGGTATCCCCCAAGATCCAGGGCTTTTTCAATTACAGGTGTAAAATCCTTATCCTCGCCAATGTGTACCAGTTCTGGATAAGATACTACTTCTGTGGTAAATATCCGGTCAGCATAGCTTGCCTTTGGAGGCATGAGACAGTTGGTGGTAAACAGAACAGGAGCAGGAATATCTGCAAATTCCTTCTGCTGATTCTGCCAGGCTGTTCCAAAGTTTCCTTTTAAGTGTGCATATTTTTTAGTTCCGGATATGCGTGGGCAGGGAGCATTTCTCCATGAGTATAAATGTTGATGCCTTTCCCTTCCGTCTGTTCCAGAAGCTGTTTTAAATCATAAAGGTCGTGTCCTGAAATTACAATAAAAGGGCCTTTTTCTACAGTAAGGCTGACTTCAGAAGGAACTGGATTTCCGTAAGTTTCTGTGTTAGCTTTGTCCAGAAGAGCCATGCATTTCAGATTTATTTCCCCTACCTCCATGACAATAGGAAGCAATTCTTCCATACCCCAGTCATCCATGCCAATGGCAGAAAGAGCTTTGTAGAAAAATCTGTTAATTTCTGCATTCTGATAACCAAGTACCTTTGCGTGGTAAGCATAAGCTGCAAGACCGCGGATACCAAAGAGAATCAGAGATTTGAGAGAACGAATGTCCTCATTGGCATTCCACAGTTCCTTCATGGGGTAAGGCTCTGCAGCTATTTTTTCGATAAATGCGGAAAGCGTAGCATCATTGAAATTTACGTTGGTAAGTGTGGAAAAAAGTCCTTCCACAACAAGTTTATCGGTGGCTTCTGTCATAAGCTTTTCATTTCCGTTGATATCTTTGGCAAGGCCAATAAGGGCACCTGTTAATTGGTCCTGAAGATTTGCAGTATCTGCTTTTTTGCCACACACACCAGCGTTTCCTGTACAGGCAGAACAGCCAGCTGTTTGTTCACATTGAAAACAAAACATGTTTCTATCCAATTTTTTATCCTCCATTTCATTGACTTTATGGTCTGATTATAGTATGTTAAATGAAACAATGCGGTTGTTTTTACAACGGAAAGAGATATTTTATGAAAAAATATATTTCGGTTCTCAAAAGAACGAAGATGTTTGCAGGGGTGAGAGAGGAGGAAATTGCATTGATACTCTCTTGCCTGGATGCAAGGCTTTATACTTATAAAAAGGGAGAATATGTTCTGCGGCAGGGTGGACATTTAAGTGATATTACTATTTTGGTTGAGGGAAATCTTCATATCCAAAAGGATGATTATTGGGGAAAACGCAGTATTCTGGGACAAATCGCTGCAGGGGAAATCTTTGGTGAGGCCTATGTAGCGCCGGAAAGCAGCGCTCTGCTTCATGACGTGGTTGCTGTAGAGGACAGTGCTGTTATTTTCTTTGATGTGAAGCGAATCCTGACAACCTGTTCCTCTGCCTGTCGCTTTCACACCATGGTTGTGCAAAATTTATTTTTTGCAATTTCTGCAAAAAAATCGAAAATTAGTGCAGAAGCTGGGGCATATGTCAAAGCGCTCCATTCGGGAGAAATTGATTTCTTATTTATCAGAAGAGGCTAAAAAACAGAATTCCTCTAGCTTTACCATTCCCTTTAATCGTCAGCAGCTTGCAGATTTTCTCTCTGTTGACCGCAGTGCCATGTCAAATGAACTCTGCAAAATGCGGGATGAGGGACTTTTGGAGTTTGAGAAGAATTGTTTTCAGTTAAGAGTCGCTGATTCAGAATAAAGCAAGAGGAACGGGTATAGAAGAATGGAGATGGGGAGAAAGCATGAAGAAAGAAAGCATGAAGAAAAAAGCAGATGGCATTCTTTTTGGAAAGGATACCGCAGGGGATTGAGGTGTTTCAGGTGGCTGTGTTCTTTGAAACGGAATTACAGGAAACTTCAAAGAACCTTAAAAGTAATTAGAAAACAATAAGGAATACAGGAGGAATTCAT
>ENA-OPYU01000648-OPYU01000648.1-human-gut-metagenome-genome-assembly--contig:-NODE-648-length-13316-cov-1.822655_pt1 | contig 13316 bp, 19 predicted proteins | sample MGYA00242637_ERZ504482 | MGnify/ENA primary metagenome ERZ504482 (study PRJEB26092, sample SAMD00036237) | human gut metagenome | host: Homo sapiens | study: EMG produced TPA metagenomics assembly of...
ACTGGTAAGAAAGACATGAAAAACCTCCTTGGAAATATCTTATTGTATTGTATGCCACAGAGGAGTCGGATGTGTGACAGGGCAGCTTATCTATCAACCGCATATTTAGAAACAATATCAAATGGGGCAGGTCCGACATCGAGAACTGCACGGTGAAAGATTTTTCTGGGAGAATTCATCTCCGTCTATTTTCATCGCTTTCTTTTTCAATTCCATAAATTCAAGATAGCCAACATAATATTTCAAGTAATTTTCCCGGATCAGATAGGATCAAATTATATATTTCCTGGATAGCATCGGTATCTTTGATTCCATAATCAGAGAAAAAGCGTACAGTATCGGGTACCGACCATCCATCGTAATGGATTCCAATATCTGCGGCAGCATAGAGTCCAAGTGTCAGAGAACCAATTTTTTTGAAACAGCGCAGCCTGGTCTTTTGGCAGCGGACTCAGATAGTAGGAGCACATCTCGGCATAAGTTGCCCATCCTTCCACATAACCGCTAAAATTAAAAATGCTGCGGAGAGGTTCTGTATTTTTTCAGCAAAATAAATTGTTTGATACAAGTGTCCGGGATAGCCTTCGTGTGCAAGTGTCGTAAATAGTTTTAGGGTATCGACATTGCGGGATTGGTTGATGTAGATTACATTTTCTGACTGGTCGTCAATGGCGGGAATCATATAAAATGCAGGGCTCAGATAAGGTTCCATAGCATTGGGAACATATTTCACTTGAGCAGTTACGTCCGGAGGAGCAGGAAAGGCAGCAGAAGATTTTTTGTTCCAGCAATGTCAAAATCTGTTCCGGCTGATTCCGGTCAATCTGGTTTTGCAGAAAAATATCTGACTTGTCTGGAAGTGCTTCGGCAGAGACAGGACGCGAGGCAAGTTCAGGATCTTTGGACAACAATGTCTGAATAGACAAAAGATCAGAGGAAATCTGGTCATGGATTAAATTTTTTTATTTCCGATACCGATCGAGGTGAGCCGGTATCTCTTTCTACGACATAGCTATAGTATTCTTTTCCATTCGGAAGATAACAGACTCCCTTTTCGTTTTTTCCACTGCCGCGCAGTTCCAGAAGAGCATCGATCAGTGACTCATAAGCCGGAACGACAGCATTTGCAATCATTTCTTGATTTTTTCTTTTGATAATCCCTTTTTACAGTAGAAGAAAGTCCAGGTATCTTGGAAAGCCGTTCTTCAAAAAGTTGTGAGTAGATAATTGGAATCTTTCATGTCGACAAAGGAACTACATTGCTCGACCACAGCATCTACGGTGCTGTCCGGGATGAATAGACCACTATCTGCCTTCTCCTTTCGAAGGAGATCAGAGAGTTGAAGTAATCCGGGGTACAGGATAAGAGCGAGAGATATGTATCGACATCTTTTATATCATGAAATGGATATTCCGCTAACAGTACCGGGAGTTGTGCCTGAATTCCGGTAATCTCTCCCAATGGTTCTTCGTATAAGAGATAAGGGGCGCCCTTTTGGGCAGTCTGCAAATAAGATTTGAGAATATCGTAGGTGAGTTTATTTTCGTCTGTGAGATCTTCATAGTGATAATGGGACAAAGCAGAAAGACTGTTTTCCAGAGATGCCATCATTCCGGTCGTATTTGTGGAAAAAGATCCGTATGTAACCGGAGACTGGACGATATCGTAGGCAGATGGATCTTTCAATGTGTAATGTAGTCCAATAGTATTTGCAGCCACATCCTGCCGGAATAGTTCAAGAGTAAATTGACGGAAAGCGGTGTTAGTGTCGGAAGATGCTCGAATAGAAGAGCAGCCGGAGAAGAGTAAAGAGGACGATAAGAGCAGTGCAGTAAATGAAGTAAGATATTTGTTTTTCATAGATACTCCAAAGACATTTTTAACAGTTATGAGAAAGAAGCGGAAAAAGACATGGATTCAGAGGAGATGGTGTATATGACAAAAAAAGGTGAAAAAAGCTGTTGCTTGTAATCTGGATGACAGTTGTGGCAGTGTGCGGTCTTCCGACGATAACTGTGGCAGAAGAGGGAGCAGCAAAATCAGATGAAAGAGAGGAAATGATTTCGGATGCCGTTCTTCCGGTAGCAGTTGGTTATCGAAACGACAGTGGGGAAGTGTCCTATTATCTCAATGGGACTTCTTTTCTGATCAACGAGCAAGCAGTTCTTACGAATAAGCATGTGGCGGTTCCAGATGAGATACTTTTGGAAAAATTATGGAAGAGCATGCGCTGAACGAATTGCCGAAGAAAGATGAAAGGTTGGGAATCTACGTAATGACAGGAAAAAATATGTTTGTTCCTGCAAAGATTCATGCAAGTGTGCAGAGTGATCGGATGGATTTTGCAGTTTTGCAGTTGTCGTCGAAGTTATACGACAGAGAGAGTTTGACATTAGGGGAAGGAGTGCCGCCGGAAGAAGGAAACCCTATTACGTTTGTCGGCTGTTCTGGGGAGGGATACCGGGAAAAGATTTTGGAGAAAATTCCACAGATATCAGAGCGAGGAGAGGTTATCCGTCTTAGTGAATCGGAGGAGGTACCAGATGGAGAGAATGATAAAGTCATCGAACATAATATTCCACTATATGGAGCAGGGGCTGGAAGCCCGCTTCTAAATGCCAACAGGGAAGTTGTGGGAATTAATGTGTTCCAGGAGGAGATGGTGCCATATGCAGTGCAGATCTATCATATCAGAAAGGCATTGGATACAATTGAAATTCCTTATAAAAGCCGGAAGCAATGGCGGAGGGAGAAAAGCAAACAGAGAAGCATACAGAGCAGGCAGAAAAAGAGCGAAAAAGATTTAGTCAAAAAAATAGATTCACTGGAAAATAGACAGAACCAAAACGGAGGAGAAACCGGGAGAACAGGGGTGATGCTGGCTGTTTTCGGAGGAATAGTAGGAATCGGAGGAATGGCAGCCATGATTTGGATGTCAGTGCATACAAATCAGAAAAAACATGCAGAGAAGAACGGAGCAAGAATGCAACATACATACCAACAGATGCAGACATCAAAAAGGCAGGTACGACAAGTGGATGGAAGGACAGAAAGCAGATATTCGCCTGGAAGAAGGAAAAGAGAAGAAGAGAGAGAATGGAATATGGAGGAATATATGATGGCAAGTGAAGGCGTGGGAGAAACAACATTGCTAAATGCAGCGGGAGGAGAAACAACAGTACTTCACAATGCAGAGTTTGCATATTTGCTTCGAAAGGATACAGGAGAGAGAATCCTGATCAATACGCAGCCATTTTTGATTGGAAAGGAGCAGAGGAAAGTCAATTACTGTATCCGGGATAATACATCGGTCAGCAGATGTCACGCAAAAATCAGCAAGCAAGGGTGGCAGTATTATATCGAGGACCAAAATTCGACAAATGGAACTTATGTAGAGGGAAAGGCATTACACCCATACCAGGAAACTGCTCTGTCAGACAATGTGACAATCCGTCTGTCGGATGAGGTGTTTGAATTTCATTTCATGTAAAAATAGAGAGGAGAAGGGTTTATGAAATTGTTGAGTGCGGCGTGCAGCGATAGAGGAATTAAAAAGAAGATCAATCAGGATTCCTTGCTAGTTCGGTCAGCAATGACAAAAGAAGGAGAAATCTTATTGGCGGCGGTCTGTGATGGAATGGGCGGACTGGAAAAAGGGGAAGTGGCAAGCGGAGAAGTGATCCGGGCGCTTGCAAAGATGGTTTGAAAGAAAACACTTCCATTACTTCTTTCTGGGGGGCAGGAGAAAAAGGGAAGATGGGAGGAAAGGAGAAAAAAGAGCGATTGCGAAAAAGTCTGGAAAGCTTGATACAGGAGGAAAACCAGATGATTTCTGTCTACGGAAAAGAAAAGAATCATTCTGCATTTGGGACGACAGATTTCGGCAGTCCTGTTGATTGCCGGATGGTATTTGATCGTACATGTTGGAGATTCTCGTGTTTATGGGCTTACAGAAGACGTGCAGCAGCTGACAAAAAGACCAGACTTATGTGCAGAGAGAAATTGATGCAGGAAGACTGACAAAAGAGAGGCAAGACAACATCCCCGGAGAAATGTACTGTTGCAGTGCGTTGGAGTGCAGGAGAAAATTACTCCGGAATGGAAGTCGGGAGTATATTATCCGGGAATGGGATTTTTAGTTTGCTCGGATGGATTTTGCAATCAATTGTTGGATGGAGAGCTTGAGGAAAGATTTTGCAGGAATTACTTGAGAGCAGAATGGGAGATGGAAGAAAACTTGAAAGAAGTTATGGAACAGAATAAAAGACGGATGGAGACGGATAATCTTTCCGCAATTTGGATTTCTGTTCAATAGGGCATCGGTAATAGGAGAGGGAGCAGCAAAGGTAAGAAAGAAATGGAAAGGAGGAGGCAGATGCTTGAGAACGGTATGATTGTAGATGGAAAATACAAAATTTTAAATAAAATCGGCAAGGGAGGGATGAGCACAGTTTACCTTGCAATGAATGAGAGAGCAAATCGACAGTGGGCGATCAAGGAAATTCAAAAGAAAGGGAATCGATATTATCGGACGATGCGGGAGGAACTTCTGGCAGAGACGGATATTCTCAAAAAACTGGATCATCCCAATCTTCCTAAGATTGCAGATGTTCTGGAATACAAAGATATATTTCTGATCGTGATGGACTACATCGAAGGAAGACCGCTCAGCCTGACATTGCAGGAGCAAGGGGCACAATCTCAGGAAGTGGTAGTTGCATGGGCAAAACAACTCTGTGATGTACTGGAATATCTGCATTCCCGAAAACCACCGATTATTTATCGAGATATGAAGCCTGCAAATATTATGCTGCGGCCAGATGGAAGAGTGATGCTGATTGATTTTGGAACTGCGAGGGAATATAAGGAAGAACATGTGGAGGATACAATCTGCCTTGGAACGGTTGGATATGCGGCGCCGGAACAGTTTGGGGGAAATGGGCAGACAGATGCAAGAACAGACATTTTTTGTCTGGGAAGGACCTTGTATCATCTTTTAACTGGTCATAACCCATGTATGCCACCCTATGAGATATATCCGATCCGGCATTGGAATCCACAGTTGTCTTCTGGATTAGAAGAAATTATCTGGAAGTGTGTACAAAATGATCCGCAGGAACGGTACCAGTCCTGCGCAGAATTATTGTATGCATTGGAACATTATAGGGAATTTGATGTTGAATGCAAGAGACAGCAGCAGAAGAAGTGGCGGATTTTTGTCTGTTCAGCAGTTTGTACATTGGCATTTGCAGCGGGGGCTGTGGGGTTTCGCTGCGCAGAAGAGAAGACAGTCAGGAACAGTTATGAGCGAGTGATGAAAGAAGCATCGTCTTCAGTGACAAGAGAAAAACAGATTGCGAATTATCGAAAAGCAATCGCATTGAATCCGAGAAAGGCAGATGCATATGAGTTGTTATTGGAAAAGGTATTCCTGACTGATGACAATTTCTCTCAGGAGGAAGCGGCGATGATGCTGGAAATTTTGCAGCAAAGAGGAATGAATAAAAAGGACTATTTAAGTGTTCTGGAGTCGGAGCAGAATGCATATGGGAAAGTAGCTTTTCGGATCGGAATAGCCTATTTCTACTATTACGAAGGAGAGGGAAATAAACAGTTATCCGGGAGGTGGTTTGTGGATGCCGCCAAGTCAGAGACGCTGGAAGAACATCAGAGAATGCGTGCAAAGATGCTGGGGAAAATTGCAGGATATTATGCACAATTAAATCGAAATGATCGGGCGGGGGACAGCAAGGTTACTTACCGGGAATACTGGGAAGATCTTACAGAATTGACAAAAGGAAATATCGTGGCGATTGATAATGCAAAAAACTGCGCTTGTGATGTACCAGGAATTGGTGTATCAAATTGGTCAGAATGCAGATAAATTTTATGCAGAAGGAGTTAAAAGAGAAGAAATGAGCGAACAGCTTGAAAAAGTAAAAGAGAGGCTGCGGACAGATCTGACGATACAGAATAGAGGAGCGCAAAAGAAAATAGAGAAGAAAAGGAGGAACTGGTAAAAAAATATTTCATGGGCAGAAGAAGAGGTGAAGACAATATGTACGATCAGGAACAGATAATTCAGATATACCGTCAGGGCTTTTTCATCTGTGCAGGTTTATCTGTAGTTGGAGGAATCATGACAACGATATTTTTTTGGAAATTTGGGATTCGGAGAATCATCGCAGTACGCACAGGATATGAGGCGAGGAAAGAAATCAGAAGGATCGAAGAAGAAAATCGTAAAAAATGAAACAAAACAGTGATGTGTTTGTGTTGAAAAAGGAATGTGATGATGGTTCATACGAATGAAGTGATAGAAAGGGACGGTGGAAGAAGTTGAGAGAATCTTGGGGAAGAGTCAGAAAATTGGGTACAGATTATCATGATGCTTACAGGTCCGGTTGTGTTGGCGATAGCCCTGTGTAATGTTACCTCCGAGAAACTTTGGCAGGCGAGGGCGGAAGAAGTGCAGCAGATAAAAAGGAGAAGGGATTAAATGGCGAAAATTCAGTCAGAAGGGCAGTCGCGCTTGCAAAAAATTCAGTGGGAAAAGGCAGAGAAGGTCTATGATGGGAAAAGGGAAGCGGTGCTTACAGGATATTATCAGGAGAAAAAGAAGAAAATAGAGTAACGGTCGAGGTGCAATTAGAGGGAAGCAATGTAAAAACTTACACGGAAGCGGTTATTCAGAAAGTGATCAAACAGCCTCAAAATTATGAGCTGGCAGAGTGTGAGCAAAAGAAAATATCCGGTATTCATATGAAAGTCATTCCTAAAAATTTGTATTTGCAGGTAGAAGATCATTCTGTGGATTATGGAGTGACAATGGAAACCTTGGAATCAGATCTGAGAAAACAGGGGAAAGTATTTATCAAGGAAGGTATCTTACAGGAAGATTTAGAGAAAGTAATGCTTCCAGAAGTAATTTTGCGGGATCCGTATCCGGAATTAAAAAATTGGATCTTATGATAATTGTCTGATTCCGGAACTAAAAAGGGAAGATGGGAAACTTGCCAATCCTTTCGAAGGGGTTGTGCAGGGAAATTACTGTATGAAAGTGGCGCAGGAAGAAGATTATGGAACACTGGAGGTTCTTCCTCAGAAATTGGAAGAGCCAGAAGATGTGATTTCAGTGGAGCATAGAGCGGGGATATTTCAGAAGGAAGAAGGGAAGAATATATATGTCAGAGGAACTAGAGGGGATATCGGAGAACCGGTGAAAGTAAAATTGCATATCCGGGAATGAATCCATATGAATATATTGGAGAGATGGAAAAGCGGTGTTTGACGTTATCGGACTTAGCTACAGTAGACATTAATCGGAACCAGATTACAAGAATCCATAACACATTAGAATCTTTAAAACAGAATATTTCAACACTTCAAGCAAGAATACAAAGCTCTGTAGATTATGAGGAAAACATGGTATATCTGGATGAAAATATTTACATGCTTACAAGTGTTATTCAGGAAGGGATTCAGGAGTACATCCATGTAGAGACAACAAATTTGCAGGAAGTCCGTATTGAGCAGGAGCGTCACAACCAAAAAGTGTACTGGCTTTGCCTCGTAATTGTGATGTCTGTCATTATTGCGGTACTTTTTCTTACCGGAAAAGCACTTCGAAATGTTATGGTTCCGGTTAAAAAATTGTATGAACGGACACAGAAAGTTGCGGGCGGGGCTTTTACAGTGCAGAGACAGGACAGCCGTATTAATGAGATTGCAGTGCTGATGGATAATTTTAATGATATGACAAAAGAAATCGGCAATCTTGTGGTAGATATTAAAGAAAAAGCAAAAAAATTTACATTTGATGGAGACTAAGCTTTTACAGGAACAAATCAATCCGCATTTTCTTTACAATACGTTAGATACAATTGTGTGGCTTGCAGAAGACAACCGAAATGAAGAAGCCGTAGCCATGGTAACTTCACTTTCAGAATTTTTCCGTCACAACACTTTGTCAGGGACGGGATTATATTACTGTCAGAGAGGAAGAGGCACATATTATAAGTTATCTTAAGATTCAGCAATTTCGATATCAGGACATTATGGATTATGAGATTCAGATAGAAGAGGAAATGAAGAAATTTGTGATTCCAAAGTTATTGCTTCAGCCACTTGTAGAAAAATGCGCTTTATCATGGTGTGAAAGAAAAAAGCGGAGGGAAAAGTCTGGATTCAGGGTTAAAAGGTTTTCAAAAAGATGAAAAGCTTATTTTTCAAGTTATTGACAACGGAAAAAGGTATGTCTGCTGAAGAGTTGAACACACTTCGGGAAAATGTTCAGAAAGGACCGGATGAAAGCAAAAAATAAAGGTTTTGGTCTGGCAAATGTAAATCAAAGAATTCGACATTATTATGGGGAAACATATGGTTTATACATAGAAAGTACAGAAAATGAGGGGACGGAGGCAACAATTATTATAGCAGCGAAAAAATATTGAACATTTACCTTGAAAAAAATTAACATTTTGTAAAAAAATTGAAAAATAATTGAACTTTTTTACGGAAGATTGTTGGTTTTAAAATAAAAGGACTTCCAGTATATTAAATGTAACAACCGGAACAGAAAAAAGAGAGACCGGAATACATAGTACAGGGAGGAATTATCATGAAGGAAAAAAATTGTAAGTGTTTTATTATGCGCGGCTATGACAGCATCAATGCTCATTGGTTGTGGAAACAAGGACAAAACAACAGGAGAAGATTCAAATGGAGGTGGCTCTGACTTAATTAAAGTTGGAATTATCAACAATGATCCAAATGAATCGGGATATCGTACCGCAAACGACAAAGATTTGAAAGCGAAATTCACAGAAGAGAACGGATATGATGCACAGTTTGCATATAGTTTAAAAAATTGATGAACAGATTACAGCGGCGAAAAAATTTGTGCAGGATGGAGTTGATTATTTGCTGATTTCAGCAGCAGATACAGCAGGATGGGATTCCGTATTAAAGATGCACAGGCAGAAGGAATTCAAGTGATTTTGTTTGACCGTACAATTGATGCAGACGAAAGTCTTTATGCAGCATCCATCGTTTCCGATATGGATAAAGAAGGTGAGACAGCAGTAAATTGGTTAAAAGATCAAGCACTTTCGGAATACAATATCATTCATATTCAAGGTGTCATGGGATCGGCAGCACAACAAGGACGTACAGGAGCTCTTGACGAAGCAGTGAAATCAGAAGGCTGGAAACTTGTTACACAACAGACAGCAGAGTGGAATGCAGAGAAGGCACAGCAGATCGTTCAGTCAGTAATAGATTCAGGTGGAAAAAATTTAATGTAATCTATGCAGCAAAAATGATGATATGGCAAAAGGTGCAGTGGCAGCTCTTGACAAAGCAAATATTTCCCATGGTGTAGGAAAAGATGTGGTTGTTATGGGATTCGACTGTAATAAATGGGCATTAGAAGAACTACTTGCACAGAATTGGAATTATGATGGACAGTGTAATCCATTCCAAGCTTCTTATATAGATGAAGTTATTCAAAAATTGGAAGCAGGAGAAGAAATTGAAGAAAAGACAATCATCATGGATGAAAAAGGATTTGATGCAACAACGATTACTCAGGATGATGTAGATCAATATGGCATCTAATTAAAACTCAGATTTCGAAACGAATAATGTTTGAAAAAAGGGAGCGTGGCGCAGTGATAGTACGCATGCACCACGCTCCTTTTGCGAAAAAAGTTAAGGGGGAAAAGAACAGTGAAAGAAAACACAGTATTAGAAATGAGAAATATTCACAAAAGCTTTCCCGGAGTACGTGCTTTAAAGGGAGTGGATTTACACTATGTGAAGGTGAAATTCATGCATTAATGGGTGTAAAAATGGCGCTGGAAAATCAACTTTGATCAAGGTTCTTACTGGTGTTATAGGAAAGATGAGGACAGGTTTATATCAAGGGGCAGGCACAGGCAGTCAGCATTCGTTCGCCGCAGGATGCGCGAAAAATTCGGGATTAGTACTGTATATCAGGGAAATTACGCTCTGTCCGAATCTTTCTGTGGCAGAGAATATGTATATAGGAAGAACAAATAAGTCTGCCAAAACTGGAAGAAAATGAACAAAGATGCGGATAAGATTTTACAGTCTCTTGGAATTCCGGCAAGAGCGAGTCAACAACTATCCAGCTGCTCTATTGCAGTACAGCAGATGGTAGCTATTGCACGTGCAGTGGATATGGACTGTAAAGTTTTAAATTTTAGATGAACCGACATCTTCTCTGGATGATCAGGAAGTAGAAAAATTATTCAAGCTAATGAAAGACCTCAAATCAAGAGGTGTTGGAATATTTTTGTCACACAATTTTTTGGATCAGGTATATGAGGTATGTGATAAGATTACGGTTCTTCGAGACGGAGCCCTTGTTGGAGAATATGAGATTAAAGATCTTCCGCGAGTCAAACTGGTATCGAAGATGCTTGGAAAAGAACTTGATGATGTTGCAGAAATTAAAGACGACAGCATTGTGTACAAAGCAAAGACAGATATTCCGGTATTTGAGGCAGAAGGACTTCAGAGCAATGCGGGAATCAAACCGTTTAACTTCTATATCAAAAAGGGGAGAGGTAAATGGATTTACAGGATTGCTCGGTTCCGGACGAAGTGAATGTGTTCGAGCAATTTTCGGTGCAGATAAAGTGATTCGTGGAACAGTTAAGAAAAATGGAAAAGCTGTAAAGATTACAAAACCAATCGATGCTATGAGACAAGGAATTGCATATCTTCCGGAAGACCGTAAGAGAGATGGTATTATTGGAGATCTTTCGGTAAGAGACAATATTATTCTTGCACTTCAGGTTATGAAAGGGTTCTTTAGACCATTTTCTAAGGCAGAGGCAAATAAATTTGCAGAAGAATATATTAAATTGCTTTCTATTAAGACAGCGTCTGCAGATACGCCGATCAAATCATTGTCAGGTGGAAATCAGCAGAAATTAGTGCTGAGCAGAGAGGTGGATAAAGATCCGGATCTGATTTTAGCATGTCAGCCGGTGAGAGGTCTGGATATCGGTGCGATTAAGTTTATTCATAATGTTTTGTTGGAACTTCGCAATCAGGGGAAAGCAGTATTGTTGATATCGGCAGAATTGTCAGATTTGTTTCAGCTAAGTGACAGAATTGGAGTGCTCTACAAAGGAGAGATGATGTCACTTCAAGAGACAGAAAAGTATACGACAGAATCGATTAGTTTACTTATGGCAGGCAAGAAAGGAGTGTAGGTATGAAACAGAAGACAGTTCTCCATAATCTTTTATTATCTCTTGGTGCAATTTTATGTTCGTTATTGATTGCAGCAGGTGTGATGCTTCTGGTCGGATATGATCCATTAGAGGCATACAGCGCTTTGATAGAAGGTGCATTTGGATCTAAGAACGCATTTGCGAATACGTTAAGCAAGAGCATCCCGCTGCTGTTTACCGGACTCGCAGTGGCATTCGCAAATAAAGGCGGGATTTTTTAATATCGGTGGAGAAGGACAATTATATGCAGGAGCAATGGCAAGTACGGTGACAGCGCTTATGATGCAGGGAGCGCCGCGATTTTTGGTGATTTTTTGCTCCTTTTGTGCAGGAATGCTTGCAGGAGCATGTGTAGGAGCAATTATCGGAGCTGCAAAAATCAAGCTTCAGGTCAATGAAGTAGTTGTGGCAATTATGTTGAATTATATCATTCAATATTTTACTTCGTATATTGTTACATATCCATTGAAGCAGGAAGGTGCCATGACAGCGCAGACAGTGGATATTGGTGCGAATTATATGTTGACGAAACTGATTCCGAAGACGCAATTGACGACAGCATTGTTAGTAGCGGTTGCAGCAGCGATTCTTTTGTTTTTTTACTTTTTAAAAAGACAAGATCAGGGTATCATATCCGGGCAGTGGGAGAGAATAAGTCAGCAGCGCAGGCAGCGGGAATCCCGATGATGACAACGGCTATTTTGACGATGGGAGTCAGCGGCGCACTTGCCGGGCTTGCAGGTACAACAGAAGTTTTTGGGAAAATGGGAAGATTTATTGACGGATTTTCTCCAGGGTTTGGATTTACCGGGATTGCAGTAGCGGTATTGGCTAACAACCATCCGATGGGAATTCTTTTAAGCGCGTCTTTTGATTTGGGATCTTGGAAGCGGGATCTATGAAAATGAGTTATTCAGCAGGGATTTCCACAAGTATGGTAAATGTAATTCAGGGGCTGGTGATTTTATTCGTGGCAACTCCGAATATCATCAGATTGATCAAACGGAAGAAAGGAGAATCGTAATATGGATAGTATCTTATCGATGGAAATGCTTTTGAGTACATTGCGTATGGCCATTCCGCTGGTGTTAGCTTCTGTCGGGGGCACACTGTGCGAACGAAGTGGGATTATTAATTTAGGAATTGAAGGAATGATGCTTTCAGGAGCATTTGGAGCAGTGTATGGAACTTATATCAGTGGGAATCCATGGATTGGGGTCTTATTTGCTATTTTGGTAGGCGGATTGTTTGGTATATTGCATGCAGTACTATGTATTCGCTTTAAGACAAATCAATCCGTCAGCGGAATCGGGATCAACGTATTTGTTTCCGGACTTACGATTGTTCTTACCCGGGCAGTCTGGAAATCAGATGGAATGAGTGGACAAGTGGAAAAACTTCCAGCAGTCAGTATTCCGGGACTAAAAGAGCTTCCAGTAATCGGAACATTGTTTACAGAACAGTCCCCATATCTTTTTATCACTGCTGGTATTGTGCTCGGAGCTTGGTTTTTTATGTATCGGACAAAGGCAGGACTCAGGCTTCGTGCCATTGGAGACCATCCGCAGGCAGCTCAGACAGTAGGGATCAATGTGTCATTATATCGCTATGTAGCTGTTACATTTTTGTGGAATGTTGTGCGGGCTTGCAGGTGGTTATCTTTCCATCGTGCAAAGCAACTTATTTGTAAAAGAAATGGTTGCCGGCCGGGGATTCATGGCATTGGCCGCAATGATTCTCGGTGGTGGAATCCTTTTGGGGCTCTGTGCGCAAGCCTTGTATTTGCATTTGCACAGGCATTGAGAATTAGTTTGAAAGTGGAAATTCCAAATCAATTGATGTTGATGCTTCCATATTTTATTACGCTATTTGTGCTTCTTTTCTTTGGACGAAAGGTAAAAGGACCTCAGGCTGCTGGAAATATTGAAGAATAAGTGGTAAAATATTTGGAAAGAGCAGAGTTAGAAAGATGAGGGAAAAGAATGGAATTACAGGGAAAGAAAGAAGTTACACACAAAAAACTGGCCCATGTACAAGTATATGAAGCA
>ENA-OPYU01000649-OPYU01000649.1-human-gut-metagenome-genome-assembly--contig:-NODE-649-length-13283-cov-3.912131_pt1 | contig 13283 bp, 23 predicted proteins | sample MGYA00242637_ERZ504482 | MGnify/ENA primary metagenome ERZ504482 (study PRJEB26092, sample SAMD00036237) | human gut metagenome | host: Homo sapiens | study: EMG produced TPA metagenomics assembly of...
ATCTGAAATCATGGAGATTATGGAAAACGCGAGACAGTCTGTGAAGAAAACAGAATGGTTTGTATCAGATGAGGAAGAGTATGTAAGACAGGTGCTGGAGGGAAAAGGATTTCTGGTAGGAGCAAGAGAAGCAAAAATGCAGAGAACTGGCAGGCTTTTTTATGGTATTTTACCCGGATGTACAGGATAATCTTGGACAATATGCAGGTCTTACCGGGGAGGAGCTTGGGAAGGTAGTGTATATGGATTCTGCAGCAGTGAAGGAAAACTACCGGGGAAATGGGCTGCAGGGACGTATGCTTCAAAAAGCAGAGGAAGTGTTAAAAGAACAGCAAAAAGAAAAAGGACAGGATGTACAGTATTGTATGTGTACCGTCCACCCGGATAATCACAGCAGTCTGCATACCATGGAGAAGAATGGATATGAAATTGTATCCAGGGAAAGCCTTTATGGGGGACTGGACCGCTATGTTCTGTGCAAGAAACATTTTCTGTAGCTTTATAGAAAATTTAGAAAGTCGCTGATTTGTTTAGATGCAAGAAAGAGAAATGTGTGCTATGATAAGCATAACAAATTTCAAAGGGGGATATGGAAATGGCAAAAGTGTGTGTATTTACCGCAGATGGTTTTGAAGAAATAGAAGGCCTTACAGTTGTGGACTTGCTTCGAAGAGCAGGGGCAGAGGTTCTTATGGTATCTATCAGTGATGGTCTGGCAGTGAAGGGCTCTCATGGAATTGAGATAAAAGCAGATTGTTTTTTTGACGATGTAGATTATAATACCGCGGATCTTCTGGTGTTGCCGGGAGGAATGCCGGGAACCCGTTATTTAGGGGAACATGAGCAGCTTTGCCACCTGCTGCAGGAGTTTGCGGACCAGGGAAAGATGGTTGCAGCTATCTGTGCAGCTCCCAGTGTTCTGGGAAAACTTGGAATCCTGGAGGGAAAACAGGCTGTTTGTTATCCCGGATTTGAGGAACAGCTTACAGGAGCAGAAGTTTTGAAACAGGAAGTGGCAAGACAGGACAATATTACCACCAGCAGAGGTCTTGGAACCGCAATTCCTTTTGCTTTGAACCTGATTATGCAGTTATACGGGGAAGAAAAACGCAGAAGAAATCAGGAAATCAATTATTTTTCAGGCAGAAATTTAGCTAAACCATAAAAAAACTACTGGCGTTTTCAAGTTCCTTGTGCTATACTGTTTCAATGACTGTAAGTATGTAAAAACGCGCTGTTCCCAAGTGGAACAGAATGCATATAGAATTCAAGGAGGAATTATTAACAATGAGTGTACAGGTAGAAAACTTGGAAAAGAACATGGCGAAACTCACAATCGAAGTTGCCGCTGAAGAATTTTGAAAAAAGCAGTACAGGCTGCTTATATGAAGAACAAAAAACAAAATCACAATTCCGGGATTCCGTAAAGGAAAAGCTCCTCGCGTGATGATTGAAAAAATGTATGGAACAGGAATCTTCTTTGAAGATGCTGCAAATGCACTGATCCAGAGAGAATATCCAAAGGCAGCAGATGAAAGTGGCTTAGATATTGTTTCTTATCCTGAAATCGACGTTGTACAGGTGGAAAAAGGAAAATCCTTTATCTTCACGCAGAAGTAGCTGTAAAACCAGAAGTTACTTTAGGTGAATACAAAGGTCTGGAAGTAGAAGTTGCTCCTGTAGAAGTAACAGAAGAAGAAGTTGCTGCTGAATTAAAGAGAGAGCAGGAAAACAACTCCAGAACTATTGATGTAGATGACAGAGCAGTTGCACAGGGCGACATGGTTACTTTAGACTTTGAAGGCTTTGTTGATGGCGAAGCATTTGAAGGCGGAAAAGGAACAGACTATCCTCTGACAATCGGTTCCAACTCTTTCATTCCAGGATTTGAAGACCAGTTAGTAGGCGCTGAACTGAATACAGAAGTAGAAGTAAACGTTACTTTCCCGGAAAACTATCATGCAAATGATTTAGCTGGAAAACCTGCTGTATTCAAATGTACAGTAAAAGCAATCAAAGTAAAAGAACTTCCAGAATTAGATGATGAATTTGCAAAAGATGTTTCTGAGTTCGATACTTTAGATGAATATAAAGCTGACATTGAAAAGAATTTAAGAGAACGCAAAGAAGGCGTTGCAAAACGTGAAAGAGAAGACAAAGCAGTAGATGCTGTTATTGCAAATGCACAGATGGATATTCCGGAAGCAATGATTCAGAATCAGATTCAGCAGTTAATGAATGATTTTGTTCAGAGAATGCAGGCACAGGGACTTTCTATTGACCAGTACTATCAGTTCACTGGTCTTGATCAGGCTAAAATCCAGGAACAGATGAGACCACAGGCACTGAAGAGAATCCAGAGCCGTCTGGTATTAGAGAAAGTTGCTGAAGTAGAAAATATCCAGATTTCCGATGAGAAATTTGAAGAAGAATTAAAGACAATGGCTGACATGTACAAGATGGAAGTCGAAAAATTAAAAGAATTAATGGGTGATGCTGAGAAAGAACAGATGAAAAAAGATATTGCTGTTCAGGAAGCAGTTACCTTAGTGGCAGAATCAGCAAAAGTAGTAGAGAAAAAAGAAGAAGCTGCTGAATAATTGACTGTACTCTGCAGAATAGGAGGAGTTTCATGAGTTTAGTACCATACGTCATTGAACAGACAAGCCGTGGAGAGAGAAACTACGACATCTATTCCAGATTATTAAAAGACAGAATTATTTTCCTTGGAGAAGAAGTAACCGATGTATCAGCGAACCTGATTGCAGCGCAGCTTCTCTTCCTGGAGTCCGAAGACCCGGGAAAAGATATTCATTTGTATATTAACAGCCCGGGTGGTTCCGTAACAGCCGGTATGGTGATTTATGATACCATGCAGTACATTAAATGTGATGTATCTACCATTTGTATGGGTCTTGCTGCCAGCATGGGTGCATTTCTTCTGGCAGGAGGAACAAAGGGAAAGAGAATGGCTCTTCCCAATGCGGAAATTATGATTCATCAGCCATCTGGCGGCGCACAGGGACAGGCAACAGATATTGATATTGTTGCAAAACAGATTCTGAAGACAAAAGAGCGTTTAAATACTCTTCTGGCTCAGAATACTGGTCAGCCTCTGGAAGTGATTGCCAGAGATACAGAGAGAGACAACTATATGACAGCCCAGGAGGCTCTGGCATATGGTCTGATTGATTCTGTAATTGAGCACAGATAAGGACACAAAGGATAGAATAGACAGAAGAAAAGACTCCTGCAAAAAATTTGCGGGAGTCTTTCAAGGTTTTAGGAAAAAATCAGAAAGATTTATAGAAAGGTTCATAGAAGGGAAACATATGGCGAATGAAAGGAATGATACAAAATTCAGATGTTCCTTTTGCGGAAAAACAGATGATCAGGTAACAAAATTAATTGCAGGTCCGGAAGGGACGTATATTTGCGATGAATGTGTGAAGCTTTGTTCTGAAATTATTAAAGAAGAGATGGACAGTGAATATGGGGAAATGTCTGATGAGATTAACCTGTTAAAACCACAGGAAATCAAAGAATTTCTGGATGATTATGTCATTGGACAGGACGAAGCAAAAAAATGTGCTTTCTGTAGCAGTATATAACCATTACAAACGTGTTTTGGCCGGAGACAATACAGATGTGGAACTGCAGAAAAGTAATATTTTAATGCTGGGTCCAACTGGTTCCGGTAAGACTCTGCTGGCTCAGACGCTGGCGAGATTGTTAAATGTGCCTTTTGCTATTGCAGATGCAACAACACTTACAGAAGCCGGATATGTGGGAGAAGACGTGGAGAATATTCTGCTGAAAATTATTCAGGCGGCAGATTATGATATTGAGCGCGCGCAGTACGGTATTATTTATATTGACGAAATTGATAAAATTACAAGAAAATCAGAAAATGCTTCCATTACCAGAGATGTATCAGGAGAAGGTGTGCAGCAGGCTCTTTTGAAAATTGTAGAAGGAACTGTTGCGAATGTTCCGCCCAGGGGGCAGAAAACATCCTCAGCAGGAGTTTATTCAGATTGATACTACCAACATTCTCTTTATCTGCGGCGGCGCTTTTGAAGGTCTGGATAAAATTATTGAAACCAGGAAAGATACAAGTTCCATTGGTTTTAATGCAGAAATTAAGAAGCCGGGAGAGGGAAATGTGGGAGAACTCTTAAAAGAGGTTATGCCGCAGGATTTGGTGAAATTTGGATTAATTCCGGAGTTTGTAGGGCGAGTTCCGGTAGTGGTATCTTTAGATGCGCTGGATAAGGAAGCATTGGTAAAAATTCTTACAGAGCCAAGAAATTCTCTGGTTCGTCAGTATCAGACCTTGTTTGGATTAGATGGCATCCAGTTGGATTTTGAAAGAGAAGCATTGGAGGCAATAGCAGATAAGTCCATGGAAAGAAAAACAGGAGCCAGAGGACTTCGGGCAATTATGGAAAATTCTCTTATGGATTTAATGTATACAGTACCCTCTGATGAGAGCATTGCAGGATGTACCATTACAAAAGACGTAGTAGAGGGAAATGGAGAAGCCCTGTTAGAAAGAAGAGAGCTTCCGGTCAGCAGAAGGGCAAAAGCAGCAGCCCGCAAGAACAAAGGAAGAACTCCGGAAATAGCATAAATACCAAATGTTAAGGAGGAGCGAGTATGAGTGACATGATTGAAAATTTGCCGGCAATCGCCCTTAGAGGAACCACCATTCTTCCGGATATGATTGTGCATTTTGATGTGAGCAGAGAAAAATCCATCAAAGCCGTTGAAAAAGCCATGGTACAGGATCAGAGGAATTTTTTTGATTACCCAGAGAGATCCAGAGGTAGAAGAACCTGTTCAGGAAGATTTATATAGAATCGGAACCATAGCTGAAATCAAGCAGTTGGTAAAAACCAAGAATAATATGATTCAGGTACTGGTAGAAGGAAAAGAGCGGGCAGAGTTACTGCGTTTTGAGGAAAATACCAATTATCTAGATGCAGAAATTGCTCTTTTTCAGGAAGAACATGCAGAGGACATGGATGAAAATTTAAAAGAAGCCATGATTCGCGGCATGAAGGAGCTGTTCATTCGTTATTGCAATGAGAATCCAAAGCTTAGTAAGGATCTGGCAAATCAGATTTTGGAGCAGGAAGAAGTGCAGAAAGTCATTGACCAGATAGCAGTGAACCTGCCCATGCGTTATGAAGACAAGCAGAAAATTCTGGATGCAGTTACTTTGGAGGAGCGCTATGAGGTTCTTGGCATGATTCTCAGCAATGAAATTGAAATCATGCAGATTCGTGTAGATTTGAATCAAAAAGTAAAGCAGCGGGTGGACAAGAATCAGAGAGATTATAATTTTAAGAGAACAGTTAAAGGTTATCAGGGAAGAACTGGGAGACCAGGATACTGTTTCAGAGGCAGATCAGTTCAGAGAACAGGTAGAAAAACTGAAAGCTTCTAAGGAAGTAAAAGAGAAAAATTAAAAAAGAAATTTGACCGGTTTCAAAAAATACAGCAGGTTCTCAGGCAGAAGCCAGTGTTATGAGAAGTTATATTGAAACCTTGTTAAGCCTTCCCTGGGATAAGACCTCCAGAGATAATAAGAATCTGAAAAAAGCAAAAGAAATTTTGGAAGAGGATCACTATGGACTGGAGAAAGTAAAAGAGCGAATCATGGAATTTCTGGCAGTTCGCACGCTTACTAAAAAAAGGTGACAGTCCTATTTTATGCCTGGCAGGACCTCCGGGAACCGGAAAAACATCCATTGCAAGGTCAGTAGCAAGAGCCCTTGGAAAAGAATATGTGAGGATGTCTCTTGGGGGTGTCCGGGATGAGGCTGAAATTCGGGGACACAGAAGAACCTATATTGGCGCCATGCCGGGACGCATTGCCAACGGTCTGATTCAGGCAGGGGTGAAGAATCCACTGATGCTGCTGGATGAAATTGATAAGGTGAGCAGCGATTATAAAGGAGATACTTCTTCAGCCCTTTTGGAGGTACTGGACGGAGAACAAAACAGCAAATTCCGGGATCACTATGTGGAAATTCCACTGGATTTGTCAGAAGTGCTGTTTATTGCAACAGCCAATGATTTGCAGACCATTCCAAGACCACTTCTGGATCGTATGGAAATTATTGAAATTAACAGCTATACAGAAAATGAAAAAGAGCATATTGCAAAAGAACATCTGATTCCAAAACAGATTCGCAATCATGGATTGAAGGAACAACAGCTTTCTATTGATGACGAGGCGTTAAGAGAAATGATTACCGGGTATACAAAAGAAGCCGGCGTGAGAAATCTGGAACGGAAAATCGGTGAAATCTGTAGAAAAAACGGCCAGAAAGATTCTGGAGGAAAAGCAGGAAACAGTAAAAGTAACCAGAGAAAATCTGGAAGAATTTCTGGGAAGAGCGAAGTTTACCTACCAGAAAAAGAATCAGTGTGATGAAATTGGAATTGTAAGAGGACTGGCATGGACCAGTGTTGGAGGGGATACGCTTCAGATTGAGGTGAATCTCATGCCGGGAAAAGGTGAATTTCTCCTTACCGGACAACTGGGAGATGTGATGAAGGAATCCGCCCAGGCGGGAATTAGTTACATCCGGTCTGTGGCAGAAACCTATCATATTGAAAGTGAATTTTTCCAGAAGCATGACCTGCACATTCATATCCCAGAAGGGGCTGTGCCAAAGGATGGACCATCTGCGGGAATCACCATGGCAACAGCTATGCTTTCCGCTATTACGAAAATTCCGGTGAGAGCCAATGTGGCTATGACAGGAGAGATTACTTTAAGAGGAAGAGTGCTTCCTATTGGTGGATTAAAGGAAAAACTTCTGGCAGCTAAGAGCGCGGGAATCGAAAAAGTCCTGATACCACAGGAAAATCAGGCAGATGTGTTGGAAATGGATGAAGAAATTACAGGGGGACTGGAAATTGTGCCAGTCAGCACCATGAAAGAGGTACTGGAGCATGCTCTGGTACAGCAGCCATAAATCAGCAATAAACGGAGGAACTAAGATGGTAATTAAACATGCAGCTCTGGATATTGTCTGCGGAATCACCAGTACACTGCCGAAAAATCAGGTGCCGGAAATTGCCTTTGCAGGAAAATCCAATGTGGGGAAATCTTCCCTGATTAATGCATTTATGAACCGGAAAGCTCTGGCAAGAACCAGTTCTTCACCGGGTAAGACTCAGACAATTAATTTTTATAATGTAAACCATGCCATGTATCTGGTGGATCTTCCAGGATATGGTTATGCAAAGGTATCACAGTCTGTCAAGGAACAGTGGGGAAAACTGATTGAGCGTTATCTTCATGAATCGAAACAGTTAAAAGCTGTGTTCCTGCTTGTAGATATCCGCCATGACCCTTCCGAAAATGATAAGACCATGTATAACTGGATTTTACATAATGGATACCAGCCTATTATTATTGCAACCAAAGCGGATAAACTGAAAAGAAGCCAGATTCAGAAGCACGTAAAGGCTATTAAGGAAGGGCTGCAGTTAAGACCTGGAAGTATCGTGATTCCTTTTTCAGCCCAGAGCAAACAGGGACGGGAAGAAATCTGGAATCTGGTGGAGGAGCTTTTAGCACAGGAAGAGAAGGTATAACATGCTCAAGGGGATTATTTTCGATATGGACGGGGTTTTGATTAACAGTGAACCCTTTCATTATCAGGTGTGGAAGGAAGTACTGAAACAGCGGGGAATTGAAATTTCCTATGAAATTTATAAACCCTGTATTGGTTCTACAGTAAGCTTTTTAATGGAAATTCTCCATGAGCATTACGGAGTAGACCCACAAGACAGGAGCCTTCCGGAACAGGTAAAAATTACCAAAGAAGAAATGATTCAGAAGCAGGGATATCCTCCGCTGATTCCTTATGTAAAGGAAATGCTGGAGCGATTTCAGAGGGCAGGATATACGATGGCAGTGGCCTCCTCTTCGCCGAAAGCATACATTGAACAGGTAACAGCCTTTTGGGGGATTGACCATTATTTTCAGATTCTGGTCAGCGGTGAGCAGGTACAGCATCCAAAGCCCGCGCCGGATGTATTCTTAAAAGCAGCGGAAATTCTGGGAATACTGCCCCAGGAATGTCTGGTTATTGAGGATTCTGAAAATGGATGTAAGGCAGCAAAGGATGCAAATATGACCTGTATGGCATATTATAATCCGGATTCCGGTAAACAGAAGCTTAACACAGCGGCTGTGGTGGTGGAGGGATTTGAGGAAATTGATGCCATGTTTGCAGAAAAGAATTTACTGTCACCATCATCATCTTCCAGCACTTGTGTGTGAAACAGAGAGGCTTTTGATTAAAGAAATGGAAGAAAAGGATATTCCAAGACTTATGGAAATCTGCTCCCAGGAAACATCCCAGGATGCCTGCGAAGGGATTGCAAAGCCTTTACAGGAGGAACTGGAAGGTTTTTGAAACGTACCGCAGATATATGTATGAATTGTGTGATATGGGATACTGGTGTGTGATAAAAAAGGATACCGGAGAGATTATCGGCAGGGCAGGCGTGGAACCTAAATATTGGAATGACAGCAAAACAGTGGTGGAAATGGGATATGTCATTGATGAACAGTTTCGTCACCAGGGGTTTGCTTATGAAGCCTGTAAAGCAATTTTACAGGTATCAGGACAGCGTGGCGCCAGATATCTTCATTGTAGAATTCAAAGAGATAATCAGCCATCTGTGGAACTGGTAAAAAAGCTGGGTTTTGTAAAAACAGATTACCATTTAAATCAGGACAGTGAGGATATGGAAGTCTGGAGATATACCTGTAGTTAAGGAGAAACAGCAAAATGGGAATCATAAAAGCCAGAGATTTAAAATATGAGTATTTCAAATATGATGACAATGGACAGACACAAGAAAGCCAGACTGCAGTGGACAGCGTAAACCTGGATATCCGGGAAGGGCAGTTTATCTCCATTCTGGGACACAATGGTTCAGGAAAGTCCACACTGGCAAAGCATATGAATGCGCTGCTGATACCCACAGAGGGAACTATGTGGGTAGATGGAAAAAGATACCGCTGCCATGGAAGAACTGTGGGAAATCCGACAGACCGCGGGAATGGTATTTCAGAACCCGGATAATCAGATTATTGGCACTGTGGTGGAGGAAGATGTGGGATTCGGACCGGAAAACATGGGCGTACCTACAGATGCCATCTGGGCAAGAGTAGATAAAAGCCTGAGGCTGTGGGAATGACACCTTTTCGTCACCGTTCTCCCAATAAACTTTCAGGAGGACAGAAGCAGAGAGTTGCCATTGCCGGGGTTATGGCCATGCAGCCAAAGTGCATTATTCTGGATGAGCCAACAGCCATGCTGGACCCCAACGGAAGGAAGGAAGTGTTGCAGGCAGTCCATGAATTGAATAAGAACCAGGGAATTACGGTAATCCTCATTACCCATTACATGGAAGAAGTCATTGATTCAGACAAGGTTTTTGTTATGGACCAGGGGCAGATTGTGATGGAAGGAACTCCCAGAGAGAATTTTTTCCAGAGTGGAAGAGTTAAAACGCTACCGACTGGATGTGCCTCAGGTTACCTTGCTGGCATATGAACTGAAAAAAGCGGGAGTTATGGTGCCAGACGGAATACTTACAGCAAAGGAATTGGTGGATGCCTTATGTCATTAAAATTAGAACATGTTACATATACCTATAATCCGGGAAACGTTTATGAAACACATGCATTAAAGGATGTGAATCTGGAGATTCCCTCAGGACAGTTTCTGGGAATCATTGGTCATACAGGAAGCGGAAAGTCCACACTGATTCAGCATTTTAACGGACTTATGCGTCCTACCGTGGGAACAGTGTATTATAAGGATGAAAATATCTGGCAGGAAGGATATTCTTTAAAACACTTAAGAAGCCAGGTTGGATTGGTTTTTCAATATCCGGAACATCAACCTTTTTGAGGCAGATGTGCTTTCTGATGTGTGTTTTGGTCCTAAGAACCTGGGGTTATCCGGGGAAGAGGCAAAGGAACGGGCCATTGCAGCCCTTCGCCAGGCTGGATTAAAGGAAAAAATATTATACCAGTTCGCCCTTTGATTTATCAGGAGGACAGAAACGCCGGGTTGCCATTGCCGGAGTTTTAGCCATGAATCCACAGGTGCTGATTCTGGATGAGCCCACAGCCGGACTGGATCCCAGGGGGAGAGATGAAATCCTGGATCAGATTGCGTATCTTCATGAAGAGAGAAAGATTACAGTGATTCTGGTTTCTCACAGTATGGAAGACATTGCCAGATATGTGGAGCGTATTCTGGTTATGAACAAAGGAGAAAAAGCCTTTTGACGGGACGCCCAGGGAGGTTTTTGCCAAATATAAAGAATTGGAAGCCATAGGGTTGGCAGCGCCGCAGATTACCTATATTATGCATGATTTGTATGATGCAGGACTGAAGGTTGACACCCAGGCTATTACTATAGAAGAAGCAAAAGAGAGTATTTTAAGCGTACTTGGGGGCAATGAAATCATGATGCGAGATATTACCATTGGACAATATTATCCGGCAGATTCCATTTTGCACCGTCTGGACCCCAAGAGTGAAATTTATTGGAACCTTTTTGTTCTTAGTGTCCTTATTTGTGGCGGACAGCTTCTGGGGCCTATGTTTTGGCTACTGTATTTTTAGCAGGAATTGTAGGATTGTCAAAAGTGCCGGTGAAATTCATGCTGAAAGGCTTAAAGCCACTGTTTTTGATTTTTCTGATTACCCTGTGTTTTAACCTGTTTCTGGTTCCCGGTGAGGTTATCTGGGAGTTTGGATTTCTGAAGCTGACCTATGAGGGAATACAGCAGGCAATTAAAATCGGAATCCGGCTTATATATCTGGTTATCGGGTCTTCTGTAATGACCCTTACCACCACGCCAAATCAGTTGACAGACGGATTGGAAAGAATTTTAAAACCATTGAATAAAATCAGGGTTCCGGTGCATGAGATTTCCATGATGATGTCCATTGCTCTGCGGTTTATTCCAATTCTCATGGAAGAGACGGATAAGATTATGAAGGCACAAATTGCCAGAGGCGCTGATTTTGAAAGCGGAAACCTGATTCAAAAGGCAAAGAATCTGATTCCCCTTCTGGTGCCATTGTTTATTTCAGCTTTCAGGCGGGCGGATGATCTGGCCATGGCCATGGAAGCCAGGTGCTATCATGGCGGGGAGAACCGTACTCAGATGAAACCATTGGCTTACCATGCAAGAGATTACTGGGCATATGCAGTCACCCTGCTTTATCTTGGAGCAGATATTGCAATCCGGATTTTATTATGATGAAAAAGGAGACTGTAAGATGAAACGAGTGAAGCTTACGGTGGCATATGATGGAACCAATTATTGCGGGTGGCAGGTACAGCCCAACGGAATTACGGTTCAGGAGGTGCTGAATCATCACTTATCCGAGCTTACAAGGGAGAACATTGAGACGATAGGAGCCAGCAGAACGGATGCGGGAGTTCATGCTCTGGGAAATGTGGCTGTTTTTGATACCCATGTGCGGATGCCGGGGGAGAAATTTTCTTATGCTTTAAATCAGAGGCTTCCGGAGGATATCCGCATTGAAAAATCAGAAGAAGTGCCCATGGATTTTCATCCCAGGTATATCAAAAGTGTGAAAACCTATGAATACAAGATTTTAAACCGCAGATTCCCTGTTCCAACACAGAGGTTTTATTCGCATTTTACCTATATTCCACTGGATGTGGAAAAGATGCGGGAAGGTGCGGCATATCTCATTGGGGAGCATGATTTTAAAAGCTTCTGTGGTACCAATGCCCAGGTGAAAACCACAGTCCGCACCATTTATAATATCCATATTGAGAAAGAACAGGATATGATTACCATAAGAATCCGCGGGAACGGATTTCTTTATAACATGGTGCGGATTCTGGCAGGAACCCTTATGGAAGTAGGAAGCGGCGCCGTAAAACCTTCGGAAATCAAAGAGATTCTGGAAGCAAAGGACAGGAAAATGGCCGGTCCTACAGCTCCTGCCAGGGGATTGACACTGATTGGAATCCAATATGAGAATCAGTTTTGTGAAGAAGTCAGTGAGGCTTAAAGCCCTCTCCTAAGACCTCGTTGGATTCCATAATAATGATAAAGGCGTTGGGGTCCAGTTCTTTGACCACACTGCGGATGCCATACATCTGCTTGTTGTTACAGGCACACAGAACCACATTTTTATCTTCTCTGGAATAGCTGCCCTGAGCCTTTAAAAAGGTTGAGCCTCTTCCGGTTGTACGGTCAATTTCTGCGGCAACCTGTGGCGCATAGTCGGTGACAATAAGAGCCAGCTTTCCCGCGCTGATACCGTACATCACCTTATCTACCACGGTAGATAGGAGGAAACTGATGATAATACCATAAATCAGGCTGTCTACATCTTTTGATACAATCAGGACCCCAAGGAGCACAATACCGGCATCCAGGGCAAAGGAAATCCTCCCAATGGTCAGGTGAGGACGGAAGGATTTCAAACTTAAAATAATGAAATCAGCGCCTCCGGTGGAGGAATCCCGCATATAGATCAGGGCAAAACCAAGGCCGGATAAAATTCCGGTACAGATAGCTGCCAGCATCCGATCTCCCTCATAGAGAGGAAACAGAGGGGCAGCATAATCCATGAGGAATGAGGTAATAAGAATGGTCCGCACAGACCTGAGAAAAAACTGCCGTCCAAGCATCTTGAAGCAAAGCAGGGCAATGGGGATGTTCAGAAGCATGGCGGTGCGTCCAATAGGAAGTCCCCACAAATGATAAAAAATCAGGGCAATTCCATTGACGCCAACCATGGGAAATTCGGCAGCAGCAGCAAAATTATAAGTGCCAAGGGCAATAAAAATCCCACCCAGAATATCCACGAAAATGTCCAGACTCCATTTTTTTATATACCAGCTTTTAGAATGTGATGTTTTCATGTGACAAACCCTCCTTTTTAAAACGTGTAGAAAGAAAAAAGAGCCCTCACGAATTATAAAGCTATAATCCGCAAATGCTCTTTTCACTCTTTTAGTATATACAAAAAGGAGAGAACTGGTCAAGGGGTTCTTGTAAAGATAAGAGAAATTGTGCTATACTAATGAACAGTAATTTATTGAGATAGGAGAGATACATCATGAGTCAGGAGAAAGTAGACAAATATAAAAAATGAGAAAGCAAAACCGGGAAAAGCTTCAGAAAAGAGAAAAGAGAACCCTCTTTTTGGAGAAACTGGCTATTGGTGCAGTTGCCATTG
>ENA-OPYU01000650-OPYU01000650.1-human-gut-metagenome-genome-assembly--contig:-NODE-650-length-13283-cov-3.316206_pt1 | contig 13283 bp, 16 predicted proteins | sample MGYA00242637_ERZ504482 | MGnify/ENA primary metagenome ERZ504482 (study PRJEB26092, sample SAMD00036237) | human gut metagenome | host: Homo sapiens | study: EMG produced TPA metagenomics assembly of...
GGGTTACTACCCGGTACCCGCAGGCTATGACAGCTGGGTAAAGAAGGATCACATTGCAAAAAAGCCCCCGCATGGTGCAGTGTGGGACCTGCGCGACGGCAATCAGGCCCCTGGATCGTGCCCATGAGTCTTGAGGAAAAGCCTGGAGTTCTTCCAGATGCTGGTAAAGATCGGCTTCAAGGAGATCGAGGTGGGCTTTCCTGCCGCCAGCGACACCGAGTACGAGTTCCTGCGCACCCTGATCGAGAAGAACATGATCCCCGAGGATGTCACCGTGCAGGTGCTGACCCAGTGCCGCGACCACATCATCCGCAAGACCTTTGAGGCCGTCAAGGGCGCACCCCGCGCGGTGATCCACTTCTACAATTCCACCTCTGTGGCCCAGCGCGAGCAGGTGTTCCACAAGAGCAAGGAGGAGATCAAGCAGATCGCCACCGACGGCGCAAAGCTGGTCAAGCAGCTGAGCGAGGAGTATGAGGGCAACTTCCTGTTCGAGTACAGCCCCGAGAGCTTCACCGGCACCGAGGTGGACTACGCCGTGGATGTGTGCAACGCCGTGCTGGACATCATGCAGCCCACCCCGAACCGTCCCATGATCATCAACCTGCCCGTTACCGTGGAAATGAGCATGCCGCATGTCTACGCAAACCAGATCGAGTACTGCGACAAGCACCTGAAATACCGCGACAGCGTGATCATCTCCACCCATCCCCACAACGACCGCGGCACCGGCGTGGCCTGCGCAGAGCTGGCCGTGCTGGCGGGTGCACAGCGGGTGGAGTGCTGCCTGTTCGGCAACGGCGAGCGCACCGGCAACGTGGACGCGGTGACGCTGGCCATGAACATGTACAGCCACGGCGTGGACCCCAAGCTGGACTTCTCCGATATGCCGGACATCTGCGCCACCTACGAGCGTGTGACCCGGATGCACATTTACGAGCGCACCCCCTACGCCGGTCAGCTGGTGTTTGCCGCCTTCTCCGGCAGCCATCAGGACGCCATTGCAAAGGGCATGGCCTACCGCAAGGAGCATGGCGAACACCGCTGGACCTGCCCCTACATCCCCGTTGACCCCCGACGACATCGGCCGCACCTACGATGCCGATGTTATCCGCATCAACAGCCAGAGCGGCAAGGGCGGCATCGGCTTTGTGCTGGAACAGAACTTCGGCTACAACCTGCCGCCCAAAATGCGCGAGGCGCTGGGCTACAAGGTCAAGAGCGTTTCCGACCACAGCCACAAGGAGCTGAGCGCAAACGAGGTGCTGCACATCTTCGAGGATGCCTTCCTCAACCGCTGCAAGCCGCTCAACGTTCTGGAAGCCCACTTTGCACAGGTGGGCGGCATCACTGCCACCGTCACGCTGGAGCTGAACGGTCAGCGCAAGGTGGTCACCTCGGTGGGCAATGGCCGTCTGGACGCTGTGGCAAACGCCATCCAGAGCGCCACCGGCATGGAGTTCCACCTCGAGACCTACTCTGAGCACAGTCTGGACGAAGGCTCCACCTCCCGCGCTGCCTCCTACGTCGGCCTTGTCTGGGGCGATAACACCGTCACATGGGGTGCCGGTACGGATACCGATATCATCGTGGCCGGCATCAAGGCACTGGTGAGCGCCATCAATAATAAGTAAAAGCAGTTTTTTCGATAAAAGGAGAGTACCATCATTGGGAATGACCCTGACGCAGAAAATTCTTGCCGCACATGCCGGTCTTGCCGAGGTCAAGGCAGGCCAGCTCATCAATGCAAAGCTGGACATCGTGCTGGGCAACGACATCACCACCCCGGTTGCCATCAACGAGTTTGAAAAGGCCGGTTTTGACGGTGTGTTCGACAAAGAGCACATTGCCATCGTGCTGGACCACTTTGTGCCCAACAAGGACATCAAGAGCGCCACCCAGTCCAAGCAGTGCCGCGAGTTCGCCAACAAGTACGACATCCTTAACTTCTACGATGTGGGCCAGATGGGCATTGAGCACGCTCTGCTGCCGGCAAAAAGGCATCGTGACCGCAGGCGACTGCGTGATCGGTGCGGACAGCCACACCTGCACCTATGGTGCACTGGGTGCCTTCTCCACCGGTGTCGGCTCCACCGATATGGCTGCCGGCATGGCCACCGGCATGGCATGGTTCAAGGTGCCCTCTGCCATCAAGTTCGTGCTCAAGGGCAAGTTCGGCCCCCGCGTCTCCGGCAAGGATCTGATCCTGCACATCATCGGCATGATCGGTGTGGACGGTGCGCTGTACAAATCCATGGAGTTCACCGGCCCGGGCGTTGCCAGCCTGACGATGGACGACCGCCTGTGCATCTGCAACATGGCCATCGAAGCCGGTGCCAAGAACGGCATCTTCCCTGTGGACGATGTGACCCGCAGCTACCTCAAGGGCCGCAGCCAGCGTGAGCCGGTGTTCTTTGAGGCCGACCCGGATGCCGAGTACGAAAAGACCATTGAGATCGATCTGGACAAGCTGGAACCCACCGTCAGCTACCCCCACCTGCCCGAGAACACCCACCTTGCCAGCGAGGGCAAGGACATCAAGATCGATCAGGTTGTGATCGGCAGCTGCACCAACGGCCGTCTGGAGGACATGGAAGCCGCCTACAACGTGCTCAAGGGCAAGCACATTGCCAAGGGCGTGCGCGGCATCATCATCCCCGCCACCATGGCCGTTTACAAGGAATGCATCCTGCGCGGCTGGACCACTGCCTTCATTGATGCAGGCTGCATCGTGTCCACCCCCACCTGCGGCCCCTGCCTGGGCGGCTACATGGGCATTCTGGCCGAGGGCGAGCGCTGCGTTTCCACCACCAATCGCAACTTTGTGGGCCGCATGGGCCATGTAAAGAGCGAGGTCTACCTGGCTTCTCCCGCCACCGCCGCCGCCAGCGCCCTCACCGGCTATATCACCGACCCCCGCACGGTCTGATCGGAAAGGAGCACAACAATGAACGCAAAAGGTTCTGTTTTCAAATACCCGGACAACGTGGACACCGATGTCATCATCCCGGCCCGCCACCTGAACACGCAGGATGCCAAAGAGCTGGCCAGCCACTGCATGGAGGACATCGACAAGGACTTCGTCAAGAAGGTGAAGGACGGCGACATCATGGTGGGCGGCTGGAACTTCGGCTGCGGCTCCTCCCGTGAGCACGCACCGCTGTGCATCAAGACCGCCGGCATCTCGGTGGTCATTGCCAAGAGCTTTGCCCGCATCTTCTACCGCAACAGCATCAACATCGGTCTGCCCATCATGGAGTGCCCGGAGGCTGTGGATGCCATCAATGCGGGCGACACCGTGAGCGTGGACTTTGACACCGGTGTCATTACCGATGAGACTAACGGCAAGGTGTTCCATGCCGAGCCCTTCCCGCCGTTCATCCAGGAGATCATCTCTGCCGGTGGACTGATGAAGTCCATCAAGGCGAAGCAGCAGTAACCCTCTCAGGCGCTTCGCGCCAGCTCTCCCAAAGGGCGAGCTTTTTGCCATCTTCCCGAATGTATTTTCTTCTAGGATAAACAACGAACAATATCTACCCGCCTGAAAAGCTCCCCCTTCGGGGGAGCTGGCAATGCCGCAGGCATTGACTGAGAGGGTTCAAACCGATAGAAGGAGTTTCCCATGGGAAAAAAACATTGCTGTCATCTGGGGCGACTGCTCCAGCCCGGAGATCGTCAAGCAGACCATCCGCGTGCTTGACAAGGTGGCCGAAAAGTACGGCCACACCTTCCACTACACCGACGCTGCCATGGGCGGCGAAGCCATTGACAAGTACGGCGACCCGCTGCCCCAGCATGAGCTGGACAAGTGCCTCGCGGCCGACAGCGTCCTTCTGGGCGCAGTGGGCGGCCCCAAGTGGGAGGGCCTGCCCGGTGAGCAGCGCCCGGAGAAGGGTCTGCTGCGCCTGCGTGCAGGCATGGGCCTGTACTCCAACAACCGCCCGGCCAAGATCTGGCCCCAGCTGGCTCCTGCCAGCCCCCTGAAGCCCGAGATCGTGGCACAGGGCATCGATTTCATCATCGTGCGTGAGCTGATCGGCGGCGTATACTTTGGCAATCACGAGACCCACACCCTCGCCAGCGGCGAGAAGCAGGCCATCGACTCCATGCCCTACGCGGAGCACGAGATCGAGCGCATCGGCCGCATCGGCTTTGAGACCGCACGCAAGCGCCGCAAGAAACTGTGCTGCGTGGACAAGGCAAACGTTTTGGACACCAGCCGTCTGTGGAGAAGTGTGATGCACCGCCTGCAGGCCGAATACCCGGATGTGGAATACAGCGAGATGTTCGTGGACAACTGCGCCATGCAGATGTCAAGAACCCCGCCCAGTTCGACGTGATCGTTACCGAGAACATGTTCGGCGACATCCTGTCGGACGAGGCTTCCATGATCACCGGCTCCATCGGCATGATCCCGTCCTCCTCTCTGGGCGACGGCACCCGCGGCCTGTATGAGCCCATCCACGGCTCGGCCCCCGATATTGCGGGCAAAGACATCGTGAACCCCACCGCCTGCATCCTGTCTGCCGCCATGATGCTGCGCTACTCCTTCGGCATGGCCGAGGAGGCCGATGCCATTGAGACCGCCGTGAACAAGGTGCTGGACAAGGGCCTGCGCACCGCCGACAACATGAGCGAGGGCTGCACCTGCCTTGGCTGCACCGCCATGGGTGATGCCATTCTGGCCGAGATCTGAGCTTTTTTCCATAACGCACAAAGGGGGAACGACAGCCGTCGTTCCCCTTTTCGTCTGCACCAAAAAAGAGCAGCTGTTCCCAGCTGCCCTTCCATGATACAGTTTCTTACTTGGTGCCGTAGATGCGGTCACCTGCGTCGCCCAGACCGGGAACGATATAGCCGTTCTCGTTCAGGTGGTCATCCTCTGCACCGAGGTAGATGTCCACATCGGGGTGTGCCTCGTGCAGGGCCTTGAGCTGCCTCGAGCGGCGATCAGGCCGATGAACTTGATGCGCTTTGCGCCATGCTTCTTGATCTGGGTGATGGCGTCAATGGCGCTGCCGCCGGTAGCCAGCATCGGGTCCAGAACCAGAACATCGCGCTCTGCGATATCCTGCGGCAGTTTGCAGAAGTACTCCACGGGCTGCAGGGTCTCCTCGTCGCGGTACAGGCCGATGAAGCCCACCTTTGCAGCGGGCAGCAGGGTCAGCATACCGTCCAGCATACCCATGCCTGCGCGCAGGATGGGCACCAGAGCCAGCTTGCGGCCAGCCAGCACCTTGGTCTTTGCCATGGTGATGGGTGTTTCGATCTCCACCTCTTCCAGAGGCAGGTCACGGGTCGCTTCGTAGCACAGCAGGGTCGCGATCTCGCCAACAAGGTCACGGAACTCCTTGGTGCCGGTCTGCTTGTTGCGCAGAATGCTCAGCTTGTGCTGCAGCAGCGGATGCTCAACGATCATCGGGGTCATAAAAACACGCTCCTTATTTTAAATAGATAACTCTATCGGGTCCAAGATTACGATTTAAAACAGCTCCGCATACGCTTCGCCATGATCAGCGGTTCTCCAGTGCGGTCAGCTTGTCGATGCGGCGCTGATGGCGGCCGCCTTCAAACTCGGTGTTCAGGAAGAGATCCACCAGCTGGCAGGCAAGGCCGGGGCCGACCACGCGGCCGCCCATGCACAGAGCATTGGCATCGTTGTGGCGGCGGGTATACTCGCAGCTGAAGCTGTCAGAGCAGCAGCAGGCACGAATGCCCTTGATCTTGTTTGCTGCCATGCTGATGCCCACGCCGGTGCCGCAGAACAGCAGTGCCTTGCTGCACTCGCCGCTCACAACTGCATCGCAGGCGGGCACGGCCATATCGGGGGTAATCCACGCTGTCGGTGCTATGGGTGCCAAAATCGATGTATTCCAGCCCCAGCTCCTTCAGATGCGCCTTGACAGCTTCTTTCAGTTCAAATCCGCCGTGGTCAGCGGCCAGTGCAATGGGTTTTGCCATGGAAATGTTCCTTTCTCTCAGTCACGCAGGGTTTTATGCCTGCTCCTTGTTTTGGGCGGCATTGGCTGCAGCTTCTGCTGCAAGGCGCTCTGCGCGCTCCCGCTCGGCCTGACTCAGGCGGTGGTAGTCCGGCAGCACAGCCTCCGGCAGCACAGCCTTTCCGGCTTCGGCCATCTGCTTTGCCACAAGGGCCACTGCAGCAGCACGCCCGCCGCGCAGGGCCGCAGGTGCCTGCAGCACGCCCGGCACACTGCCGTATTTATTATAGCACAGAGATGCGCCATCACCAACAAAAAACAGGGGCATTTTTGCAATTTTCTACAAAATCGGCCAAATCTGCCACCGCCCGGGCATCGTCTTCCAGCAGGCGGCTGTGGGTGGCAAGGTCGAACGCGGCACTGTATACCTGCGCACGGCGGGCATCCAGTGCGCACAGCACGGTGCCCTCGCCCGTGTGGGCTGCGGCCAGTGCTTCCAGCGTGGAGACCGGTGCGCACAGCGTTTCCCGCGGGAAGGCCAGACCCTTGACCGCCGCCAGACCGATGCGCAGCCCGGTAAAACTGCCGGGGCCTGCGTTGACACCGTACAAGTCAATGTCTGCACAGGTCATGCCGCACATCTTCAGGCAGGTGTCGATCATGGGCATCAGCGTTTCGCTGTGGGTCATGCCTGCGTCCAGATACACCTCGTACAGCAGGCGGTCATCCTGCAAAAGAGCCACACCAGCCGTTTTGCCCGCTGTATCCACAGCTAAGATGTTCATAGCGTTACCCCCATCAATGGTGATTCTGCGGGTATTTTCGTCCACGCGCTGGATATCCACCCGGATGGGGTTTTCCAGTGCCAGCAGGTCTGCAAAGTTCTCGCTCCACTCTGCTGCCACAATGGCCCCCTGATCCAAATAATCGTAAAAGCCTGCAGCACACAGGTCGTTCTCAGTGGAAATACGGTACAGGTCAAAGTGCGCCAGCGGCTTTGGGCCGCGGTAGTAGTTCACAATGGCAAAGGTTGGGCTGGACACCGGGTCGGTGCAGCCAAGACCCTCTGCAAGGCCCTCGGTAAAAGCGGTCTTGCCCGCGCCCAGCCCGCCGGTGAACGCAACCAGCGAACCCGGTGCCAGCACTGCGGCCATACGGGCACCCAGCGCCACCGTCTCGGCGCGGGAGTGGGTGATATATTCTGACATGAAGCTTACCTCATTTTATAAAGCAAAAGGGACGGCAGAATGCTCTGCCGTCCTTTAGTATAATATACTTTGTGCAAAAGTGCAATGCCGTGTGTTGCTTACGCCGCCGCATCCACATCCGCTGCCGTGTAGGGGTTGGGCAGTGCAGCGCTTCGGTCTCCGCTGAGCATCGCATAGGATGCCGCCGCATGGGACCGTCTGCCGCCCTGCTCGTTGTACCAGATGATATCATCGGTGCCGTAGATGCTCTTGGCATAGTCCACGGCCTGTTCCAGCGTTTCGCCCTCGATCATCCGGTTCACAGCGGCCCACAGCATACTGCGGGAATACACCGAGTAGACATTGTTCACATAGCCCATCACCGCCTTGGCACCGCCTGCCAGCAGGCCGTCTGCCATAGAGGTGTCCACATGGCCGTTCTTGCCGTAGAACTCGCAGGTCTCGCTGAGCACGATGCCATTGCCGCGGTAGGCACTGCGGAAGAAATCGCCGTTGACGGCATACATACCGTTCACCTTGACCACGCGGTGGGCCAGCAGGTCAAAGCCATAGCGCAGATCGCTCCAGAAATCCGATCTCTCGGTCAGCAGGATCAGCGGTTCCGTGGCGGTCTTTTTGAACAGCCAGCCGTATTCATAGGTGTAGTACGCGCCGTGGGTGCTCAGGATGCACAGGTCGTAACGGCCCATCCTGCGCAGGTCGGATACGGTAACGGTGGTATCCAGATCCGTCTGCAGGCCCACCGAATCCCAATAGGTCTGCATGTAGGCATAATACGGGTAGCGGGTGCTGTTGATCGTGTTGTCAAACGCATAATAGATCGCCGCCGTGCCCACCCGCTTGTTCTCTGCCAGCTCCTGCAGCTGGCTCTCGTCCAGCTCCGGCAGGGCTGCGTTGTTCTCCTCCTCCGGGTCGGTAAGCAAGATGCCGCCCAGCGCGCCGCAGCTGTAGGTAAAGCTGATCATGCCGTTTTCGGCATCGGTGTAGACAGACCCCTGCTTCACAAGGCCCTGTGCGGTCAGCGCATCCAGCTGCTGCAAAGCAGCATCTGTGCGCTCGTCCTCGGTCATCTGTGCATAGTCGCTGCCTCCGGTCAGTGCGGTCACAGCAGCATCTGCCTGCTGCATCTCGCGCACATCTGTGGCCGAAAGGCTCTGCTGCACAGCCGCCTGTTCTTCCGGCTGCTGTGCAAAAGCCGCTGTGGGCAGCGCTGTGAGCGCGAAAGCCAGAGCGCACAGTGCACACCCAAAACGGCGGAGCATATCGTGTTCCATTCCCATTTCCTCCGGGCATATCTGCCGCCCAATGCGGCACGCCGCCCTTTTCCAGCAGGCATCTTCCTGCCATTTTCTTTGCGCGGCAGGCGCTCTGCAAAGGAGCTTTCTGCTGCACCTTCATTGTAGATGGTGCGATCTGCTTTGTCAAGCATTCGTGCGGATTTTGCAAAGCTGTCACACCCGGTGGATTGCAAACGGTGTGCAGGCTGTGTATAATAGGATAAACTGGGTTGGTATTGCCCGCTGCAGTGGAAAAACCCGGTGTGCATCTGGGAACGAAAGGTGGTGCTTTCTTGGAAAGCATTCGACAATATTTTAAACGAACAGATAAGATCTATCTGCTGCTGTGCATCTTCAGCAGCACCATGGCGGTGGTGGCTCTTGCCTCCTGGGCCGCAAAGCAGGGCAACGGTTTTGCCACGGACGAGATCACTGGTGCCATTACCGGCATCGGCGATTACCGCCGCGCGCTGGTGCAGGCCGGTGCGGCGGTGCTTGGCATCGTGATTGCGCTGCTGCTCTCCTGCATCGACTACCGCAGCCTTGTCAAGGTGTGGCCGGTGCATGTAGCCCTGACATGGGGTCTGGTGCTGCCCACGCTGTTCATCCGCAATGTGGCCATCGGCCCGCTGACCATCGGCTTCAACGCCGGTGACACCGACAACTACTCCTGGTACAAGCTGGGCGGCTTTACCTTCCAACCCACGGAGCTGGCAAAGATCAGCTTTATCCTTACCTTTGCCATGCACCTGAACAATGTGCGCAGCCGCATCAACGAGCCAAAGGAGCTGGTAAAGCTTCTGCTGCATCTGGCCGTGCCCATCCTTATCATCCACATTCAGGGCGACGACGGCACCGCCATCATCTACGCCATCATCGGCTGCTGCATGATGTTTGCAGCGGGCCTGAGCTGGAAGTATATCATCGGTGCCATTTCGGCAGCAGCTGTGGCCGTGGCGGCGGCGTTTGCCTTTTTCAGCGATAAGATCGGCAAGGGCTACCAGTGGTACCGCATTCTGGCCGTTATCGACCCGGAGAATTCCACCGGCTGGGCACCCAACGAAGCCACTTGGAAAAACATCATCTACCAGCAGCAGCGCGGCGAGATCGCCATCGGCTCCGGCGGCATCTTCGGCAACGGCCTGTTCAGCGGCCGGTACTACAGCGTGCCCAATGCCCACAACGACTTTATTCTCAGCTGGATGGGCAATGTCATTGGCTTTGTGGGCCTGTGCATCGTGCTGGGGGCACTGCTGGCACTGGTGATCAAGACCTTTGCCACCGGTGCGCGCAGCGAGGACCTGCTGGGCAGCTATATCTGCGCCGGCATCGGCGGCGCCCTGATGGCTCAGATCGCCGTGAATGTAGGCATGAACCTGCGGGTGCTGCCGGTCATCGGCGTCACCCTGCCCTTTTATTCTGCGGGCGGCAGCTCGGTGCTGATGCTGTATATCTGCGTCGGATTAGTCCTTTCCGTATATATGCACAATACAAAGAGCCTGTTCGGGTAAAGTGCAACTTGCCCCCCCCCTGTAATTTTTTTCACATTTGCCGGTATATCAGTTGAAACCTCCGCATCCTGCTTGCAATCCACTGGGATGCATGATGCTATAATAAAATGTGCAGTTTTGTTGCTCAATGCTGAAGGACAACGAGATGGACGGCCCGGTGTTCAAGATGAAGGACGATCCCCGCATCACCCGGGTGGGCCATTTCATCCGCAAGACCAGCATCGACGAGCTGCCTCAGCTGGTGAACATCCTCAAGGGCGATATGAGCATTGTGGGCCCGCGCCCGGCTCTGCCCCGTGAGGTGGCCCAGTACACGCCCTATGAATGGCAGCGGCTGTACGTGACACCGGGCCTGAGCTGCTACTGGCAGATCGCCCCGCACCGCAACCAGCTGAGCTTTGAGGAGTGGATGGCGCTGGACGTGAAGTATGTCAAGGAGCGCAGCTTCCTGGTGGACTGGAAGATCATCTTTGCAACCTTCCGTGCGGTGCTGTTCGGCCACGGAGAATAATTCGGATCACAGATCGGCAGAGCCTGCGGGCTTTGCCGAATTTTTTTTACAGATAGCCTTCAGGAAACAAAAAACAGAGGAACGACGCGGGGTCGTCCCTCTGTTTTTGCTTAAATCATCAAATCACTTCAGCACAGCGCCCAGATTTGCACTGGTGACCATGCGTGCATAGCGGCTGAGCCAGCCGGTTTTGATGTTGGGTTCGGGTGCAACATACTTTGCCTTGCGCTGGGCCAGAACTTCGTCGCTGACCTCCAGCGTGATGGAGGCATTGGGGATATCAATGTTGATGGTATCTCCCTCCTCGATCAGGCCGATGGGGCCGCCGGAAGCAGCCTCCGGGCTCACATGGCCAATGGCTGCACCGCGGCTTGCGCCGGAGAAGCGGCCGTCGGTGATGAGGGCCACGGTCTTGTCCAGCTTCATGCCGGCCAGAGCGGAGGTGGGGTTCAGCATCTCACGCATACCGGGGCCGCCCTTGGGGCCTTCGTAGCGGATGACCACCACATCGCCCGGGACGATCTTGCCCGCATAGATGGCGGCAATGGCCTCGTCCTCGCTGTTGAACACACGGGCCGGGCCGGAATGCTGCTGCATCTCGGGGGCCACGGCGCTGCGCTTGACCACACAGCCGTCCGGTGCAATGTTGCCCCACAGGATCTGCAGACCGCCGGTCTGGGAGTAGGGGTTGTCGATGGGACGGATGGCCTTGTCGTTCAGGATGTGTGCGCCCTTGATGTTCTCGCCCAGCGTCTTGCCGGTAACGGTGGGCACATCCAGATCCAGCAGGCCCTTCTTGGCCAGCTCTGCCTGCACGGCGGGGATGCCGCCTGCGGCGTACAGGTCCGGCATGTGGGTGGGGCCGGCCGGTGCCAGATGGCACAGGTTCGGGGTCTTGGCGCTGATCTCGTTGAACAGCTTCAGGTCGATGGGCACACCGGCCTCATAAGCGATGGCCAGCAGGTGCAGCACGGTGTTGGTGGAGCAGCCCAGAGCCATATCGCAGGTCAGAGCGTTGCGGATGGAGCGCTCGTTGATGATCTGGCGTGCGGTGATGCCCTTCTTGACCATATCCATGATGGCCATACCGGCGTGCTTTGCCAGCTGCAGACGCTTAGAGTAGACGGCAGGAATGGTGCCGTTGCCGGGCAGTGCGATGCCGATGGCCTCGCACAGGCAGTTCATGCTGTTGGCGGTGTACATGCCGGAGCAGCTGCCGCAGCTGGGGCAGCAGTTGCAGGTGCAGTCTTCCAGCTGATCCTCGGTGATCATACCGGCCTTGTAGGCACCCACAGCCTCGAACATCTTGGAAAGACTGACCTCTTCGCCGCGTAGGTACCGGCCAGCATGGGGCCGCCGGAGCAGACCACAGCGGGCACATCCATGCGCACCGCTGCCATCACCATGCCGGGCACGATCTTATCGCAGTTGGGCACCAGCACCAGACCGTCCAGCTGGTGGGCCATGAGCATGGTCTCCACGCTGTCGCAGATCAGCTCACGGGATGCAAGGCTGTACTTCATGCCCACATGGCCCATGGCGATGCCGTCGCACACGCCAATGGCGGGGATCAGGATGGGGGTGCCGCCTGCCATCTCAACGCCGGCCTTTACGGCATCGGCGATCTTGTCCAGATTCATATGGCCGGGCACGATCTCGCTGTAGGCGCTCACCACGCCGATCAGCGGGCGCTCCAGCTCTTCCTTGGTGTAACCCAGTGCATAGAACAGGCTTCGGTTCGGGGCGCGCTCCGAACCCTTGGTCACGTTGTCACTTCTCATGGTCCTTTTTCTCTCCTTTTGACAAAAGAGTGCCAGCCCGGCTCCACCGCCGGGGCTGGCACCCTGTAACATCAGGCTCTTACTTCTTCAGCCAGCTCATCATGCCGCGCAGCTCTGCGCCCACCTTCTCGATGGGGTGCTCGGCCTCCATGCGGCGCTGAGCGAGGAAGTGGACCTTGCGGCCGCCGTTGGGGCTCATCTCGGTCAGGAACTCGGAAGCGAAGGTGCCGTCCTGGATCTCGGTCAGGACCTTCTTCATCTCCTTGCGGGTCTCAGCGGTGATGAGGCGCTTGCCGGTGCGGTAGTCGCCGTACTCAGCGGTGTTGGAGATGGAGTAACGCATCTTGGAGAAGCCGCCCTCGTTGATGAGGTCAACGATGAGCTTCATCTCGTGGCAGGTCTCGAAGTAGGCCATCTCGGGCTCGTAGCCAGCCTCGACCAGAGTGTCGAAACCAGCGTGGATGAGCTCGCAGACGCCGCCGCACAGGACAGCCTGCTCGCCGAACAGGTCGGTCTCGGTCTCCTCCTTGAAGGTGGTCTCGAGGATGCCGGCACGGCCGGCACCGATGCCGGAAGCGTATGCCAGAGCGATGTCCTTAGCCTTGCCGGTGAAGTCCTGCTCGACACAGATCAGAGAGGGCAGCCCTCGCCCTCGGTGTACAGGCGGCGGACGATGTGGCCGGGGCCCTTGGGAGCGATCATGATGACATCAACATTCTTGGGGGCGGTGATGGTCTTGAAGTGGATGTTGAAGCCGTGTGCGAAAGCCAGAGCCTTGCCCTCGGTCATGTAGGGAGCGACCTGCTTGTTGTAGATGTCAGCGCACAGCTCATCGGGGACCAGCATCATGACGACGTCGCCGGCCTTGGCAGCCTCCTCGACCTCCATGACCTTGAAGTTGGGATGAGTTGCAGCGAACTCAGAGGCCTTTTCCCAGTGAGCGGAACCCTTGCGCAGGCCGACGACGACATTGACGCCGCTCTCAGCGAGGTTCTCGGAATGTGCGTGGCCCTGGCTTCCGAAGCCGATGACGCGACGGTCTTGCCGTCCAGCACG
>ENA-OPYU01000651-OPYU01000651.1-human-gut-metagenome-genome-assembly--contig:-NODE-651-length-13272-cov-3.889007_pt1 | contig 13272 bp, 21 predicted proteins | sample MGYA00242637_ERZ504482 | MGnify/ENA primary metagenome ERZ504482 (study PRJEB26092, sample SAMD00036237) | human gut metagenome | host: Homo sapiens | study: EMG produced TPA metagenomics assembly of...
AGACGAGAAATCAATTTTGAAGATGGCCACAAAGTACAAAAGATTTATTACTTATTATACTTTAGGTGTATGGAGAATACAGAATAAGATAAATAATAATAAACCAAAGTACCAAGGATAATGTAATGAAAATAAAATTATAGAAGCCGGTTAATTTTAATTATTCTTTTATTTTAAAAATTACAAAGGAACCTATAAGAAAGTAAAAAAGGTGTTGTGTTGAACTTGATAAGGAGGTACAGTCCAATGGGAACGGATGAATCAAATTATCAATATGAGAGTGGTAAGGCATAAGCCCCTCAGAAAGGCCTAAACTACCTGAGAACGGAAGAATTCCGAAAAACAAATAAGATAAGCTTTAGGTTCATATCGAAAATGTCCTCATATTGAATCATTACCACAAACATAATAGAAAGATTTTAAAATATATGCAAAGAAATATATTTTAAAAAGATAGAGTATTTATACATACTTTTAAATATAACATAAATAGTATGATGAGTTGTATTCGTGAAATAGGCCTGTTGTATTCGAGAATCTGAAAAGATTCGTTATATTTCAGAGAATGGTATAAAGAAATATCTGGAAAACAAGATAGACGGAACTATTTGTTAGAAACTCTTTATTATTCCATATAGATTGATATGAAAACTTTCAATAAATTCCGAAGGCAGACCATAAGAATTTATAAAAAAAGGGACGAAAGAAGATAGAAAAACATATGAGATATGTTTTATAAAATAATAAAAAATTGAATATCGTTTCTAAGCAACCAATATATTATATTTTCAAAATTTGGAAAGATTATATAAAAAATACTTAGAAAGGAAGCGTAAACTGAAGATAATTTAACTAATAAATGTCAATTTAGAGGTTAAAAAGAAAGGAATAAAAAAATTGAATAACGCAGAACATTAGAACAACCGTTATATCCATTCAGAAGATAGATATAGCGGTTGTTCATTTTTCGTGCTATACTGTGGGGAAAAAAGAGGAAGATAAGAGGAAATCAGGAATATATGAATGCTATTAATATAGAAGAAATGATTTTATTTGAGGACAAAGATTTGATTGTGTGCCGAAAACCGGAAGGCTTTCCGGTTCAGAGTAAAAGGATTGGAAGCATGGATATGGAGAGCGCCTTGAAAACTTACAGAGCAAGAAAGGGTGAGAAACCGTATATTGGTGTAGTGCATCGTCTGGATCAGCCGGTACAGGGACTTTTGGTGTTTGCAAAAAATCAGGAGAGCGCCGGAAACCTGAGTAAGCAGATACAGCAGGGGAAATTTGAAAAGCGATATTTAGCATATGTAGAGGGCTTCCCAAAGAAAGAAGAAGGATGCCTGGTGGATGAACTGGAAAAAGACAGCAAAAATAATTGCTCCAGGGTGGTAGAGGGAAAAACACCAGGAAGTAAAAGTGCAAAGCTTTTTTATAAAAAAGTGAAGGAAACAGAAAAAGGGACACTTTTGGAGATTAAGCTGGAAACCGGAAGACATCATCAAATCAGAGTGCAGTTGGCTCATGCGGGAATGCCTATTTTGGGAGATACAAAGTATAATCCTGATCCACAAAGACAACAGCTGCTTTCCCTGTGTTCTTATAGACTATCATTTTATCATCCAAGAACGAAGAAGAAAATGGAATTTCAGATAAAGCCAGTTGGAAATTTTCCTATAGTATAAGAAAATTTTGTTTTCCCATACTATGAGTAGAGAAACCGTAGTGAAGTTGAAAGCTTAGAGTATGGGGGAACAGAGGATGGATTGGAAAAAGGCGGGAATCATAGTGGGAGCGGCAGCAGGTGTATTTTTGGGCGTAAAGTATGTCCTTCCTGTGATGCTTCCGTTTTTTTTTGTGGGTTTTTTACTGTCAGAAGCCGTTCATCCTGTTGCTTACCGCTTATCAAACAGGAAGTTAAGCAAGAAATTTCATGTTTCAGAGTGTGCCATAGGAAGTGTTTTGATTTTAATGTTTACCCTTCTGATTTTTGCAGTGCTTTTCCTGGGAGCAGAGTTTGTAACAGAGAAAGCAGGAGATTGTATTCAGTATATTCCCTTGCTGCGCAATGAAGCGGAGGAGATGATTGAGCACTGTTGTAAGGGTGTGGAACGTATGGTTGGGATTCCGGCAGAGAAAAGCAGCAGCTATATTTATCAGCAGCTAGAAGCATTGTGTGCTTATATGTGGCAGCAGGAGTCAGGTGTGGAGACTGCCATTCATTCTGTTTATGCCTGTGTGCTGGGGATTGGGATGGTAATGCTTTCTGTTGTGTCTGCAATTTTGTTCTTACAGGAACGCGGAAAAGTAAAAGCTTTTTTTAGAGCAGAGGAGATTTTATAAGAACCTTATGGAACTGGCGGAACAATTTCGCAGAACTGTGAAGGAGTACTGGAAAGCACAAATTAAGATTATGGCAGTGATTTGCATGGTTTGCATTGCTGGCCTGGGGATTTTGAAGGTGAAACATTTTTTTGCTTTAGGTTTGCTGGTAGGAGTTTTGGACGCATTTCCGGTTTTGGGAACAGGACTGTTTTTCGTTCCGGCGGGATTTTTCTTTCTGTTTCAGGGGAAAGTGGCGCCTGGGGTGGGATTTTTCCTGTTATATCTACTGACTGCTGTGGTAAGACAGTTTATGGAGCCAAGACTGATTGGCAGCCATGTAGGTGTATCACCTCTTCTTGTTCTTTTCAGTGTGTACCTGGGCGTGATTCTCTATGGAGGCTTCGGGTTCGTGTTAGGACCTTTTTCAGCGTTGCTGCTCTATGGAATTTATACCAGTCTTGGGATATTTAAGAGATAAGGAATGTATGAAAACTTTCGAAAAAAATTTATAAACAATCTTAATGGGACTGGACTAATCAGGGGTTTCGTGTATAATGAAAACGTAGTTAAATTCTAAGACAAAAACGTGTAAAGGGCAGGTAAAGTCATGAAAAAAGCAATAATCGGGTTAATTTGTCTTATGCTGGCCACCGGGACTGTGGTGGGATGCGGAAGCAAAAAAATCAGAACCTGAGGAAAGCCAGAAGAATACAGCAGAGAAGATAGACAAGAGCGAAAAGGAGCAGGCTGAATCAGAAACCAAAGAGGAAGATAAGAAAACAGAAGAAACAAATCAAGAGACAGGTAAAGAGACAGATACGAATGGGAACAAGACCTCAGAGGAAGAAGGCAGCAAAACAGCGGAAAATATGAGTGAGGACCTGACTATGAAGGTTTTAAAAGAACAGGCAGGTACTTATGATTATACATCTTTAGAAGAATTAAATCCGGAACCGGGAACCCGTATTGCTGTGGTAGTTAAGAACACTAAAACAGGCTTCTGGAAAAAATTGTAAAAAAACGGCATGGATGATGCAGTAGAGGATCTGAATGAAAAAATGGGATACAAAGGAGAGGATAAATTAAAATTTCTTTGAAGGACCCGGAAATGAAACAGATGTAGAAAGTCAGATTAATATTATTGACGCTGTACTTTCTGAGAATCCTTCGATTTTGTGTCTGGCAGCCATTGATATGGAATCCTGCCAGCCTCAGGTAGAAGAGGCAACTTTGAATGGCATTCCGGTTGTTGTGCTGGATTCAGGAGTGCAAAGTGAACAGGTGAATGCAATTTGTGCTACTGATAATTATGCGGCTGGTACAGAAGCAGCGAAGAAGATGGCAGAGGCACTGGGGGAAAAAGGCCAGGTAGCTATTATGGCTCATGTAGAAACCTCAGAGAGCAGCCAGAAGAGGGTTGCAGGTTTTACAGATGAGATGAAAAAATCATCCGGAAATAGAGATTGTCAATATTTCTTATGAAAATGAAGAAACCAGTATGTCAGAACTGGCAGAGGCGGTGCTAAAGTTATATCCTGAGGTGAAAGGATATTACTGTACCAATGAGATAGCAACGAATAATGTGCTGGATATTGTAAATACTTCTGATAAGGAAGTGAAAGTGATTGGTTTCGACTCCGGTGAAAAACAGATAAAAGCAGTGAAAGACGGTGTTGAACTGGGAATGTTTGCACAGAATCCTTATGGTATGGGGTATGCTACTATCGTGGCAGGTGTGAGAGCAGACCAGGGATTGGAGAATGATGCTTTTATTAATACGGGCTATCAGTGGATTGACAGTACCAGTATTGAATTGCCGGAATACAAAAAGTTATCTATATAAGTAAAAGAAACGGGAATCCGGCAGAATTAATAGAGAATGAGGAGAGAGATTGTACAAATAGCATACAATCTCTCTTTTTTGGTTTGAAAAAAACTAGGGTTGACACATAATAATAGAGAAAAAAACTATAAAATACTGTTAAGAAATTGACAAAATGTATAATCCATAGTAATATCAATTTATGTGAAGGTGGTGATACTTTGGTAGGAAAAAACAATCAAAGAAATCCGGGAAACAGAGCAGAAAGCAGAGGAAATAATTTCTAATGCGAAGATGCAAAGTACGCAGATTCTGGAAAACGCGAAGCAGGAGGCTGTAACACTGAAATCCGGGATGATTGGGGAAGCGCAGGAAAAGGCAGAAAAGACTAGAAGTGCTGCGCAGCGTGCTGGCGAGGAGAGGCTGGGAGCAGCTCTTAAGGCAGCGGATAAGGAGATTGCAGAATTAAGACAAATTGCAAAATCCAAAGAAGAGGAAGCAGTTCAACGCATTATTCAGAATTTGATATAATGCAAGAAAGAAGATTATGAACTGCGGAAAGAGAAAATTAAGTAATAAAGGAGGGATGTGAATATGGCAGTATTGCAGATGCAAAAAGTCAGTATCTGCGCACTGAAAAAGGATAGGAAAGCGATTCTGGAGAAAATACAGGCTATGGGTGTTATGGAAATTTCTAAGATGCTGGAAGATGAAACCGGACTTGAGAAAATGGACACTCAGGATGCAAGAGCGAGATTTGAAAGAAATGCAGCTTCTGCAGACGGGGCATTAGAAATCCTTCAGGAATATGTTCCGGAGAAAACCTCCATGCTGTCCAGTTTAGAAGGCAAAAAGTTGGTAGAGAGAGAAAATTTCCAACAGGCAGCGGACAGAAAAGATGAGATTATGAGTGTTGTATCTGGAATCCACAGTAATCAGAAAAAGATTGCTGAATATCGGGCAAGCATCCAGAAATTGGAGAATCAGATAGAAGCTCTTATGCCTTGGATGAGTTTGGATGTATCCATGGCCTTTAGGGGAACGAAATCTTCGGTTCTTCTGGTAGGAACAATTCCAGGGGTTATGACCTTAGAAGAAATCTATGGACTGATTCTGGAACACGCACCAGAGGTTTCTGGGGCAGATGTTACAATCCTGTCTTCTGAAAGAGATGCTGTTTATCTTGCAGTAGTCTGCCTTAGGAAGGATGCTGTAATGGTAGAGGAAGCCCTAAGACAGGGTGGTTTTGCGAAACCATCTCAGATGATTGCACAAGTACCTGTAAAAGAAGTTGAGAATCTGAAAAAACAGATTCAGAAACTGCAGGAGGAAATTGGAATTTGCCAGGATAACATTAAAAAATCTGCCTCACGGAGAATGGATATCAGACTTGCAGCGGATTATTTCCGAGCAAGAGCAGAAAAATATCATGTGTTAGGTCAGATTCCACAGTCGCAGAAAACATTTTTGATTACTGGTTATGTGCCACAGAAGGCGTTGCCTGCCCTTGAAAAAGCGTTGAATGACAGTTTTGTATTAAGCTTTGAAAGTGAAGAGGTGCCTCAAGAGGAAGAAATGCCGGTGCTTTTAAGCAACAATGGTTTTTCAGAATCTGTGGAGGGAGTTTTGGAATCCTATGGTCTTCCGAAAAAAGGAGAAGTGGACCCAACAACTGTGATGTCCTTCTTCTATGTTTTCTTATTCGGACTGATGCTGTCAGATGCAGCATATGGTTTGATTATGTTCCTTGGATGCTTTATTGTGCTGAAAAAAATTTCCCACGCATGGAGGCATCTTTGAAAAAAGCAATTAAGATGTTTATGTATTGTGGTATTTCCACATTAGTATGGGGTGTATTGTTTGGAGGCTATTTCGGAGACGCTATTGACGTAGTTGCCAGAACTTTTTTTCCATGTAGAGGTACCGGAAGGTGGTCTAGTGAAAGCGTTGTGGTTTGTTCCTTTAAATGACCCTATGCGTATGTTGATGTATTCCATGGGATTTGGTCTGATTCACCTATTTACAGGTCTTGGGATGAAAGGATACATGCTGTTGAAACAGAAAAAAGTCGTTGACTTTTTCTGTGATGTGGTATTGTGGTATGTATTCCTCATTGGATTGTTGCTGATGCTGCTTCCAAGTAGTATTTTTGCATCCATTGCCCAGGTAGATCCAAGCATTTTCCCACCGTTTGTGGGAGCTTCTGGAAAGGTACTGACTATTGTGGGTGCATTGGGACTGTTATTTATGTCAGGTCGGGCGAATAAGAACTTTGGACTGCGTCTGGCTCTTGGAGCTTATGACCTTTATAATGTAACAGGATGGCTTAGTGATGTATTATCCTATTCCCGTCTTCTGGCTCTTGGGCTAGCTACCGGTGTTATTGCATCTGTTATTAACCAGATGGGAAGCATGGTAGGGGACGGAATTTTTGGTGCCATTGTCTTTATTGTAGTCTTTATTATTGGACATACACTGAATATGGCCATTAATATATTAGGCGCATATGTTCATACAAACCGTTTGCAGTTTGTAGAATTTTTCGGTAAGTTTTATGAGGGCGGCGGAAAGCCTTTTAATCCGTTTAAATTAAACACAAAGTATGTAGATGTTAAGGAGGAAACAAATTTATGAGTGGAAACGTTTATGCATTATTAGGTGCAGCATTAGCAGTTATTTTAGCAGGTATGGGTTCTGCTATTGGTGTTGGTATTGCAGGTCAGGCTGCTTCTGGAGTTGTTACAGAAGATCCAAGCAAATTCGCAAAAGTTTTGATTATGCAGCTGCTTCCTGGTACACAGGGTATTTATGGTCTGTTAGTTGGATTTATCACATTGTCTAAAATTGGTCTGTTAGGAGGCGGATTATTGGATCTGTCAAAGGCTGATGGTCTTCTTGTATTATGTGCATGCCTTCCAATCGGTATTGTAGGTTTGATTTCTGCTTATTATCAGGGAAAAACTTCTGCAGCTGCTATTGGTATCGTAGCAAAAAAACCAGAACAGTTTGGTAAAGCAATGCTTTTCCCTGCTATGGTTGAGACCTATGCAATCCTTGCTCTGTTAGTTTCTATTTTGGCTGTTACAAACCTTCCATTCTAATTTAAATATTTAGAAGTGAAGTCGAGCTGACGAAATTTAGAAAAGGAGAGCAAGAGAATGACTGGATTAGAAAAAATGAAAAGCCAGATTCTTGAAGATGCAGAAACTTCTGTAAGAGAACTTTTAGCAGAAGCTAATAAGCAGGCAGATGCTGTATTAGCTTCTGCGAAAGAAGAAGCAGAAAATGAATGCAGACAAATCTCCCGGAAATTGGAAGCAGAGGTAAAGGCAATTGAGGAGCGTGCTGCTTCTTCCTGCGATTTGCAGAGAAGAAAAGCCCTTCTTGCGGCGAAACAGGAAATGATTTCAGAGGTTCTTAACACTGCATATGAATCTATGATTCATGCAGCAGATGCAGAATATTTTGAAATGCTCCGGAAAATGCTGCACAAGTTTGTGCTGGCTCAGGACGGGGAAATCTGTTTTTCTGAAGCTGATTTGAAGAGGTTTCCAAAGGGATTTGAAGAGGAGATTCAGGCAATTGCAAAAGAAAAAGGCGGCGTATTGAAGCTGTCTAGGGAAAGCAGGAAAGTATGCGGCGGCTTTGTCCTGATATATGGGGGAATTGAGGAAAATTGTACTTTTGAGGCAATGTTCAATTCCAAACGAGATGAACTGTTGGATAAGGTTCACAGTTTCTTATTTTATAAGTATAACCGCAAAAAGGAGGAATGGACTTGTCTAGTACGAAATATACCTATGCGGTTGCACGAATCCGAGCGTTGGAGACAGCGTTGTTTACTTCTTCCGTTATTGAACAGCTTTTGGCATGCAGCACTGAAAAGCAGTGTTTGCAGCTTTTGCAGGAAAAGGGCTGGGGTGATACAGATACACCGGTAAATGCAGAGGCAATCTTGGATAGAGAACAGGAAAAAACCTGGGAAACCATCCGAGATATGAAGGTAGATATGTCAGTGTTTGATGTGTTTTCCTATCCGAACTTGTTCCATAATCTCAAAGCAGCCATTAAGGATGCATGTACTTCTAAAGATGGAAGAACCATGAAAATCTATTATGAAGATACCGTGATTCCACCGGAAGAAATGCTGGACATTATTAGAAGTAAGGATTTTTTCCAGACTTCCAGAGTATATGTCGGCGGCTGCTAAGGAAGCTTATGAAACCCCTGCTCCATACAGGTGATGGACAGTTATGTGATGTAATCGTGGACAAAGCAGCTCTTGAGGCTGTTTATCAGGCTGGAGAGAGGGCAAAGGATCGCATTATAAAAGAATATGCAGAATCTATGGTGGCAATTGCAGATATTAAAATTGCTGTGCGTTCACAGAAAACTGCGAAAACCATAGAATTTATGAAGCGGGCAATGGTACCCTGTAAATCTTTGAGTATTGACAGGCTTGCAAAAGCAGCAGTTCAAGGAATGGGAGCTATTGTGGAATATCTGGAAAGTACGGTTTATGCCAATGGAGCAGCAGCCATTGCTGAATCTCCTTCTGCATTTGAACGCTGGTGTGATAACCGTATCATTCATACTATGCAGCCTCAGAAATATGAAACTTTTTCTGTTGGGCCGTTAGTGGCTTATTTGCTGGCAAGAGAGAATGAGATTAAAACAGTGCGGATCATTCTTTCAGGAAAACAAAACGGTTTTTCGGAAGAGGCAATTCGAGAAAGGGTAAGGGAAATGTATGTATAAGATTGCAGTGATAGGTGATTATGATAGTATTTACGGATTTGCCGCACTGGGTCTTGACATTTTCCCGGCAGTGGATCGTAAAGAAATAGAAGCAAAACTCACAGCTCTGGCTGAGCATGGATATGGAATTATCTATATTACAGAAGCGGCAGCAGCAGAGTGTGGACAGCTGATAGAAAAACTTCAGGAAAGAATTCTGCCGGCAATTATTCAGATTCCAGGTGTGTCAGGCAACACCGGAAATGGAGTACAGGGTGTGAAAAACTCTGTGGAGCAGGCAGTAGGTTCTGATATTCTGTTCAGTAATAATTAGAAAGCAGGTGATTCGTTCCAATGAGCAAAGGTACGATTAAAAAGGTAGCAGGTCCTCTGGTTATTGCAGAGGGCATGCGTGACGCCAATATGTTCGACGTGGTTCGTGTTAGTAACCAGCGACTGATTGGTGAAATCATCGAAATGCATGGAGACGAGGCTTCCATTCAGGTATATGAGGAAACTTCAGGACTTGGACCGGGTGAGCCCGTAGAATCTACAGAAGCACCACTTTCTGTAGAATTAGGACCAGGTCTTATTACCAGTATTTATGATGGTATTCAGCGTCCTCTGGACGATATTATGAAAATTTCAGGAACTAACTTAAAACGTGGTGTTGAGGTTCCTTCCCTAAAGAGAAATTTAAAATGGAACTTTGTTCCTGCTGTGAAAGCAGGGGATGAAGTAGAAGCCGGAGATGTTATCGGTACAGTACAGGAGACCATTGTGGTAAATCACAAGATTATGGTTCCCTATGGTATCAAAGGTACAGTAAAAGAAATTAAAGCCGGAGAATTTACAGTAGAAGAGGTAGTGGCAGTTATCACTACAGATTCCGGTGACAAAGAACTTACCATGATGCAGAAATGGCCGGTTCGTAAAGGACGTCCTTATCTGAAGAAATTACCGCCGGAAATGCCGCTGGTAACAGGACAGCGTGTGGTTGATACCTTTTTCCCTATTGCCAAAGGCGGTGTTGCAGCAGTACCGGGACCGTTCGGAAGCGGTAAAACCGTTATCCAGCATCAGTTGGCTAAATGGGCAGAAGCAGACATTGTGGTTTACATCGGATGCGGGGAACGTGGAAACGAAATGACAGACGTTTTAAATGAGTTCCCGGAGCTGAAAGACCCGAAGACAGGCCAGTCTTTGATGGAAAGAACCGTACTCATTGCCAATACTTCCGATATGCCGGTTGCTGCACGTGAGGCATCTATTTACACTGGTATTACCATTGCAGAGTATTTCCGCGATATGGGCTATTCTGTAGCCCTTATGGCAGACTCTACTTCCCGTTGGGCTGAGGCGCTTCGTGAAATGTCAGGACGTCTGGAAGAAATGCCTGGTGAGGAAGGTTATCCTGCATACCTGGGCTCCCGTCTGGCACAGTTCTATGAAAGAGCCGGACATGTGGTTTCTCTTGGTAAGGATAAGAGAGAAGGCGCCCTTTCTGTTATTGGTGCGGTATCTCCTCCAGGTGGTGATATTTCTGAACCAGTATCCCAGGCAACCCTCCGTATTGTAAAGGTATTCTGGGGATTGGATTCTTCTCTGGCTTATAAGAGACATTTTCCGGCGATTAACTGGCTTACCAGTTATTCTCTGTATTTGGACAATATGGAAAAATGGTTTAATGAAACCGTTGCTCCAGACTGGATGGCAGAACGTCAGAAGATGATGAGCCTTCTTCAGGATGAAGCAGAACTGGAAGAAATCGTTAAGATGGTAGGTATGGATGCTCTGTCAGCGGGAGACCGTCTGAAAATGGAAGCTGCCCGTTCTATCCGTGAGGACTTCTTACATCAGAACTCTTTCCATGAGGTAGATACCTACAGTTCTCTGAAAAAAATCAGTATATGCTTATGAAACTGGTTGTTGCATATTATGAGCATGGCAAAGAGGCGCTGGAAAAGGGAGCAACCATTCAGAGTCTTGTAAATCTGGAAGTTCGTGAAAAAATTCGGACGTTTTAAATATGTATTGGAAGAAAATCTGGATAAAGAATATAAAGCTGTTCTTGACCAGCTTGCAAAGGAAATTTCCAATGTATTAGGGAAGGAGGACTTCTAATGCCAAAGGAGTATAGAACCATACAGGAAGTTGCCGGCCCTCTTATGCTGGTGCGTGGCGTTGAAAATGTTCATTATGATGAATTAGGTGAAATCGAACTGGCAAGCGGTGAAACACGCCGCTGCAAGGTTCTGGAGATTAACGGAAGCGATGCTTTGGTACAGCTTTTTGAAAGCTCTACAGGTATCAACCTGTCTGACAGTAAAGTTCGTTTCCTGGGACGAAGCATGGAGCTTGGTGTATCTGAGGATATGCTGGGACGTGTATTTGACGGTATGGGCCGCCCCATTGATGATGGACCGGAAATTCTGCCGGAAGAGAGAAGAGATATTAATGGTCTTCCTATGAATCCGGCGGCAAGAAGTTATCCGGAAGAGTTTATTCAGACCGGTGTTTCTGCCATTGATGGTCTGAATACTCTGGTTCGTGGACAGAAGCTGCCAAATTTTCTCTGCTTCCGGTCTGCCACATGCGAACCTGGCTGCTCAGATTGCAAGACAGGCAAAGGTACGCGGTTCAGGGGAAAACTTCGCGGTTGTATTTGCAGCTTTAGGTATTACCTTTGAAGAGGCAAACTTCTTTACTGAGAGTTTTAAGGAAACAGGCGCGATTGACAGAACGGTTCTGTTTATTAACCTGGCAAATGACCCTGCGGTGGAGCGTATTGCCACACCAAAGATGGCCCTTACCGCTGCTGAGTATTTAGCATTTGAAAAAGATATGCACGTTCTGGTTATTCTTACAGATATTACCAACTATGCAGATGCTCTTCGTGAGATTTCTGCAGCCCGTAAGGAAGTACCTGGCCGCCGTGGTTATCCTGGTTACATGTATACAGACCTTGCAACCATGTACGAAAGAGCCGGACGCCAGAAAGGCAAGAAGGGAAGCATTACCATGATTCCGATTCTGACCATGCCGGAGGATGATAAGACCCATCCAATTCCAGACTTAACCGGTTATATTACAGAGGGACAGATTATTCTGAATCGTGAACTGTACCGTAAAGGTGTCACACCGCCTATTGATGTACTGCCATCTCTTTCCCGTCTGAAAGATAAAGGTATCGGAGAAGGAAAGACACGTGCAGACCACTCCAATACCATGAATCAGCCTTTTTGCAGCTTATGCCCGTGGTAAAGAGGCAAAAGAATTGATGGTTATTTAGGTGAGGCAGCGCTTTCTGATATTGACCTTACTTTATGCGAAATTTGCGGATGCCTTTGAGCAGGAATATGTATCACAGGGTTACAATACCAACCGTGATATTGAAGAGACTCTCCGTATTGGCTGGAAACTCCTGTCCATTCTGCCAAGGAGCGAGCTGAAACGTATTGATGATAAGTTCTTAGATGAGTATTATGGGAAAAATACTAAGAAAGAGGTGATAACTTGGCATCTACTCAGGTAACACCTACCAGAATGGAGCTGACCCGTTTAAAGAAAAAGCTGGTGACTGCTGTAAAGGGGCATAAGCTTTTGAAGGATAAACGTGATGAATTAATGCGTCAGTTTTTAGACCTGGTTCGGGAAAATATGGCCCTTCGCCAAAAAAGTAGAGGCAGGAATTTTATCAGCCAATAAGAACTTTGTCATTGCAAGAGCAGGTATGTCAGAACAGATTTTAAATACAGCCCTTATGGCTCCCAAGCAGGAAGTATTCCTGGAAGCCGATAAGAGAAATGTTATGAGTGTGGATATTCCGGCTTTTTAAAACCAGTACAAGAACCGCAGATGCCAATGACATTATTCTTATGGTTTGCCTTTACTTCCGGGGATTTGGATGGCGCTGTGAAATCTCTGGCGGATATTCTGCCGGATATGCTGAAACTTGCAGAGGTGGAGAAATCCTGTCAGCTCATGGCTTCTGAGATTGAGAAGACCAGGCGAAGAGTAAATGCTCTGGAACACGTTATTATTCCGGAGACACAGCAGAATATTAAATATATTACCATGAAGCTGGACGAGAGCGAGAGAAGTACGCAAATCCGTCTGATGAAGGTAAAGGATATGATGCTTGAAGAAGCACATCATTATAAGGAAAAGGACAGAGAACGCGCATACGGCGCGGGCTGATATGTCTGATGGAAGAATCCTGTTTCCCGGGAGAACTGACACATGGTCAGTCCGCTGGGAGACAGGAATTTTTTTAATTTACTGGAAAAATTTTACATTACTTGAAAGAAGGAATTAATTTGGAGAAGAGATATTCGATAGGGGAAATAAGTCACATAACAGGTGTTTCCAAAGATACGCTGCGCTAT
>ENA-OPYU01000652-OPYU01000652.1-human-gut-metagenome-genome-assembly--contig:-NODE-652-length-13261-cov-2.610629_pt1 | contig 13261 bp, 19 predicted proteins | sample MGYA00242637_ERZ504482 | MGnify/ENA primary metagenome ERZ504482 (study PRJEB26092, sample SAMD00036237) | human gut metagenome | host: Homo sapiens | study: EMG produced TPA metagenomics assembly of...
GATGCCGATCTGTACAGCTCTGTTTTTGTATAACTCTCATATGATAACTTATTCAAACAGACTATTGACCGTTAAATGCAGTTATATTTTCTTCATTTAACGTAAAATCATAATAATTCAGATCCAGACGCTCCGTCCATCCGATTGTATTCCAAAATGCATTTCCAATATCATTTTCCGTAAATGCGATCAAAGATACTTTATTAATCTTTTCTTCTTTCAGCGCTTTCATCGCAAAAACAACCATCCTTTTTCCGATTCCGTGACGTCTGTAATCTTCATCTACACAGACATGATACAAACACCCCCGTCTTCCGTCGTGACCGCACAAAATACTTCCGACAATGCGACCGTCTTTTTTCTGCCACGACACTTGTCGTCGGGTTTCGTTTCAAAAAGCGCGCCACTCCTTCTTTTGAATCATCGATACTTCGGATACCAAATCCTTTTATTTTTTTCCAAAGGGCATATACCCCCTCATAATCTTCTATCGTCATGATCCGTACCATACTGCATCATCTCCTCTGTTTTTTCCCGTTTGGTTTTACTTTCTGCCCTGCTGCTTTTTGCACGATATACATCTTAAGGAAACATCGGAACAAGCTCAAGGCCTTCACTTTCCGGAAGTCCGAACATCAGATTCATATTCTGAACCGCCTGTCCTGCCGCTCCTTTAACCAGATTATCGATCGCTCCCATCATAATAATCCGATTTGTCCGTGGATCGATCTTAAACCCGATATCGACATAATTACTTCCTTCCACCCATTTCGTTTCAGGGCATACGTCTTTTTGAAGCACACGCACAAATTTTTCACCGCCATAATATTTATCATATACAGCCTTTACGTCTTCATAGCTTACTTCTTTCGTAAGTTTTGCATACTCTGTAACTAAAATTCCTCTGTTCATCGGAACTAAATGCGGCGTAAAATTAAGAACGACTTTTTTCCCGGATGCGTATCCAAGCTGTTCTTCGATTTCGGGCGTATGTCTGTGTGTCGCCACTCCGTATGCTTTAATATTTTCATTCACTTCGCAGTAAAGATTCGGCAGTTTTGCTCCTCTTCCCGCTCCTGACGTTCCTGATTTTGCATCGATGATCAAGGTGTCCATATCGATCAGCCCTTCTTTTGCCAACGGATATGCCGTCAAAATGGAACAAGTCGTATAGCATCCCGGATTCGCCACGAGACGGGCCTTCTTCACATCTTCCCGATTAACTTCACATAATCCGTACACCGCTTCTTCAATAAACTGTGGGGATTTATGTTCGAGCTTATACCATTCCTCGTATATTTTTACGTCTTTCAGACGGAAATCCGCGCTTAAATCTATAATCTTTGTCTTTGACAAAATTTCTTCGTTTACAAGAGACGCACATAATCCCTGCGGCGTAGCCGTAAAAATCACATCTACCTGTGATGCCAGTTCTTCCATATTATCATCCATGCAGACCGCATCTATGATCTGAAACATATTTTGATATACGTCCGCATATTTTTTATCTATGTAACTTCTCGAACCGTACCATTTAATTTCCGCCTCTCTATGCCCTGTCAATATTCTGACCAGTTCACCTCCGGCATATCCTGTTGCACCGATAATTCCAACTTTTATCATAATCTATTCGCTCCTCTCTGCTGTTTGCTTTTCACAAACCTGCCCTGTCTCAATATTTCTTCACAAAAAATAAAATGAATATGCATTCTTTTTGCATAATAATACATCATTCTTGCATAATATGCAAGTTTTTTCTGTTATCAAATACATTAATCTGTATTTAACTTATATCCACTTACAAAAAATATCGGAAATCGAGACGCTCTCCGAATTAAACTTCAGCTTACGGTTCGATTTCCGATATTTTTATATTTCTTTCTATTACTTTTTTTCTATGTTTCTTCTCTAACCAGTTTCTTCACACATTCCTCTATAACAGCAGATATATTTTCTGTAAACTGTTCTAGCATCATCTCTCCTTTTTCTTCTGTTGCAGGTACCGGATTTCCGTATGTTCCCGAAACGCTCAACTCTCCGATCGATGTGTTGTCCATTCCGTACGTAGTCGGTCTGACAGGATATTCCTGCACTGCCCGCTCCATATGAACTGTCTCCGGCTTTACTGCCAGCATAAGTGACGTTTCAAACTCGCAGGCATGAAACATTCCTCCCCATGTCGGAGATTTCCATATATTTATCATAAATTTCTTCCATTCCCGGATAAAACATCCCCAACACTTTCACATCTGTTTCATCTTGTATTTCCCGTATCGCATATTTTATCACCGACCTGTTCGCCTCATGTCCGTTCATAAAAATAAGAATTTTTACCCCGTATCTTTCTACAGAACGAACAACATCTTTCAATATTTCCCGAAGAATATCCTGTCGGATCGTTACAGTTCCGATTCTGTCACGCCAACTCCAAGAATACCCAAAATGAATACTTGGATACACAAGCGCTCCCGTTTTTTCTGCTGTCTTTTCAGCCAATGCTTCCGCCAAATAAACATCTGTTCCAATAGGAAGATGATACCCATGCTGTTCCGTTGATCCAATAGGAACGATTACTACCGGAAACTCACGTAACCGCTCCTGCACTTCCCGCCATGTCATATCTTTTACTTGATTACTCATATTTGGGACACCTCCACATACTTTCGCGCTGTTTCTCTGATCTTTTTCAAATCACTCCTCTTTGCATGTTTCGGAACAAGATTACTTCCGGCCGCCACACCTTTATATCCTAATCTATAGAAATTCACTGCATTTTCCGGTGTTACCCCGCCAACCGCCACATAATCCATCTCCGGGAAAGGACCTTTTAACGCTTTAATATAACGATCGGAAAACGCATCGGCAGGAAATAATTTTGCAAGATGGATTCCACAATTTACCGCTGCCTGAACTTCAGACGGTGTCAGCACTCCGGGTAAAACTTCTATCTTCTTTTCCAATGCATATCGAACAATCTGCTCATCAAATCCGGGAGTCAGAATATACGGCACTCCCATATCTGAAAGTACATCAATTTCCTCTTTTTTCTTAACTGTTCCTGCACCGATATAAACATCCCGACCTTCAAAATACTTTCTGCTTGTTCGGATACACTTCATGCCGTTTTCTCCGTCACTTAGCGAAATCTCAAACCATCTGATCCCTTCTTCCACAAGGCCTTCTATGATCGAAATAATTTCTTTTCTTCCACTTCCCGAATAATCGAGACAAGTCTTGCACTTTCTAACATCATTTTCTCCCTAATAAACTGCCAGCCATCGCTTTGGATTTTCAACAAAAATTTTATGAATCACGTCCTCATCCACCCCTTCGTCCAGAAGTCTTGGAATAAATTTTGTCTTGATATATCGAAATCCCGGACCTCCTCCGTATCCTTCCAGATAAGAGGCTCTCCCCATATCTCCCGAAATAAGAAGCTGATCAGCATATCCGTGAGATATCAATGACTTAATTAATGCAACTCTGATACTGTCAGGATAGTATTTTACCTTTCCCGGTCCATCAAATTGAATATAGATTCCCCGGTCAGCAAGTTTTAACAAATAATATTCATCCGGATTTCGATCTAAATGCCCTAAAGCAACAGTGGAAAAATCTACATTTTCCCGAGCAAGAATATCTAACAATTCCATTCCCATTGTTCCTGCTTCTGTATGTCCCCAGATCGGCGCTCCACACCTTTTCTGCGCCTGTGCCGCAGCAACTGCCGTCTTTTCTTCAAGTGGATGGATCATATTGTAATATGTTCCTATTTTTTATGAATCCTGCTCTGATTCCGTCTCTCCCTTCCAAAATATCGTCTGCGAGAATATCGGAAATTTCTTCTGTACTTTTTTTCTTCTACCCAATTCGGATAGTAAATATGTTTGTTTAAATCCGGTCGTTGCAATGACATGAACTCCTGTCTCTTCAGACATTTTTTTTAAAGAGACAGATTGCGCCCATAATCTAACGTAGACGCCTCTACTAATGTCTGTCCGCCTACAGACTTAAACAGCTTTAATTCTGCTACGCTGCCTTCATAATCGCTCACTTCCAAATCCCTGTCTTTCTGACATGTCGGCGGAACTGCATACAAATGTTCATGTGGGTATGTAAATCCCATCTCCTCTGCCTGAATATCTCCGCAAACTGTTCTTGCAAATTTCATTCTCATACCGCCTTTCTTCATTTTTCCGCTTTTCTTTTAAACTCCTGCAATCATTCCTATTAAACGCATAAATACACTTACCAGAATTGCATCTGTTGATGCAAACCACAGACCTTCCACTCCATATCCTGTCACATCAATTAACGGGTATGCCAACGCAACTATCAACGTAAATAAAAATCCTAACAGAAATGAAGCAACGACGCATCCTCTTTTTCCTCCTAATTTATCTCCAAATACTCCGGCAGCGCCTCCCATGAAAAACAATCCGATCACTCCCGGTAATACGACAACTTTCAACTGAGTTGAAATCAAAGTTGCAAGAATCCCGCCTACCATCGCGCAGAGGAAACCGACTGTTGTAGCAACCGGACCGCTTGCATAAAAGATCGGAACATCTAAAGCAGGTCTTGCACCGGGGATAAGCTTCTCGCTGATTCCTTTAAACGCCGGGATAATCTCACCCAGAAACATTCTGACACCTTGAAGAAGTACGAGTACTCCCGCTACAAATGTCATTGCCTGAATAACAGATATACTATTATATTTTGTCCTCCCGCCAATTCTGAAACAACCTCTGTTCCTGCCATCAAAGCCGTGAAAATATAAACTACTATCATGACGATACTCATAAGAATCGACATATCTTTTAAAAATGTCCAGTTTATTCGATACTTTCACTTTTTCCCATGTATCTGTTTCTTCATCACGATTTTTCTTTCTGACCAGCCGACCTACAAATCCACTAAAACAATCAGGGAACTTCCCCAAAATCCAAATGCAACTTCATCCGTCTTTAAAATTTTCCTTGTATAAGGCTGAGCGATTGCAGGAAATACGACCATACAAATTCCCTGGACAACAGAACCTATGGCAACTGCCATCCATCCGTTAATCCCCATCTGATCCAACACGATCGCCATAGTTCCCGCAAACGAAAACATCATATGCCCTGTCAGAAAAATGTACTTAAACGGAGTAATTCTCGCCAGAATAATATTAATCACAAACGATAAAAGCATAATCATAGGCGTTTCAAATCCAAGCACTGTCTGAACTGCCGCTACTAATGCGTTATCTTCCGGAACAACACCTGACATTCCAAATGCTGCATTGAACATTGTGCTAAACGGTGTCAGCGCAGATGCGATCAAACTTGATCCGGCGCTCAAGATAAGAAAACCCAACATTGTTTTCATCGTTCCCTGAATCACGGTTGACGGTCTGTTTTTTCATTGCAATAAGACCGATCATCGCCACTAATCCTAATACAACTGTAGGCTCACTTAAAAAATTTTCAACAAAAAAAGTTCACCATAATATATCGCCTCCTTACTTATTCAAATATGGTCTGATCTTTTCTTCGATTTCCGCTTTATCTAAGAGATTTGTAATTGCCAACACCGGAACATCTGCTTCGATCTGTTTTGCAATCTCTGACGATGCCACAATCAAATCGCAGCTTTTTCCTTTATAAGAACCTAGATCTGTTGCCTCACCTTCTACTGTAATCCCATACTTTCTTCCACTTTCTTTCACTGACATCAACAACATAAGACTTGTTCCAAACCCCATTCCGCACACTGTTACAACTTTCATCTTCTCGCCTCCTTTTCCATTAATTTTTCCAGTTCCTCATATGTATTCAAGGCTGCCAGTTTTTCAATCATCCGTTCACCTGCCAGCAAAGAACTCAAATCCTGCAAAAGCTCAATATGCCCATCATCTGACACCCCTCCGAGCGCGAACACAACCCAAACAGGATCATTACACGGATGATGAAAACAAACCGGTTCTTTTAACTTCACAAAACTAATACACGGTTCTTTTACATTTCCGCCCGGTCTTGCGTGCGGCAATGCCAATCCCGGAGCCATTACCATGTACGGTCCGAACCTTTGATAAGAATCGATCATTTCTTTTACATAACCTGCTTTTGCTTTTTTGATTTTCTACAAGAATATTCCCACAATATTCGATCACTTCTTCCGGTGTAGACAAAAGCGGCGGATCTAACCGTACCATTTCTTCCGTCAGCATCTTTTTCAATCTATTTGCCATAATACACCTCCATACAGCGTTCTATCTCTTCCGCCGATTTACAGGACAACAATCTGTTCTTATCTTCTAAGTTCAAAAAGAGATGAAATATATATTCTAATTCTTCTTTCATACGCTCATCTCCCCGCTGAAAACATCCCATAACAACTAACTTTACCGATGTTCTCCCCCAAATAATCGGTTCTTTCAATAATGCAAACACAAGAAAGCTGCTTCCTTCGATCAAACCGTGAGGCATTGCGATTCCTTCCACTATTTCTGTTGATACCAAATTTTCGCGTCCTACAATTCCCTCTGCTTCTTGTTCCGTAATAAATCTTTTTTGCTCTGCATAAGTCACATAAATAATTCAACAGCTCGATTTTTTGCCCATATATTGATCAATATACAAATACATTTTTGAGACGCTCTCATATCTCCACTTCCGGTGACGCGCTAAATTTCCGACAAGCTGTTCCAATGCAATCTGTTCTTTAATATCCAACATCGGCGACAGCCTCACCCACGGTTTTCCCATAATTTCAGGCTCTTCTACCGGAAATGTCGTAATAAAAAAGTCTGCTTCTTCCGCTTTTTTTCCCGCCTCTTCCAAAAGGCCTGTTCCTATTACTTCGAGATGTGGATATTTATTATGCAGTCTGCTTTCCAATAATTTTGCCGATCCGATTCCGCTTCCATAAATAATCGCACATTTCCACTTTTTCGACTTTAGACTTCTCTCCAAATAAGATGCAAAATGCATGCCAAAAAACTGATTTCATATTTACTTAATGAAAGCTTCGTCCATACCGAAATTTCTTCTGCCACTTCCATCGCATAGTAATACGCTGTCGGATAACTTTCCAAGACATCATTGTAAAACAGATTTTCTGTTTCCATCCCTAAAAGATATCTGCTGAAATTCGATGCCAGATGAAGCACCAGTCCGTTTACTAAAATATCGTCCTGAAACAGATCTACCTTGTAATCATTTTTAATCCTCTGAAATGCTCTTTCTGTCATATCTTGATAGAATTGAAGATTTTTTTCATTAATGCTGTCTACATATCCGTTTTGCCAAAAAGCCTGCCTGTAAACAAGAGCAAGATAAATATTTTCTATTTCCTCATCAGATTTCGGACACACTGATGTTTCAATTCTCTTTTGTATGTTACGAACAACTTCCATATCATGATTTAAATGAACTGTCTGACTGATATTTGCAAAATAGTCAGTTTTAATCGTCTTTCCTATCGCAATCCTTTGCTTTTGTATCAGTAAGTATTTCAAAAAGAACAGTTCATTTTCTTTCCTTTTATGCACTGATTTTTGCGCAAGCTCCGCATCAATCTCACTTCTCACTTTTGCCAGCATTTCTCTTGGAACACGAAAAATCTTCTCCGTTTCTTCTAATGACTTTTTCTTCAGCAATTTATACAAATAGTTTCGTATATAAACTTCACTGCCTCCTATAAAAAAACCTACATACGGTTTGTTTAAGAGTCTGAGCCCTTCTCTTTCCAGCTTTTTCTCTACTTTTTCTATAATTCTGGACATACCTGATCTGCTATAATGCAAAAGTTCCGCAAGATCATCCAACTTACATGTCCGCTCGAAAAACAATTTAAAAAGTACTTTCGTCACTTCCACATCTTCTTCAACCGCCAACGCATCCCTGAAATTTTTCTTCTTCAATAATCTCTAACCGATACCCTCTTCCTTTTACGGTATGAATGAAAAAATCCATATTTTAAAGATTGTTCTTTTAATTCTTTCATATATCGGATTACTGTCCGCTGACTAATTCCAGCCAACTCCCCAAGTTCTTGTGAATTCAAAAATTCTTTTGAGGATTCCAACAGAGCCTCTAATAACTGCTTGTATTTTTTCCTGCATCTTCAAGCTCTTGTCCTCCTTCCATACCTTTTCGCTGTTGTTACACTAATTATAATAATATCCATTTATGAAGTCGATATGTATTTATGGCAGTTGATACATGCCAATTTCCCATCCTCTTTCCTGCTCGACATTGATTTTGCATTGTGATCAGCCAATGACATTTGCAATATAAAAGAGAGTTAGGGCGCCTTCCTCAAGGAAGGCGCCCTAACTCTCTTTTTTGTTTTAACAGCTATAATTATTTTCTGATCTGACCGTTTCCAAATATAATATATTTTGTTGTAGTCAGCGCCTCGAGTCCCATAGGTCCTCTCGCATGAAGCTTCTGTGTGCTGATACCGATCTCAGCCCCGAAACCAAACTCAAAACCGTCTGTAAAACGTGTAGATGCATTCACATATACAGCGGCCGCATCGATCTCATCCTGAAACTTCAACGCATGATTATAATCATTTGTGATGATCGATTCAGAATGTCCTGTATTATATTTATTAATATGACTGATCGCTTCATCAATCGAATCCACTGTCTTGACCGAAATAATCGCATCAAGATATTCCGTTCCCCAATCATCTTGCGAAGCCGCTTTGATCTCAGGACATATTTCACGAACTCTTTCATCTCCACGGATCTCGATCCCGTGTTCACTCAGCTTTTTAACGATAGGCAGCAGCGCCTTTTCCAACATACCGCTGTGAATTACAAGCGATTCACATGCGTTGCAGACTCCCATCCTCTGTGTCTTTGCATTTTCGATAATATCTGCCGCCATACTGATATCTGCCGTCTCATCCACATACACATGACAGTTTCCCGTTCCTGTTTCAATAACAGGAACCGTACTGTTTGCCACAACATTTGCGATCAAACCTGCGCCTCCTCTCGGGATAAGCACATCGATCAAACCGTGCATCTTCATCATTTCATTCACAACTTCCCGGCTTGTATCCTCAACAAGAAGAACAAGATCCTGACAAGTTTTTCTTTGCGCAATCCTGCTTTGATCACGCGCACGATTGCCTGATTTGAATAGATCGCATCGCTTCCGCCACGCAGGATCACTGCATTTCCGGTCTTAAAACAAAGGCCAAAAGCATCTGCTGTCACATTCGGTCTTGACTCATAGATGATTCCCACAACACCGAGCGGAACTCTCTTTTGCCCGATCCGCAGTCCGTTCGGGCGAACTTTCATCGATAATATTTCTCCGACCGGATCGTCAAGAGAGGCAATCTGCCGGAGTCCTTCCGCCATATCTGCAATTCTTTTTTTCAGAAAGCGCCAATCGGTCGATCAAAGACTGTTTCACACCTTTTTCCTCTGCTGCCTTCAGATCTTTCTGATTCTCGGCAAGGATCAGCTCCTGCTGCATGATCAACTCGTCTGCCACTGCGCAAAGTCCTTTATTTTTCTCCGCTGTTCCCAGTTTTGCCGCTGCGACAGCCGCATGTTTTGCATGGTTTGCAAGCATTTCCATATATGATTCCATCATATGCTCCTTTCTTCCCGCCCGACATCAGGCAGTACGCATTATTATGGCTAGCTACTACAAATTTTTCTTATTGTATCACCTATCACACTTTTATGCCACCCTTTCTTCGTAAAACAATCTTTAAACGTAATCGTTCAGTCCGCGGCTTTTTGATAGATTCGATAAATATCTTCCTGATTTAATTTTTTCACACATCCGATTGTTCTCTTTCCGAAATGGCTGCACTTTAAAGCAAGTTCCTTCATCTGATCTTCGCTTACTTCAATGTTTAATCCGCCAAGATCCGTCGGCATTTCGATTTGTCTGAAAAAGTTTTCCATAGCTTCGATTCCCTTTTGTATTACTGCATTTTGTCATCACCGTTTTCCACGCCCATAACATTAACCGCAAATTGTTCAAACCGATCCGGAAGAGCGTCACAAACGTAACGCGCCCAACTTCCCCATACCGCTGCAAGTCCTGCGCCGTGCGCCACATCAAACATTCCTCCGAGCTCATGTTCAAGCTGATGACACGCCCAGTCTCCGCCATCATTTCCGCACGCCATCAAACCATTATGTGAAAGGCTTCCCGCCCACATTACTTCTGCCCTTGCTTTATAGCACTGTGGTTCATCCATGAGGATTTTCGCAGTTTTTCATCACTGTACGAAGTAGATGTTCACTGATTCCATCCGTCAGTTCCATATTGTCACAATGATTAAAATATCTCTCCATCGTATGCATCATGATATCCACACATCCGCTTGCAGTCTGATATTTCGGAAGCGTCATTGTCAGTTCCGGATTCATAACCGCGAATTTAGGTCTGCAATAACTGCTGTTGTATCCCCGTTTCAGCCACCCGTTTTCATTTGTGATCACAGACGAATCACTCATCTCCGAACCTGCCGCCGCAATCGTAAGTACAACTCCGATTGGCAGACATCCGCAAGCCTGACGTTTTCTCTCGTAAAAATCCCATACATCCCCTTCGTTCTCAACGCCGTATCCAATCGCTTTCGCCGAGTCGATCACACTTCCGCCTCCGACTGCCAGAATAAAATCTACGCCCTCTCGCCGGCACAGATCGATTCCTTCATATACAAGCGACAATCTGGGGTTCGGAACGACGCCTCCAAGAGAAATATAAGAAATCCCTTCCTCATCAAGCGATGCGAAGATCCGATCAAGAAGGCCGCTTCTTTTTACACTTCCGCTCCCGTAATGAATAAGCACCTTCCGGCAGTTTTGCTCTTTGACAAGCTGTCCTGCTTTATTTTCCGTACCTTTTCCAAACACAACTTTTGTCGGCGCATAATATTGAAAATTTTCCATCATTTCTTTCCTCCTTTTAGATCATAATAAAAAATATACTGCTGCATCACACCCGCACATCCTTTATATTTCTCAAACGGAAACTTCCCGGCATATACGGTGTCAATTACTTTTTGTATATGTGTATCAACCGGAAATGCATCGAGCTTATGAAGTGCAAACAAACAGATACAATCGGCAACCTTGCTTCCGATACCTGAAAGTTTCAGCAATTCTTTCTTTGCTTCATCATAAGACATCTCTTTTATTTTTTCAAGATTAACAGTTCCCTCTGCCACCATTTCCGCAGTATTGCATAAATATTTGCTTCTATAACCGAGCTTAAGCGCCCGAAGTTCTTCTTCGGACGCCTGTACAAGCTGCTCTGCTCTCGGAAATGCATAATATACATGTCCTTCGCCGGTTTCTTTTTTATCTCCATACCGTTCACTGATTCTTTGTATCATCGATTTGATCCTCGGTATATTGCTCTGCTGGGATAAAATAAATGTTACGATCATTTCCCATAAATCCTGCTGCAAAATACGGATACCGCTTCCAAATCCTGCCGCCTTTTTTAAATATTCATCGTCTTTTATAAGCGAAAGATAATCTGCATAACATGTATCGAGGTCAAAATACGTTTTCCAAAATTGTTCAAATTCTTCTTGTGTACAGTAAAATCTTACTTTTTTCTGATCTTCCGCCACCTCGATTTTTAAATATCGGTCTCCCGCCGTCAATTCGTATACTTTTCCCGTTTCATCTGCCGGATCAAGTCTGAAACACTGACCCGAAGAACAAATCTGCGACACGGAAAAATTTTCCTTTTTCCTATTATAACCATCGTCTCTTCCTTATCTTTTCCTTACGGTGCTTTTCCTTCTAACGTCTGTTTTATAATGCTTCTCATAATATCTTCCGTAAGCTGTCCTGTCACATATCCATATAAATTTCCGTCACGATCGATCATATATGTCGTCGGAAATGCTGAAATTCCGTACCACTCGAACAGTTCTCCCGTTTCATCCATAAGTACCGGATATGTATATCCGTTTTCCTCCATAAATTTCGTAATATCCGAAACGGTTCCTTCCTGTCCGATTCCGGGTCCCGCGACTCCTAAGATCACCACTTCCGAATCATTCCCCATAGCGGTGTATTCTTCATACAGTTTCTGTATTTCCGGCATTTCGCTGCGGCATGGTCCGCACCACGTTGCCCAGAAATTCAAGAAGATAACCTTTCCTTTGTAATCCTCCAACTTATGAGATTTTCCGAACTGATCTTTTAATTCACCCATATGTGCACGGACTTTTTCCGAGTCCTGATCTTTTTCCTCTTTATCTGATTTCCCACTTGCATTTTCTCCGGACGTATCTTTTCCGGATGTCTGCTCTTCATCCCCTCCTGAAGCATCCTTTTCATCCTGCTTTTTACCGTTTTCCTGCTTTCCCGATTCTGTTTTCTGCCCTGCCGAAGACAAATATCCTGTAATATCATTCATTTTCCCTGTAAACATAAGCAGTCCCATCAGCACCATGAGTACTCCGCCGATTTTCACTGTATAACGGACGATCTTCATATGCTTTTTGAAAAGATCTAAAAGCCGTGCAGTAAAAATGCCTGCCAATAAAAACGGCAAAATAAATCCGATCGTATACACTCCGATCAAAAGAAAACCTTTCGCTCCCGACTCTGCACTTCCAGCCATAAGGAGAACGCTTGTCAACGCAGGGCCTACACACGGCGTCCATGCAAAACTAAATGCGAATCCCATAATAAAAGCTGTGATCGGCGACATCGTCATTTTTTCAAGCCGAATCGGAAATCTATGTTCTGATCCGAGAACTTTGGAACTTCCAAATACTCCAAGCTGATACAGACCAGCAATAATACGACTAATATTACCCCCGACTCTGGCAAACAGCATCCTCTGCTCATGGAAGAAACTTCCGGCCGCCGACGCGCCCAGACCGAGTATAAAAAATGCGCTTCCTATGCCTACGGTAAAAAACAAAACTCTTAAAAACAGTTTCAGCCGATCTTTGTTCTTCTCACTGTTTTCACCCGTTCTGACCGCAGTATTCAAACCGCCTGACAAATAGCCAAGATAAAGTGGTACTAACGGCAATACGCAAGGGGAAAAGAAGCTTAATAGCCCCTGCATAAAAACTGTAAAAGCCGAAATCCCGGTTTCTATCGAAAATCCCATATGTTTCTCTCCATTCTTTCTATTATTTATCTTTCTTTCCGTCTTTCTTTTGTACTTGCTTCGCTTTGTACGTTTTCTTTTCTTTTAAATAATTTATAACATATTTTTCATATATGAGACAGTGATATTATCACAAAGCCAGCCTGTTT
>ENA-OPYU01000653-OPYU01000653.1-human-gut-metagenome-genome-assembly--contig:-NODE-653-length-13245-cov-4.246531_pt1 | contig 13245 bp, 20 predicted proteins | sample MGYA00242637_ERZ504482 | MGnify/ENA primary metagenome ERZ504482 (study PRJEB26092, sample SAMD00036237) | human gut metagenome | host: Homo sapiens | study: EMG produced TPA metagenomics assembly of...
GATGCTGATTCCGACAGCAGTGCTGTGTATCCTGATACTGTCGCTGAATCTGATCGGGGCAGGACTGGAAGCAAAAATCCGCAGAAGAAGGGAAGGAATGTAAGATGAAGCTGTTAGAAGTAGAAAATCTGACTGTACAGTATCCGGGAAGCACCAATCCGGCATGCAAGGTATCTTTTCAGGTAGAATCCGGAGAACTGCTTGGGATCGCAGGGGCTTCCGGTGCAGGGAAAAGCACGGCGATGCTGTCATTGATGGGGATTTTGCCGGAACAGGTACAGATCACCAGCGAAAAATTGAAGCAGCACGGGACAAAAGCAATGATCTTTCAGGATGCTTCGGCATCTTTAAATCCGCTGGTCCGTGTGGGAAAGCAGCTCACAGAGACCATTTTGGCACATCAGAGGTGTACCGGAAAAGAAGCCAGAGAGCGGGCGGAAACACTTCTGGATGAAGTGGGAATTCAAAATCCCGGGCAGAGAATGAAGCAGTATCCGTTTGAGCTTTCCGGCGGAATGAAGCAGAGGGTGGCAATCGCGATCGCACTTGCATGTAATCCGGATCTGATCATTGCGGATGAGCCGACCACAGCGCTGGATGTGACCGTACAGAGACAGATCCTCGATCTATTGAAAAAAATTTGCAGAAGAGACGCATACAGCCATCGTACTGGTCAGCCATGATCTGGGTGTGATCGCCTCCATGTGCAGCAGGGTGCTGGTGATGAAAGAGGGGCGGATCGTAGAAGAGGGAAGTATGGAGCAGATTTTTTATGAACCGGTACATCCTTATACGAAAAAATCTCTCGGACATGGCAAGAAAGCTTTATCAGGTGCCGGAGAAAAAAATGGACCGGAGAAGTTATTTTTAAGGACACAGGGACTGGGAAAGAAGCTTTTGTAAAAAAAGTTCCCTGTTTGGAAAAGTCCAGATCTCTGGAAGCGGTGACCGCTGTCTTTTAAGATTCATAAGGGTGAGACCTTTGGATTGGTAGGAGAGAGCGGATCCGGGAAGACGACTCTTGCAAGAATGCTGACAGGGATTATTCCTCCGAGCTGCGGCAGTTTTTCCTGTGAAGGGAAGATCCAGATGATCTTTCAGGAGACATCGGCATCCTTTGATCCGGAATTTTCACTGGAACGGATCCTGGAGGAGCCTCTGGTGATTCAGAAAAAAGGCTCCAAAAGGAGCGGGAAAAACGTGTGGCAGAAATGCTCGGACTGGTTCAGATGGAAAAATCGACGTCAGAAAAACGACAGCGGCTCTTTCCGGAGGGCAGCGTCAGAGAATTGCAGTGGCAAGGGCATTACTTTTAAATCCGGAGCTTTTAATCTGTGACGAATCGTTTTCTTCGCAGGACATCCTTACGCAGTCTCAGCTTCTGGAGCTTCTGGAAGAGATTCAGAGAAAGACACAGCTGTCCTATTTGTTTATTTCCCATGATCTGCAGGTAGTCAGACGGATCAGCCAGAGGATGGGAGTTATGTATCTTGGAAGTATGGTAGAGCAGGGATTGACTGCGGAGATTTACGAGGAGCCGTGGCATCCGTATACAAAAGAACTGCTGCGGGCAATGCTGCCGCTTGATCCGAAGAAAGCAGCCAGACAGAAACGACTGATCCTGAAGGAAACGAGAAATCATTCTCAGGATACAGAAAACGGCTGTCCATATGCACCGAGATGCCGGTATGCAATGGAGTGCTGCCACAAAGAAAAACCTGGAAACTATCGGTTTGGTGAAAGAGAAGTGCGGTGCTTTTTGTATTCGGAAGCGCATACCAAAAAGCGTGCAAAGGATTACCATATGACTTCTCAGATTTGAGAACAGAAGAGAATGGAGAAGAGCATGAAGGAAAAAAATGACAGCGATTGCCATGTGTATCTGCATTCTGGCAGGCATGATAACAGGGTGCAATGCTTCGGATCAGAAGAAGACAGAAGCACGTACAAAAAAAGAAATTACGATTGCAGTAAACAGTGAAACAGGAGGGATGGATCCGGCGGGAAATATTGCACTGACCTATCTTTCCTATTCGGTCACAGCACTGGACGAACTGCTGACATTTGATGAAAATGGAGAAATCGAATACCGGGCGGCACAGTCCTATGAGGTGAATGAGGATTCTACAGAATGGACATTTCATTTAAGAGAAGGGGCCTGCTGGTCGGATGGAACACCGGTGACTTCGGCCGACTTTAAAAATACCATCGTGCGGGCACTGGATCCTAAAATGTGGAAGTGGATATGCGAACTATCTGTTTCCTATTGAAACACGCAGAGGAAATTTATGAAGGAACGGCTGATATGGAGAGCCTTGGATGTTGAAACACCGGATAAAAATTACTCTGATTTTTCATTTGAGTAAGCCGTGTGTGTATTTTCTGGAGCTTTTGCGTCTTCCGGTCTACACACCGTCCTGCAGTAAATATGCGAAAGAGACAGGCAGCGGATGGGATAAAAATCCAGAGACCAGTCTGTCAAACGGACCGTTTTATCTGGAAAAATATGTACCCGAGCAATATTTTGTCCTGAAAAAGAATGAGCGTTACTGGAATGCAGATGCGGTGCATCTGGAGCGGATCACCTATCGCTTTTTTAGAAGAACAGCAGGCAATGTTAAGTGCTTATGAGACCAAAGAGGTCGATGTGGCAGTCTCCCTTCCTTCTGTCGTCATGGAACTGTATCAGGGGAAAGACGATCTGGTAGTGACAGACAATATCGCGACGCGCTATATTTATCCGAATCTGGATGTGAAGCCTCTGGATGATGTGCGTGTGCGGGATGCGATCAATCTTGCCATCAACCGGGAGGATCTTTGTAAGATGGTAGGAGAAGACACAGAGCCGACTGTGAATTTCGTGGCAAAGCGTATGAAAAATAATACGACCGGAGAGTATTTTGTGGAAGAGGCAGATCCTCCATTTGAGGAAAATGTGGAAAAGGCAAGAGAGCTGCTCTCTCAGGCGGGGTATCCGGATGGGAAAGGATTTCCTGTTTTGACCTACAAATATCCGTCTCTGGAATTAGATGCAGATACGGCCCAGGTGATCCAGGAGCAGCTCAAGCAGAATCTGAATATAGAGATCAAGCTGGAGGCGCAGGAATTACAGACCAATTATGCGACCAGAAGAGCCGGGAACTTTGATCTTTGCCGGATGAACTGGACGGCAGATTTTGCAGATCCGTACACCTACTTATCCATGCTTTTGTCAAATGGAACGTATAACTGCAGTGGAGTCCGGGATGAAAAAATTACGATCGTCTGGTAGAAGCCTCGGATGTGGAAACAGATCCTGTAAAACGAAATGCACTGCTTCATGAGGCAGAGCAGTGGGCAGTGGGAGAGCAGTTTTATATCATTCCTTTGTTTTCCATGAAAAGCTGTAATCTGATTCGGCCGGATATCACAGGAGTGAGTCAGATTCCGGCAACCGGAGCACTGGAATACCGGTATGCAGATGTGAAAGGAGACTGAAATGTTTCACGTAGTGACAGGCGGAAGTGGGAGCGGGAAATCCGCATATGCAGAAGAACAGATTTGTATGCTCAAAAAAAGACAAATTCCCGTCATCTGTATTATATTGCAACCATGGTCCCTTATGGGAAAGAGACAGAACAAAAGATCCTGCGCCACAGACAGATGCGAAATGGAAAAGGATTTGAGACGTTGGAATGTTTTACAGACCTTAAGAAGATGGTTCAGACCGAGCCGGGTTTTCGCGCGGATGCGGCAGAAGAGGGAATCTGTGTACTTCTGGAATGTATGTCGAATCTGACCGCAAATGAGTTGTATTTGGATACAGGCGCAAAAGAACGGACCAGGGAAGCCGTTCTTGAAGGAATTCGGGAATTAGAAAAACGCTGCCGGGGACTTGTGGCAGTCACAAATGAAGTGTTTTGTGATCTGCCTCCGGCTGACGAAGAAATGCAGGAATACTTAAGCGTACTGGGAACGATCAACTGCCGGATGGCAAAAATGGCAGATCAGGTGACAGAAGTTGTTTATGGAATACCGGTGGAGGTGAAAAAGGGATGAAAATGGTAATCGGAGGAGCTTATCAGGGGAAAACAGACTATGCAAAACAGGTATATCCAAACCTTGTGTGGAGTGACGGGGCATCCTGCGACCTGAAAGACATTTTTTCCTGTTCGGGAATTGTTCATTTTGAAGAATTTGTAAGGCGCTGGATCCGGGAAAACAAAGCAGAGCATGCAACGGATCTGGCAGAGCAGATTTTACAGGAAAATCCTGAGCTGATCGTAGTGACTGCGGAAGTCGGATACGGACTGGTTCCTGTGGATGCGTTTGAAAGACAGTACAGAGAAGCTGTGGGAAGAATCTGTACAAATCTTGCAGCCTGTGCAGATCGGGTAGATCGGGTACAGTGCGGGATCGGGACCAGGATCAAGTGAGAAGGAGAACAGAAAGATGAAGACAGAGTTGGAAAATGTATTGCCGCAGGATATTGAAAAAAGAAGTTTTGAGATCATTACAGAAGAGCTGGGAGAGGTCAGTCTGATTCCGGGAACAGAACCGATCGTAAAGCGCTGTATTCATACAAGCGCAGATTTTGAGTATGCAAAGAGTCTGAAATTTTCAGAAGACGCAGTTCAAAGGGCAATGGATGCAATCCGTGACGGAGCGTGGATCGTGACCGATACGCAGATGGGAAAATCAGGGATCAATAAGAAAAAACTGGCACAGTACGGAGGCGAAGTGTGCTGTTTTATGTCTGACGAAGAGACTGCAAACATGGCAAAAGAACAGGGAACAACGCGCGCGGTTGCCAGCATGGAGCGTGCGGCCAAGCTGGATAAAAAACTGATCTTTGCCATTGGCAATGCGCCGACTGCGCTGATCCGGTTGTATGAGATGATTCAGGAAGGAAGATTAAAACCCGAGCTGATCATTGGAGTGCCAGTGGGGTTTGTCAATGTGGTACAGTCAAAAGAACTGATCCTGTCACTGAACGACACACCGTATATCGTGGCAAGAGGACGAAAAGGCGGAAGCAATATCGCAGCATGTATCTGCAATGCGTTGTTGTATATGATGGATGAAAAGAAGTGACGAGGGAGAGAAGAGCATGGGCGGATATTATTTTCCGATGTTTGTGGATATTTCGACAAAGAGGATTCTTGTGATCGGCGGGGGGAAAATTGCGGCAAGAAGGGTGCGTACGCTGTTAAAATTTGCAGAGCACATTGAGGTGACAGCGCCTGAGATCTGTGATGAAATGAAGGACATTCTGAAAGAAGAGGAAAAAAATGGAAGTGCCCCAGGCAGTGTGGAGTTCTCGAAAAGTTTTGGAAGAAGATCTGAAAGATACATCTGATTTTTTGAATGGGGCAGACATTGTGCTGACTGCGACCGATGACCGAGAGCTGAATCAAAAAATCGTAAGTGCGTGCAGAATGCGTAAGATTTTGGTAAATACTGCAGATGACAAATCCCTGTGTGATTTTTATTTTCCTGCGGTGACTGAAAAAGATGGTGTTGTGATCGGGATGAATTCCGGTGGGAAAAGCCCGAAGACGGTGCGTAAGGTCCGGGAATATCTGGAGAAATATCGCTGAAATCTTACGGGATTATGTTGTTGGCATTTACAATTTAGAAACGATTGAGCTTTTTCTGTTTTATCAGTATAATGAAAATAATAAAACTTGTTGGAATCTATGAAATGAGGTGATCATGTGACAGTCGAACAAATGAGGCGAAAAAGACAGCAGTTTGGCTATAGTTGTGAGCAGCTATCGGAGCTATCAGGAGTCTCTTTGGAAACGGTGCAAAAGATTTTCCATGACAATGAGGAAGTATTCAGCCAGGATATACTGAAACAAATAGAATCTGTATTTGAGAATAAAAGAGACTCTGATAGGGGCTTTTCTTATATGTGCGAATCGAAGATGGAATATGGAATATCAAAAAAAAGTCGAGAGTGTACTCTTGAGGATTACTATCAACTTCCGGATGAAAGACGAGCAGAGTTGATTGATGGTGTGATCTATGATATGTCTGCGCCTACAATTATTCATCAGAAGATCAGCTTGGAAATCAGTGTACGGTTTCATGCTTTCATCAGCCAAAAGAAGGGAGCATGCATGGATTTTTTCTGCACCGGTAGATGTACAGCTTGATTGTGATGAAAAGACAATGGTACAGCCGGACGTTTTGGTGGTATGTGACCGTGAGAAAATAGTTCCGACACATGTGTATGGAGCTCCGGATCTGATTATGGAAATCTTGTCCCCTGCTACAAGAAAAATTGATATGAATATCAAACATAGCAAATATGCGGCAGCGGGAGTCAGGGAATACTGGCTTATCGACCCGGATAAGAAAAAAGTTGTAGTGTATGATCTGGAAAATGAAGAACTTCCGGTTGTCTATGGATTTGAAAATCGTGTACCTGTGGGAATATTCCAGGGGGAATGTGAGATTGATTTTTCCGAAATATATGAGTCTGTAAAGTTTTTGTATCAGGAGTGATTGACTCCTGATTACAGTAATTTTTCTAAAATATACCTCTGCGGGGTCATACCCAGTGACCGGTATAATTCCTGTGCAGATTCATTGAATTCCCATACCATCAGATCGATTCTTGTGGCTCCGAGTTCTTTTGCTTTTTGTTCCATTTCATGAAAAAGAGTCGTTGCGATTTTCTGACCACGGTAAGAAGGGTGTACAAACATATCATCTACATATGCGATGAGTGTTCCGGTCACCATATTGCTTTTGGTCCGGAGCGCGGCAATGATAAAACCGGCGATAAAATGGTCATCTGTCATTGCAAGAGCTATGTGATTGCCGTCGGTTGTTATTTCACGGAAGTCGGCTTCTGAATAAATGTGACTTGCAGGAATAAATAAATCAGGGCGTCCCTGAACATGAAGGTCGTGAAGCTCCTGCATATAAGAATCGATCACAGGATAATCCTCTGGGATCAGTGGGTGGATGTTCATAAGTTGTCTCCTTTTCTGAAAAATCAAATCATGTTATTTGTGGGTCAGGTTTCCACGGAATTGCTTACATAGAAACTGAAATCTATTGAATCGGCTCTCCGATTTTCATCTGATAACCACAAAATCATTCATATTATCATTATAGTTCATTCAAATACCGAATGGAAGAAAATTATTTGGCCATAGTGATGTACTGGCAACAGAAAAATATAAAAAAACAGTAGCCGTTCCACTGCATTTAGTGATAAAATATTAACAAAAGAATTACAGCAAATGATGACAGGAGGAATTGACAATGGCAAAGGTATTGATCAGCCCGGGAAAATATGTGCAGGGCGCAGGAGAGATGAAAAAACTGGGAGAATATGCTCAGAATTATGGAAAGAAGGCTCTGATCCTGATCAGCAAGGGTGGATACAAGCGAATCGGAGCAATGGTGGAGAAAAGCTTTGAAGGAAAAGAATGTGGATATGTTTTTGATTACTTCAATGGTGAATGCAGTCAAAAAAAGAAATCAAACGTCTTGGAGAATCGTGAAAAAAGAAGCGTGTGATGTCGTGATCGGTATCGGCGGAGGTAAGAATTTTTGATACTGCAAAGGCAGTGGCATATTATGAAAAGACGCCGGTTCTGATCTGTCCGACGATCGCATCTACAGATGCACCGTGCAGCGCACTTTCTGTAATTTATACAGAAGAAGGTGTGTTTGAGGAGTATTTGTTCCTGCCGTCCAATCCGGATATGGTCATGATGGATACAGAGATTATTGCAGAATCACCGGTTCGCCTTACCGTTGCCGGAATGGGAGATGCTCTTGCAACTTATTTTGAAGCAAGAGCGTGTCAGAGATCAGATGCCGCATCCTGTGCAGGCGGAAAGATTACCGGGGCAGCTATGGCTCTTGCAAAATTGTGTTTTGATACGCTGATGGAGGAAGGTGTGAAGGCGAAGCTTGCACTGGAAGCAGGTGCCTGTACAGAAGCAGTGGAAAAAGTGATCGAGGCAAATACACTGCTGTCCGGAATTGGCTTTGAAAGCGGCGGTCTTGCAGGAGCACATGCGATTCACAATGGTCTGACAGTACTCGAAGAATGTCATCATATGTACCATGGAGAGAAAGTGGCATTTGGAACGATCACACAGCTGGTGCTTGAGAACATCCCGTCAGAAGAGCTGCAGCAGGTGATCGATTTCTGCATCGAATGTGGACTTCCGGTTACACTGGAACAGCTGGGAGCAGGTAAGATTACGGAAGAACAGTTGATGAAAGTGGCAGAGGCAGCCTGTGCCGAGACAGATACTCTGCACAATATGCCGTTTGAAGTGACACCGAAGAAAGTGGCAGATGCGATCAAGGCGGCAGATGCGTACGGACATTATTTTCTCGGAGAGTAAGCTTGTATCTGGTCAGAAAAAATTGACGGCGGATGCTGTCCATGGCGAAAGTCAGGATGGCATTCGCCTTTTTTCTGTGCTATAATAAAAGTTCAGAAATACAACAGGAGAATAGTGACTGTTCATACAGTAACGGAGAATGGCTAAATTTATGAATCAGGTAATACAGACAGTCTGGCAGCAGTTTTCAAACCAGAATATTGAGATAAATACAGCCAGAAAGCTGGCAAATCTTAAAAAAATTAGATCCGCTTCATCTCTGGGTGGAGAAAGAAGATATTGTGATCAAAAAACAGAGTGTGGAAAGACTCCTTTGAGATTATATTTCCCATCAGAAGAGACTAAAAAGGCAGAAAGAAGAGATTTCCTCCGCGAGTTTTTTTATCCATGGAGGAGGATGGTCTACAGAGAGTGTAGAAACATATGACAGAATCTGCAGTATGCTATCAAAATCTGTTGACAAGACCATCATATCTGTAGAATATCGCCTGGCACCGGAGTATCCGTTTCCGGCAGGGCTTGAGGATTGTTATCTGGCTGCAAGGGCACTGTATCAGGGGAAAATCTTTCCAAAGATTGAGCCGGGACAGATTTCTGTTATGGGAGACAGCTCCGGAGGAAATCTGGCGGCGGCGTTGTGTCTGCTGGCAAGAGACCGCGGGGAATTTTCAATTCATAAGCAAATTTTGGTCTACCCGGCAGTAAACAACTGCTACACACTGGATTCTGCATATGATTCGATTCGGGAGAACGGAGAAGGATATCTGCTTACCAGAGGAAAGATGCATGACTATCTGCAGCTTTATATCGGGAAGCAGGAGGATTTAAAAAGTCCGTATGTGGCGCCTGTTCTTGCAGAAGATTTGACAAATATGCCGGAAACGCTGGTGCTGAGTGCAGAGTTTGATCCGCTTAGAGATGAGGGCGAGGATTATGCCAAAAGACTGAAAGAAGCCGGAAATAAGGTGACATGCTATCGAATCGCAGGGGCATTTCACGGGTATTTTGCACTTGGAGTTTCAAGACTTCATGTGGAAGAGAGTTTTGCGTATATTGACCATTTTTTACGGGAGGGGTAACGATGCAGAAAAAGAAACGTTCACAGTGGAGAAAGCTGGATAATGCAGCACAGGCATTTCCGGCAGCAACCGGGAAGAAAGATACCAGGGTATTCCGGCTGTATTGTGAACTGAAAGAGGATGTCATAGAGGAAGTTCTGCAAAAAGCAGTGGAATGTACGCTGGAAAAGTATCCGCTGTATTGTTCGGTTCTCAGGAAAGGGCTGTTCTGGTTCTATATGGAGCAGCGGAATTTAAAACCAAAAGTCAAGGCAGAAGATCGGCCGCCCTGCAGCGGACTGTATGTGCCTGATCAGAAAAGCTTTCTGTTTGAGGTTTCTTATTATAAAAAGAAAATAAATCTGGAAGTGTTTCATTGTCTGACTGATGGGACGGGAGCGCTGAATTTTTTAAAAGAACTGGTGCGGAATTACCTGATGATTTGCTATCCACAGGTGGAGTTTCCGCCTGTTTCAGAAGAAGAGATTTCCACAGCCAGTGATCACGAAGAAGACAGCTTTTCGCAGTATTATTCAAAATCAGATTATGGCAGTGTCAAAAAGAGCAGACCTGCATTCCAGCTGAAGGGGGAAAGGCTGGAGCAGGAGGAGATGTCTGTTTTAGAGGTGGTTCTTTCCGCGAAAGAAGTATACAGAAAGGCAAAATCATACGGGGTGTCAGTCACGGTATTTCTCTCTGCCGCACTGCTTTGTGCGATTCACGAGGAGATGCCGAGAAGTCAGATGAAAAAGCCGGTCACTCTGATGGTGCCGGTGAATCTGAGAAATTATTTTCCCTCCTATTCCATGACGAACTTTTTTGGTTGGATTGAAGCTGGTCAGGTGTTTGAAGAAAATACGAGATTTGAGGAAGTTTTGCAGAATCTGCAGCATGTCTTTCGAACAGAACTTGTAAAAGAGCGGATTGCAGACAATATGAACCGGCTTGTCCGTCTGGAAAAAAATCCTCTGCTTCGGGCCGTGCCTCTGGAGATTAAAAACCTGTTTTTGCTGGCTGGAACGACGCTTGGCGGGAGAAGTATTTCCGCGATTTATTCCAATATCGGAAAAATCCAGCTTCCGGATGTGTTTGAGACCTATGTGGATTCGTTTGGATTTTTTACAAGTACGGACAAACTGCAGATGTGCTCCTGCTCTTACGGGGATAAAATGAGAGTAGGGATCACCTCGAAAATACTGAGTCATAATATCCAGCGGAATTTTCTGCGGATCTTAAAAGAGGAAGGGATTCACGTTACAGAACAAGAGAATGACTTCCCCGGATATCAGGAAAAGAAGCTGGGACTGATGCAGAAGAGTATGCAGATTTTTACGTTTTTGTGTATTGCTGCGGTTGTGATCAGCTGGGTGGTCAATCTGATGCTTCCTTCCGGATTTTTGTGGGCAGGCTTTGTGAGCGGGGGAGTACTTTGTACCTGGCTGTTTGTAATGGTAGGCTATAAAAAGCGCAGGAACCTTCTGAAAAATGGAATGTGGCAGCTTCTGCTCATATCGGCAGCGGGGCTTTTGTGGGACGTTTTTACCGGATGGCATGGATGGGCAGTGGATTTTGTACTCCCGCTTGCATCGCTGGTCATTCTTGCAGCAATGACAGTGGTCGCAAGGGTGTGCAGGCTGGAGGAAAACGAATATTTGTTTTATCTTGTTCAGATCGGCGCCTTTGGATGTATTCCGGGAATTCTTCTGGCAGCAGGGGCAGTCCGGATCCGGTATCCGTCTTTACTTTGTACAGGAATCAGCATTCTGTTGCTGGCCGGAATCGTAGATTTTTTCGTGGAAAATCGTTCGTTCGGGAGATTAAGAAAAATTCCGGGTTTGAAAATGTAAAAAATGTAATAAAAAGTAGAAGGAAACTATTGAAAATTGTTTAAAATAAACATATAATTATAAAAGAAAAATAAATTTATTAAAATTCTCTAAAGAGAAGGAGGGGGATTTCTATGATTAGTTTCTTTCTATGTCTGCTTCTGTTGATCGGAGGCTATTTTGTCTACGGGAAGATCGTAGAAAACACATTTGCACCGGATGACAGGGAGACGCCTGCTGTCAAAATCAATGACGGTGTGGATTACGTGGTAATGCCGCAGTGGAAGCTCTTTTTAGTGCAGCTTTTAAACATTGCAGGCCTGGGACCGATTTTTGGTGCCATGCAGGGAGCCCTGTGGGGACCGATCGTATTTTTTATGGATCACATTTGGTACGATTTTTTGCAGGCGGTGTCCATGATTACTTTTCAGGTATGCTTTCTGAAAGAAATAATGGTACATCAATTTCAGAGGTTTGTGGTATTTACCTTGGAAATGCAATGAAAAATGTGATGCGTGTATTCAGTGTGGTTCTGCTGGTTATGGTAGGAACTGTGTTTGCAGTCGGACCTGCAGGTCTGATCGTGACATTGTTCAAGGAGGGCGGAATCGGCGGAATTCTTGCCAGTACAGAATTCTGGCTCTGGATCATTCTGGCATACTATTTTATCGCAACATTTATTTCTATTGATAAGATCATCGGACGGATTTACCCGGTATTCGGAATCTGCCTGATCATCATGGCGGTAGGAGTTATCATTGGAATCTTTACACATTCCGAGTTTGTGATCCCGGAAATCTGGAATAACTTCTCCAGTATGCATCCGGACGGTGCGCCGATCTGGAGCGTTATGTTTATCACAGTTGCCTGCGGAGCGATTTCCGGATTCCATTCTACACAGTCACCGCTGATGGCACGTTGTATGAAATCAGAGCGTCAGGGACATTTTGTATTTTATGGAGCTATGGTGGCGGAAGGTGTGATCGCACTGATCTGGGCTGCTGCAGGATGCGCATTGTATGAAGTGACAGGCGGTCTGAGTACAGGATTAAGCGCGATTCTTGCAAATGGCCAGTCAGCAGCGATTTATGATGTCTGCTCAAAGACAATGGGAGGAATCGGAGTTGCACTGGCGATGATCGGTGTTATCGTATGCCCGATCACATCCGGAGATACGGCATTTAGAAGTGCAAGACTGGTATTGGCGGACTGGTTTAAGATCGAGCAGTCCAAATACAGCAAACGTTTGTTGCTTTGTGTTCCGTTGTTAGGTGCAGGTGCTATTATCGGACATCTGGATTATACGATCGTCTGGAGATATTTCAGCTGGACCAACCAGACACTGGCAATGATCGTTCTCTGGACAGCAAGTATGTATCTGTTCCGTGAGAAGAAGAATTACTGGCTGACAGCAGTTCCGGCTACCTTTATGAGTGCAGTCTCCATGACATATTTCTTCTATGCGAAAGAATGTCTGGGACTGGGAACAGCTGTTGCGTATCCGGCAGGTATCATTCTGGCAGCAGGATTCCTTGCCATTTTCCTGTATGCAACGAGAAAACCTGCGAAAGCAGCAAAATAAAGTGTTTTCATAAAACACAAACAGAAAGGACTGACACGAGATGATATGGAAACCAAAGCAGTTGGGCAGACAGAAAATAGAAGAGCGGGAGCTGGAAGCGGATAAAAAGAACTGCAGGAGATTCGGCCCCTGTGGAGTGGGTCAAAAGGCTCTTTATCTGAACAGCTTTTACTTTGACAGAAGATATTATGTAGCTCTGGACTCGGTATCAAGAGTATTTAAAAGAGTAGCCATGAGTAAAGGCGGTTTTTCGGGAAAAGGAATGTTTGCCACGATTCCATATCTAGTCGTGCAGTATGACGGCGGAGAGGAAAAGCAGTGTATTTTCAAAAGAGAAGAGCAGGTAGATGCACTGCTTGACCATATCCGAAGTATCCGTCCCGAGATGCCGGTGCACAGCGTGCAGGCAGAAAAAAAAC
>ENA-OPYU01000654-OPYU01000654.1-human-gut-metagenome-genome-assembly--contig:-NODE-654-length-13243-cov-3.008920_pt1 | contig 13243 bp, 20 predicted proteins | sample MGYA00242637_ERZ504482 | MGnify/ENA primary metagenome ERZ504482 (study PRJEB26092, sample SAMD00036237) | human gut metagenome | host: Homo sapiens | study: EMG produced TPA metagenomics assembly of...
ATACCAGCTTTGTCTTATCTGCTGCAAAGAGAAGCAGGTCACCATTCTGTCCATCCATGGCTGTAATCAGGGCTGCCATTTCCTCTTCTTTCATGAATTTTGCAAAAGAAGATTTCACAGTTCCATCTTCCCCGATAGCAATGTAAGCCAGACCTTTGGCTCCATATCCTTTGGCAAACTCTACCAGCTTGTCAATTTTCTTACGGGGCATAGCTCCCTGTCCTTTGGCGTTGATACCACGGACGCTTCCGCCCTGCTCCAAAGCGCCTTTAAATACTGCAAATTCGCAGTCTTTTACCACTTCTGATACGTCTGTCAGTTCCATTCCAAAATCGCAGATCCGGCTTATCTGAACCAAAACGGTTCATAGCATCAATCCAGGTCATACGCTGAATGGGAAGCTGCACTTCTACGCCTAACACTTCTTTGAACAAAAAGTGCCAGCATTCTCTCATTAACAGTCCAGAACATCCTCTACATCCACAAAAGGATAATTCCATATCAATCTGGGTAAATTCCGGCTGACGGTCTGCACGTAAATCCTCATCTCTGTAGCATCTTGCCAACTGGAAATAGCGGTCATATCCAGAACACATTAAAAGCTGTTTGAAAATCTGAGGAGACTGTGGAAGGGCATAAAAGCTGCCTGGGTGTACGCGGCTTGGTACCAGATAGTCTCTGGCACCTTCCGGTGTACTCTTAATCAGTGTTGGTGTCTCAATTTCCAGAAATCCTTCTTTTGCAAGGAACTGACGCACCAGGGTAGAAACCTGGGAGCGAAGCATCATATTTCTCTGCAAATCCGGTCTTCTAAGATCCAGATAACGGTATTTTAAGCGTACCTCATCTCTTGTCTTGCTGTTTTCCTCAATTGGGGAACGGAGGTGTCTCAGCCTCTGATAAAATACGAAGCTCTGTGGCCCGGACTTCAATCTCTCCGGTAGGAAGATTTGGATTTACTGCGCCGGAACGTGCTTCCACATGTCCTTTCACAGCAATCACAAACTCACTTCTTAAACGTCCTGCCTTCTCAAAGCCCTGCTCGTCAATTTCTCCGTTTTCAAAAATAATCTGCATAATTCCGGAGCGGTCTCTTAAATCAACAAACACGATTCCGCCTTTGTTACGACTTTTCTGCACCCAGCCCATTAAGGTAACAGTGCTTCCAATCTCTGCCTTTGTCACTTCTGTACATCTGTGGCTTCTTTTTCAGCCCAATCATTGATTCTGCCATGGTATACTCCTTTATAATTCTGTATCATTGTAAATTTCTTCAATCACAGAATAGCCTTCCTGCTCCAACTGCTCTTTCTGGAATTTCTTATTCTTCTTTGCATATACAATATTGACGCTTTGTCCGGCGCTTCTCTCTTCTCCTGCTTTTTTCATCACCTGAAGGATTTTCTCGCTGGAGAGTTTCTTATCCAAAAGATATGCTTTCTTAGCTTTTGCGCCTGGTACCTGGAATCCTTTTTCCATGAGCAGCATAACAATACGCTCAAATCCAATGGAAATCCGGTTGCCGGTGTGGGTGTTCCTGTAAATTTGCCAATCATCTCATCATAACGTCCGCCGCCGCCTACGCTGCCTGCAAAACCGTCAATGGAAATCTCAAAAATCGGTCCTGTATAGTAAGACATACCACGTACCAGTGTGGGGTCAAACTCCAGTTAAAGTTTGCTGCTTTTTGCCTGCATAACACTTTCGATAATGGTAGTCAGATCATCTGCAACCTTTGGATCCAGGAAGCCTTCCAGCTTTTCCTTACAGAACTGAACTCCTTCAACTCCAGAGCCCATTGCCTTAAACAGCTCAATATATTTTGCAATGCCTTCCTTGTCATAGCCGGCTTCCTCAAGCTCTGCCGCTACGCCGTCCAGACCAATCTTATCCATTTTATCCAGAATAATAAACACCTGAGTAAAGGATTCTTCCGGGAAGCCACTGTAAGCTGCCATGGCTTTTAAAATCCGGCGGTCATTAATACGAATGGTAAAACTGTCAAAATCCAGCTTTCCTACCAGGGTAGAGGTTGCCAGAATTACATCAATTTCAGCCAGGAACGTAGGGTCTCCTAAAATATCAATATCACACTGCATGAACTGACGGAAACGGCCTCTCTGAGGACGGTCTGCACGAAATACATTTCCAATGTGCAGCGCTTTAAAAGGCTGTGGCAAATCATTGGCATTGTTAGAATAAAAGCGGCACAGAGGCACAGTAAGGTCATAGCGCAGTCCGCTGTCCACCAGATCATTTTCTTCTTTTGCTTCGTTAATCTTTAATTTATCCCCGCGTTTTAAAATGCGGAAAATCAGTTTTTCATTATCCCCGCCCTGTTTGCTGGTAAGGTTTTCAATGTGCTCTACACAGGGAGCTTCCATGGAGGTAAATCCAAACTGTTTATACGTATCTTTGATTAATCCAATAACATAATCACGGATTTCCATTTCCCGCGGTAAAATATCTTTCATACCGGTAACTGGTTTTTTCTTTAACTGCATGATTCTATTTCTCCTCTCTCTTCTTCATTATGAACAACTCTCTGAAATGCCAGGAAAACCTGCATATCAAAGTTTTTCACCTCATCAATCATCATCCCCACTGCCTGAGAACATCCGAAAGCATCTCTGTAAGGACGTTTTTCTGTAAGGGCGGCATAGGTATCACAAACACGGAGAATGCGGCTGCTTAAAGGGATGTTTTCCCCTTCCAGATTCTCCGGATATCCGCTTCCATCATAATTTTCGTGGTGATAGTAAATGGCCTCTAAAACAGATTTCTCATATCCTCTGTTTTTCAGAAACTCGCAGCCCAACTGCGTGTGTCTGCGTACATACTTTATTTCTTCTATGACCAGAGGGTTTTTTCTCTCCGGAAACATATCTGGTCAGGCGCAGTTTTCCAATGTCGTGAAGCAGTCCTGCCACCGCCAGATCGTAACACTTGCCTTTTGGAAGTCCCAGCTCCATCCCCACCGCATATGCCAGATTGCTCACCTGTATCCCATGCTTGATTTCGGTTTCCAGATTATAACGAATTACTTTTCCACTCATTTCAGCCATGTATCAATTCCAGTTCGTTTCCTTTCAATCATCTCGTCAATGCGGCTAATATAATTTGCAACATCCTTTACATTTTCTGCCCGCTCAATACGCTCTCCGTTCTGGAAAACAAATTTGGTAGAAGCCCCTGCTCCTGCCGCCAGAATTGATTGTTTTTCCTCCATAATAAGTATATTGTATATTCCGGCTTTGTCAACTTTAGCATATCCTATATTTTCCAGATTTCCGCACATATTTTCTGACGGTACAGATAATAGGGCCCCATCTGGCACTCATATGCATATTTCATGGCCATGTCCATAATTTCCTGATTATTGATAAATTCCATTTCTTCATACTGTTCCTTAAACATATTTAACCGCGCTGCCCGTTTTACTGCCAGGGAATGTACGGTTAAGCTGTCCGGATCCAGGTTTTTTATTTCTTCCAATGTATGCTGTACATCTTCCTTCTGTTCTCCCGGAAGACCTACGATGATATCCATATTAATATTATCAAATCCACACTCCCTCGCCAGCGCGAAGGCGTGTCGCGTATCCTCCACAGTATGTCTGCGTCCAATAAGCTCCAGTGTGGCCTGATTCATGGTCTGGGGATTTACAGAAATCCTGGTTACCGGAAACTTCCGGATTGCCTGAAGTTTCTCTCTTGTAATGCTGTCCGGGCGTCCCGCCTCTACAGTATATTCTTTTACCTGATACACCGGAAATCTGGCATTTATATGTTCCAAAAGCCGCTCTAATTGTTCCGGCTCCAGAGTTGTGGGTGTTCCGCCGCCAATATAAATGGTGTCCAGAGTCCTGTCTTTCATAGCCTCTGAAATAAAATCCAGCTCTTTTAATAATGCATCCAGATAGGCATCTACCTGGTCTTTCCACCGCTGCAAGGGAGATGAGCTAAAAGAACAGTACAGACAAATGCTCGGACAAAAAGGAATCCCCACGTATAAGCTGTAGCCCTTTTCATAATCAATATCCTTTAAAAGCTCCCGTTCCCGGTTGGCAATGGTAATTGCCAGCGCTGTTTTTTCCTTGCTGGTAAAGTAGGTATTTCGCATATACTCTGCTGCCTGGGCATTGCTCATGCCGGACTCAATCAGCCCCATGGCAATTTTCGTAGGACGGATTCCCGTAAGGTTTCCCCAGGGAAGGGTCTGTCCGGTAAGCTGTGACAACAGTTTATATAAAACCTGTTTTAATTTATTTTTTCTGAATTTTTCGATCTTCTGTCTGCTCATAGGTTTCCTGCCCTTCCAAAAGAGTATCCCCCCATTGAATACGGATGTGTACCTGTTCTCCATATTCAATAGAAATCAGATATTCCAGATCAGCGGGTACTTCCTCCTCCTGTACATAAAACATCTGAACCTCTTCTTTTGGAAAAAACTGCTTTCAAAAGCGTATAAGCATCATATTCAAATTCTTTTTGATTAAAGGAAATTCCAATCATATATCCCTGGTCTCTTTCTTATAAGTATGGATTATGCAGTTTCTCAAAGGCTGCATCTGTTGCCTCTCCATGTCCCGGATAAATTTCTGTATGTTCCGGCAGGATTTCCAGCAGCTCTCTCAGACTTTTTCGCATACTGCTCATGCTTCCTGTAGGCAGATCCGTTCTTCCACAGCTTCCGTAAAATAAAGTATCGCCGCTTAGACAGACACCTTCTTCTTCGATCCAATAGCAGCAGGATCCTTCTGTATGTCCCGGAGTAACCAGCGTTTTACAGAAAAGCCTGCCAGCTTGAATACTTCCCATGTTCCAGATAAACATCTGCTTTTACGGTATAGGGATTCCCTGACCAGGAAGCAGACAGGTTTTCTGTGGTATCCAACAGCAAATGTTCCTCTGCCTTTGCCGCATAAACAGGAATCTCATAGTGGCTGCGCAGCTCATTGACAGCGCACATGTGATCATAGTGTCCATGGGTCAGCAAGATTCCCGCCGGATGACCAGAAAGCTGCTCCACAGCTCTTATAATCCGATCCGGCTCTGCTCCCGGATCTACAATCAGTATTTCCATCTGTATCCTTATTTTTGCAAAAAAGTAACAGTTGGTGGAAACCGGTCCAACGACAAGTCCTCTTAACATTAAGTGTTTCATAACTACTCCTTAGCCGGCAGTACGCTCAATATCCTTGACGCTCTCTATCTGCCTCAGTTTCTCAATAACGCTGTTTAATTCTTCCTTGCTTCCCACCTCAAAGGAAATAATTGATGGTGGCAATTCCTGCTTGCTGGTTCTGGTATTCAAGAAGAATATACGAATTTTACGCTTCTGTAAATAAATTTTGGAAATATCTACAATCAGCCCTCTTCGGTTATACGCATAAATATTCAAATCTGCAATATAACGTTCCCCGTTTTCCTGTTCCGGAACCTGCCACTCAGCATCAATCAGACGGTTCCTGTCCTCTGCACTCATGTTCATGACATTGATACAGTCTGTCCGGTGAATTGTCACACCCCTGCCTCTGGTAACATAGCCTACAATCTCATCTCCGGAATGGGATTACAACACTTGGAAAAACGTACCGCAACGTCATGGATTCCCTTTACCACAATGCCGCCTTTGCTCTTTGCAATGCTAAGCTTTTCCTTCTTTTCTGCAGTGGCTTCCAATACTTTCGCATCTGTAATTTCAGCCTTATGTTCCTTGTTGTAGACCTCCTGGAGCTTATTCAGAATCTGGCCTTCTTTCAGGCCTCCATGTCCAAGAGCAGCCAGTACGGAATCCCAGTCCCGAAATCCGTATTTTTTCATAACCGCTTCCTGGTACTTCGGTTTCTGAACCTCTCCCAGATTCACACCTTTTACCTTGGCGTACTGAATAAGCATTTCTTTGCCTTTCAGAATATTGTCTACCTTTAGTTCCTGTTTGAACCACTGGTTAATTTTATTCTTTGCCTGGGTGCTTTTTACAACTTTCAGCCAGTCCCGGCTTGGACCTTTGGAATTCTGAGAGGTAATGATTTCTACACGGTCCCCGTTTTTAATCACATATTCAATGGGTACCAGCTTCCCGTTTACCCTGGCCCCTACCATCTTATTTCCCACCGCGCTGTGGACATTATAGGCAAAATCAATAGGGGTAGAACCATTTGGCAGAGTTTTTACATCTCCGGCAGGTGTGAAACAGTACACGCTTTCTGAAAACAAATCCAGGTCACTCTTTAACAGACTTAAAAATTCTTTGTTATCTGACATGTCCTTCTGCCATTCCAGAATCTGGCGCAGCCAGCTCATCTTTTCTTCTTCGGACTGGGTCACGCTGAGTTTTCCGTTGTTGGATACTTCTTTGTACTTCCAGTGGGCTGCAATACCATACTCTGCGGTTCTGTGCATCTCAAAAGTACGGATCTGAATCTCAAAAGGCTGTCCGTTTGGTCCAATCAGCGTTGTGTGCAAAGACTGATACATATTGGGTTTTGGCATGGCAATATAATCCTTAAACCGCCCTGGAATGGGTTTATACATCTCATGAATAATTCCAAGGGCTGCATAACAATCACGCACCGTGTCCACAATAATCCGCACAGCAAACAGGTCGTAAATCTGATCCAGGGTTTTATCCTGGTTTACCATTTTCTTATAAATACTGAAAAAGTGCTTAATCCTGCCATCAATCTGACCTTTGATTCCGGCTTTCTCAATATGGGTCCGAACCTCACCTACCACCTGGTCAATAAAAGCCTGGCGCTCACTTTTCTTTAAATTAATTTTTTCTACCAGTTCATAATAAACATCCGGCTTCAAATATTTTAAGGAAAGGTCATCCAGTTCAATCTTTACCTTGGAAATACCAAGACGCTGGGCAATGGGCGCATAAATATCCATGGTCTCTCTGGCTTTTTCCTTTTGTTTGTGAGGCGGCATATATTTCAGGGTTCTCATGTTATGGAGACGGTCAGCCAGTTTAATCAGAATAACACGGATATCTTTTGCCATAGCCAGAAACATTTTTCTCAGATTTTCTGCCTGCACCTCTACTTTATCGGCAGAATAATTCAACTGTCCCAGTTTGGTAACGCCATCCACTAAAAGCTCTACCTCTGCGCTGAATTCTTCTCTGATTTCTTCACTGGTCATTACCGTATCTTCTACTACATCATGAAGAAGTCCGGCAACAATAGTCTCCTTATCCAGCTCCAGATCCGCCAGAATAATACCTACGCAGAGTGGATGAATAATATAAGGTTCTCCTGATTTTCTGGTCTGTCCTTTATGTGCATTATTGGCAATGTGAAATGCCTTTTCAATCATGGAAATATCGGCAGACGGGTGGTATTTCCTGACACTTGTAATTAATTCCTTGTATAAAACTTCCGGGCTGGTAAAATCGTCCATGGACTTCACACTTGCATCAGCCGTTTTTTTACAATTTCTTCTGCCTGCAAAGCAGTTTGCTTATTTTCTTCCATATCCAACCATCACCTCTTTATCCATGAACCCTTTTATTTTCCTTCGTAACAAATCACTGATGCCACATCATACTTTGCCAGACGTTCTCTGCCTTTAAGCCCTGCAAGTTCCATCAGGAACACAATTTTGACCACCTGGCCTCCCAGTTCTTCTACAAGCTTTGCTGTGGCTTCTACGGTACCGCCTGTTGCAATCAGGTCATCCACAATCACCACTTTCTGTCCCGGTAAGATGGAATCCTTATGCATTTCCACCGTTGCGCTGCCATACTCTAAATCATAGCTTTGCTCCACTGTTTCACAGGGTAATTTCCCCTTTTTCCGCACCAGAACCAGAGGTTTATGTAAATTATACGCAATAGGAGCTCCAAATATAAATCCTCTGGACTCTGCTCCTACAATCACATCTGCATCGGTTCCTTCTACCAGTGCCTGCATAGAATCTACAGCTAATTTCAAACCATCAGCGTCCTGAAGAATACTGGTAACATCCCTGAAGATAATACCTTCTTCCGGAAAATCCGGAATGCTCCTTACATAGTCTTCCAATTTCTTTTTTCCTGTTTGTTTTCTTCACAATTTCCCATATGCTCTCCCTGCCTACTATCGAATTTTGTCATAATTCAAATTTTTATGTGGTTTAGTATACCATCTTTTCCTTGCGGACGCAAACCCCTTTTTCTATCGAATACTCTGTACCACCATTTCTATGCTCTCTCTTCCCCGAAAACTGTTGACTGTTGGGTAATAAATCACATCAAAACATGGTTTTTCCTGTGTCTTTGTCACAAATACATCCCCGTCTCCAAACCAGATGCCCTCTGCTGCTGCTCCAAATTCATCTTTTAACTGCATTTTCACTACATTCCGGTTCTTTCCCAGGACTCTGCATTGTGAAATCTGCAGATTTTTCTGTGCAAATACCGGCTTTGTATTTCCTTTTCCAAATGGCTCCAGTTGACTTAACTGGCGGATGAAAGGAATTGTCACATAAGACATGGGCATTGGCACGTCAATGACGATTTTCTCTGTCATATCCTCCTGAGTGAGGGTACAATTCTCATTCAGCCTTCTGCGAAGCTTTTCAATATTTTCCTCTTCCATAGAAAGTCCTGCTGCCATGGGATGCCCGCCGAATTTTGTAAAAGTTCCTTGCACTTTACCATCTCCTGGAACATGTGATATGTTTCAATGGATCTTCCGGAACCCTTTACGCCTTCTTCTCCCTTGGTAAGTACAAACACTGGTTTTGTATAGCGTTCCCGTATTCTTCCTGCAATGATTCCTGCCAGACTTTCATGACAGTCCGGAAGATAAATCACCAGCACACGGTCTTTGGCTAAGTCTGTGTTTTCTACCATTTCAATAGCCTGCTCCACCCCTTTGGCTGTCATATCCTTTCGGCTGTCATTTAGAGCTTTTAAGTCTTCTGCCAGAATGGAGGCCTCCTTCTCATCTTCTGTAAGAAGCAGATTCAGCGCTCTCTTAGCTGTACTCAGACGCCCGCTGGCATTCATACAAGGTCCCAGAATAAATCCAATATGATAGGCTGTAATGGTCTTCTCTTCCAGATTATTGACACGAATCAGGGCTTTTAATCCTTTGTTTTCCGGATTTTGAAGGCGCATGAGACCCTCACGGACGATAATCCGGTTCTCATCCTGCAGTTCCATCACATCTCCTACTGTGGCAATGGCTGCAAAAGGGATGAGATTATTTAATTCTGTTTTGGGAATCCCCAGGGTTTCATAAAGCCCGCAAATCACCTTAAATGCCACCATAGCCCCGCAAATGCCGGAGAATGGATAGGTATCCCCTTCCTGTTTTGGATTCACAATGGCATCCGCAGGAGGTAAAATAGTTCGGACTTCTCCCTGAGGCAATTCCTCATAGGGCACCTCATGATGATCTGTCACCAGTACGGTCATGCCCAGGGCTTTGGCATGAGCAATCTGAGAAATTGCGCTAATACCATTATCGCAGGTAATAATGGTGTCCACCGAAGCCTGGGCTGCCAGATCAATGAGTTCCTCTGAAATTCCATAGCCATCCTTCATCCGGTCCGGAATATCTACATCCACCCAGGCTCCTGCCCGTTGCAGTCCCTTTAAAAGAATATAGGTGGAGCATACTCCATCAATGTCATAATCTCCGATAATCCTGATTTTTTTCTTTTGCTCTATCTTATCTGTTAAAATCTTAAGAAGCTCTCCCATTCCCTTTAAAAGTCTCCAGGAATGTAAATCTGAAAGCCTTCCGTGAAGATATTTTTCAATTTCCTCATCTGTAATCTGATCCCTGTTTCGCATGAGTCTTGCAATCACAGGATCCACGCCAAATTTGCGGCTGATTTCCTGAAAATCCGCCCGTTTGGCAGACACTACCCATTTTTCCATAATTTTCTCCTTTGTACTTTATGTAAAAAGAGACTGCTGCACCGATTTATGCAACAGCCTCCTTGTATTAACGATTTTTCGATTTTTGTTTTCATCACATACCACAGTGCTCCTGTAATACATACAGAAGAATATCCGCCGCAGATAATACCTACCATCAGAGGCAGCGCAAACTCACGGATAGAGGATACGCCCATGACAAACAGCAAGAATACCATAATAAAGGTTGTCAAAGAAGTGTACACACTTCTGGTCAGGGTCTGGGTAATGCTGGCGTTTACCAGGTTCTCCAAATCCTCTTTCTTTCTTGCGCCTGCCATATTCTCACGGATACGGTCAAAGATAACAATAGTGGCATTAATAGAATAACCTACAATAGTCAGCATACATGCAATAAAGGTATTTCCCACGGAAACCCTTGCAATAGCATAGAAGGCCAGAACCACCAAAACGTCATGCAAAAGGGCAATGACTGCACTGCTTGCAAAACGGATGTCCTTAAACCTGAACCAGATATACAGAAGCATAAGAATGGTTGCCACAACCACAGCTTTTACTGCATCTGCACGCATTTCACTGCTCACAGTAGAAGAAATACTTTCAGAAGTAATATCATCCTTGCTTACTCCAAATTCCTCTTCCAGCGCCTGATTTAATACTTCCCGCTCTTTTACATCCAGGGTTACTGTTTTAATAATAACCTGATTGCTTCCCACTACTTTTGTAGCCTGTACGTTTTTATCTCCAGTTACTTTTGCTACCAGAGGTGTTACCCTGGCATCAATCTCTTTAATTGGCATATCTTCTGCAAAAGTTACATTCGTAGAAGTACCGCCTTTAAATTCCAGACTGTATTTTAAGGCTTCTCCGCTGGTGCCTTTGAAAATCAGCATTGCAACAGGCGCGCTTAAAATCATTAAAACAGAAATCAGGAAGAATACTTTTCTCTTCTGTAAGAAGCGGATTGGTGTTCTTTCTTTTCTCTTGCCATAGAATTTTCTCATCTCTTACACCAGCTGCGTAAGCAGCGTACATGAGGAATCTGGATACTACTAATGCAGTAAACATGGAAAGCACAATACCAAGAGCCAGCGTCTGAGCAAAGCCTTTTACCGTACCGGAGCCCAGCCAGTTTAATACAAACGCTGCGATTAAGGTTGTAATATTTCCATCAAAGATTGCAGAAAACGCCTTTTTAAAGCCAGCCTGCAAAGCAGTTCTTACGCTTTTTCCCGCTGCAATTTCTTCCTGAATACGGGCGTAAATAATAACATTGGCATCTACCGCCATACCAATAGACAGGATAATACCGGCGATTCCCTGTAAGGTCAGAGTCAGGTCAAAGGCATTTAATGCAATTAAATCCAGACATACATAAATCACCAGCGCAATACCGGATACTAATCCCGGAATTCTGTATACAACAATCATAAACAGAATAATCAAAGCCAGACCAATAGCTGCTGCTACCAAACTGGTGGAAATGGCTTCTTCACCAAGCTGTGCAGCTACAACACTGGAACGCAGTTCTGTAAGCTCCAGCTTCAGGCCACCGATACGAATAGTGGAAGCCAGATTTTCTGCCTCCTGGGCATCTTTCATACCGTCAATCTGCGCGCTTCCATTTTCGATTTCAGCCCGTACACTTGGCACACTGACAAAGCTTCCGTCATAGTAAATACCAATGGTGTCATTTCCTGCTTCGTATGCAGTCTTTGTAGCTTCTGCGAAATTTTTTTGTTCCTTCTTTTGTAAAGGACAGGCTTACAACATTGGTTTTATTCTTTAAATCATCCTCTGCGACTGCCGCTTTGGCATCCTTGACATCCGTACCGCTCAGCACAATACCGCCGTCTGCCTCAATCTCTTCAATGGTTTTAGTAAGCTCATATTCCCCTGTCTGGGTATTGAGTGTATAGTTCTCATTTCCCTGGGAATCCTTATGTGCGATAAAATACAGCGAACCCGGTTTTCCCAGTTCTTCCAGAATCTTATTGGCGTCATTTACACCAGGAATCTCTACGATAATACGGTTCTCACCTTCCTGATATACCTGCGCTTCTGTACTGTATTGTTCCACACGCTTTTGCAGTTTGTAAATAGTATCCTGCATTTCATCCGGCTCCGGATTTTCTTTGGAGGTCTCATAGGTAATGCTGACACCACCGGACAGATCCAGTCCAGTCTTAATGTTTTTTGCAGCACCTGTTCCTGTAGGACCGAATCCCACTGCTGTAGTAAAAATCAAAAATGCAGTCACCAGAACGGTCATCACAAGCACAAGTATGCCTCTGTTTTTTTTACATGGTCTTTCCCTTCTTTACATTCTTATTTCATGACGCATGGCCATCTGTTATTCCTCTTCTGCCTCAGCCGCCTTTAACATAATGGCGCACTCCACACGTTTACGCTGCAGTTCACAGCCTAAATCATAGGCATCATTAATAGAGCCATGGAAGTTGTAGGAGTTTGCCGCACAGCCGCCGCTGCAGTAAAACTTGGCAAAGCAATCCTGACATTTTTCCTTTGCATAAACATTACAGTTTTTAAACTCTTTGCAAAGATCCTGGCGTTTTACACCATCCCATACATTTCCCATGAGGAATTTCTCTTCCCCAACAAACTGATGGCAGGGATACAAATCTCCCCATGGAGTCACTGCCAGATATTCTGTTCCTGATCCACAGCCGGACAGACGTTTATAAACACAGGGACCGCCTGTTAAATCAATCATGAAATGGAAGAAATTAAGCCTTTCCTTTTTTTCTCCTGCGAATCATTTCCTTTGCCAGCTTATCATACTCTTCGCAGATTTTCGGAACGTCTTCCCACTTAAGAGCATATTCTTCTTTTTCATCTGCTACTACCGGCTCTACGGAAATCTGGTCAAAGCCCAGGTCTGCCAGGTGCAGCACATCCTCTGAAAAATCCAGGTTATGACGGGTAAAAGTACCCCTTGCATAGTAACTCTTTTCTCCCCTGCTTGCGGCAAATTTCTGAAATTTCGGCACAACCAGATCATAGCTTCCTGCACCTTTTCTAAATGGACGCATAAAATCATGGACTTCTTTTCTTCCGTCAATACTGAGAACCACATTTGCCATCTCTTTGTTGGCAAATTCCATAATTTCGTCATTCAGTAAAACCCCATTGGTAGTCAGCGTGAAACGGAATTTCTTATTATATTTCTCTTCCTGTGACCTTCCATACTCTACCAACTGCTTTACCACATCCAGTTCATCAGAGGTTCCCCTCCAAAGAAATCCACTTCCAGATTTCTTCTGTTTCCAGAGTTGGCAATGAGGAAATCCAATGCCTGTTTTCCCACTTCATAGGACATCATGGCTCTTCTTCCATGATATTC
>ENA-OPYU01000657-OPYU01000657.1-human-gut-metagenome-genome-assembly--contig:-NODE-657-length-13216-cov-5.352281_pt1 | contig 13216 bp, 12 predicted proteins | sample MGYA00242637_ERZ504482 | MGnify/ENA primary metagenome ERZ504482 (study PRJEB26092, sample SAMD00036237) | human gut metagenome | host: Homo sapiens | study: EMG produced TPA metagenomics assembly of...
TTTTTTTCAGCATTTGGAGAAACGGATAGACCAACTGAACCGTTTGGGGATTGAGGCGGATTTGATCCTTTTCCATCCTTATGATAAAGGAAGATGGGGCTTTGATGCTATGTCGAATGAGGTGAATGTACGTTATATTAAATATATTACTGCGCGTTTGGCTTCTTTTAGAAATGTATGGTGGTCTATGGCAAACGAGTGGGATTATGTAAAAGCGAAAACTGTGGACGATTGGAAGCTGTTGACGAAAACAGTGGTTGAGAATGATCCTTATCGCCATTTATGTTCTATTCATGGAGCGACGGCTACTTATTTTGATTATTGGATGCCTGAATTTACCCATGTCAGCATACAAGATGAGGCACCGGTACTGAGTTCTACCGCTTCTGCTACTTTAAGAAAAATTTATCGCAAACCGGTTATATGTGATGAGGTTGGGTATGAAGGGAATCTACCTTATCGTTGGGGAAGGTTAAGTCCGCAGCAGATGACTTACTTTATTTTGAATGGTTTGTTGGGTGGGATTTATGTCACTCACGGTGAATGTTATCAGCAGGGGAACGAACCTATCTTTTGGGCGCAAGGGGGATCTTTAAAAGGTGAAAGCTGGAAACGTGTGAAATTTTTGAGAACGATTCTTGAAGCTGCTCCCTATCCGTTGGAGATGGCAGATATCAGTCGTGACTTGGTTACTTCTACTGCTGGACCAGACTATTATCTGGTCAATATGGGAAAAGATGTGAAAGGTTTCTGGACTTTTAATCTGCCGGTAAAAAATGCAGATTATAACAAATTGCAAAAGAATAAACGGTTTAAAGTAGAGATTATTGATGTGTGGGCCATGACTGTCACGGAATATCCTGTGATATTTGAAACAACAGAGGAATTGGATTATCGTGTTTTTGATATACATCATCGGGGAGTAAGAATTCCGGATACTCCTTATATTGTTCTTAGAATAACAGAGGTGAAATGATGGGATAAGCCTTCTGACGGGAGATGATTGATTTTTTTATCATAAAAAAGGCTAATAGTTTTCGATTCTTTTTGTTTTAGCTTAAATTTGCGGTATAATTAACTCCCTAGATACACTAAAATGTTAAATACAGTAGAAGAAGGATTGGAAGATATTCGCCAGGGCAAAGTATTGATCGTTGTTGATGACGAAGATCGTGAAAACGAAGGCGATTTTATCGTTTCAGGAGAAAAGATTACTCCTGAAATTGTAAATTTTATGATTACTCATGGCAGAGGGTTGTTATGTGCTCCTCTGCCACGTTCACGTTGTGAAGAACTTGGTCTGGCTCCGATGGCAGAAGAAAACACTTCATTGCTAGGTACACCGTTTACTATGTCGGTAGATTTAAGAGGGTATGGCTGTACTACGGGAGTTTCTGCTTTCGACCGTTCGTCAACAATAAAAGCTTTGGTGGCAGGAAATCTGAATCCTTCCGAGTTTGCTCGTCCGGGGCATGTGTTCCCCCTTTACGGTGCGGAAAATGGAGTATTGGAACGTAATGGACATACCGAAGCTACACTGGATATGACAAGAATGGCAGGTTTGAAACCCGGAGGAGCTCTTGTTGAAATTTTGAATGAAGATGGTACAATGGCGCGTCTTCCCCAACTAGGTGAGATTGCAGCAAAATTCGGTTTGAAAATTGTTTCCATTAAGGATATTCAGGAATATCGTAAAAAACATAACCTCTAAATCTAATAAATATGGCACTCAATCAAAGAAGAGTAAAGATATTGCATCTGATTCGTGAAGACGGACATGCAAAAGTTCAGGACCTTAGTAAAATTTTCAATGTGACGGATGTAACGATCCGTCAGGATTTGGAAGCCTTGGAACAAATGGGGTATATCCAAAGAGAGCATGGAGGTGCGTTTCTGAAAGGAGTAGGGTCGTTTGCCAAGACCGGACAATTGTTCAATCAGACTCATTTGGAGGAAAAGAAAGAAATTGCTCAGAAAGCTATTCAGTTTATTCAGGAGGGGGACAGTATAATTCTTGATTCCGGTTCTACAACTACAGAGATCGCAAAGCTTTTAATGAATTATAAGGACCTGACAGTCATTACTAATGCTTTGAATATAGCTTTGATTTTAGGTGAGAATCATGGTATTAATCTAATTGTTACCGGAGGTGAGTTCAAGGCTCCTACACTTTCTTTGACAGGAAAAATGGCGGCCGATTCATTTAAAGATATACGCGCTAATAAATTGTTTCTAGCTACAGCTGGTATTTCTTCGGATATGAAACTGACTTATCCTAGTCTAAGTGATTTGGTCGTGAAATCTGCTATGATAGAATCTGCCAGTAAAGTGTATCTGGTGGCTGATTGTTCAAAAATAGGTGTCAGTGCTTTTGCTAGTTTAGGCTCGGTTTCATTAGCAAATGCTATTATTACAGATAGTACTATAACCGAGGAGGATTTTGAAAGATTAAAAGAATTGGAGGTCGAAGTAATCTGATTCTTACTGAAATAAAGGTAATATGGGTGATTGAGAATGTTGGAAAATACATTCTTGATCACCTTTTTTATCAACTCTGATTTTTGCTTCCCTATTTGTCCTTATTGTTTGCTTCTTTTTTTATAACTGTTCTGCTGGGTACAAAAGAGACGATCGAAGAGTCTTATTTATATAGAGATATAACCTTGTTGACAGAATAAATTAATTGTTCCGGTTTATAGGTTATATGGAAATATATTGTTAATATAATCAAATTGAATTTCATTTTCTTTCGTTTAATGTTGGATAATTCCGGTTGAATTCCGTTATTTGCGAAAGAATAAGAAAGTAAATGATAATAATATGCAAGTTGAAACGTTAGAATTACAATCGGAAAAGGAATCGGAAACGATTGGTTGAGATTGTGTATAAAGCAAAAGCAGGGCACATTGGAGGTGATCTATCGTGTCTTAACGTGCTTACAGCACTTTATTTTGATATAATGCGTGTTTGGCCGGATAAACCAAAGGAAACGAAAAGAGATCGTTTTGTAATGAGTAAGGGACACTGTGTGGAGGCTTTATATGTTACTCTTGAGGCAAAAGGCTTTATTTCTCATGAGATAACCGATACTTTAGGTGAGTTCGGGTCTATTTTGTCCGGTCATCCTACTATAGAGGTACCGGGTATTGAAGTAAATACGGGAGCTTTAGGGCATGGCTTGTCTGTAGGCGTTGGAATGGCGATTGCTGCCAAAATGGATAAAGCTGATTATAAAACGTATGTACTGATGGGAGATGGTGAGCAAGGGGAAGGTTCGATATATGAAGCTGCTATGGCAGGAAACCAATATAAATTGGATAATCTGGTAGCCATTATTGACCGTAATCGTTTGCAGATCAGCGGTACAACCGAGGAGGTCATGTCATTGGAGAGTATGCGTGACCGCTGGACTGCTTTCGGCTGGGATGTGTTGGAAATGAATGGGGATGAAATGGAAGATATCATCCGGACTTTCCATTCTATTGATTATACGAATAAAAAGCCTCATTTGCTTATCTCCCATACTACAAAAGGGAAAGGAGTATCTTATATGGAAGGCATTGCAAAATGGCATCATGGCGTGCCTACAGCCGAACAATATGAAGAGGCTGTTCGTGAGATATCCGAAAGAATTGAAAAACTAGAAAAAGAAAACAATGGCAAATAATATAATAGCGTGCAGAAAGAGCTTTACAGATACATTGCTGGAGTTGGCTCGTCAGGATAAAGATATTGTGGCGGTTACAACAGACGCCAGGGGTTCTGTTACTTTGGGAGATTTTGCAAAAGAATTACCCGCACAGTTTGTAGAATGTGGAATAGCCGAACAGGATGCGGTAGGAATTTCAGCAGGTTTGTCACATAGCGGAAAAAAATGTGTTTGTATGTGGCCCGGCTTGCTTCTATGTGGCCCGTAGCTTGGAACAGGTGAAAGTTGATTTGGCTTACAGTCAGAATAATGTGAAGATATTGGGAGTGAGTGGTGGTGTCGCATACGGTGCTTTAGGGGCTACTCATCATAGTCTGCATGATATTGCCGTATTAAGAACTTTTCCGGGAATGAATATCGTTCTCCCCTGTGATGCCCGTCAGACACGTAAGTTGGTCAAGCTATTGGTCGATTATCCCGAACCGGTGTATGTACGTGTAGGAAGAGCTGCTGTTCCCGATGTGTATGAGAATGATGATTTTGATTTTGTTCTGGGAAAAGCTAATATGCTGCTGGATGGTACGGACCTGACCATCATTGCCGCCGGAGAAACGGTTTATCATGCTTATCAAGCTGGTTTGATGTTACAGGAGAAAGGCATTAAGGCACGTGTGTTGGATATGTCTTCCATAAAGCCTGTTGATGTGGAAGCTATCAAGAAAGCGGCAGAAGAAACCGGAAGAATTATCACTGTGGAAGAGCATAGTCAGTTTGGTGGTTTGGGAGCTATTGTGGTTGAGACGCTTTCTGAAAATCCGGTTCCGGTACGTATTATCGGTATTCCCGATGAAAATGTAGTTCATGGAAATTCTCATGAAATCTTTGCTCATTATGGGTTGGATAAAGAAGGAATCTGTAAGGCTGCTCTTGAATTCATGAAAAAATAAACATGTCCTTTTAAAATCTAATAGTATGATTAGCAAAATAATTACCATAGACCAAAGTACTTCGGCGACAAAAGCTATGCTGTTCTCTGAAAGTTGCGAATTGTTGCATCGGGTCAATATAGAGCATCAGCAATTCTATCCGCAACTAGGATGGGTGGAACACGATGCCGAAGAAATTTATAAAAATACCATAGAAGCTATACATTGTTTGCTAGAGAAGGAGGAAGTGAATGGGAAAGACATTTCTTATTCTCTTGCCATCACAAATCAGCGTGAAACGGTAGTTGTTTGGAATAAGCGGACTGGTAAACCTGTTTATCACGCCGTGGTATGGCAATGCCAGCGAGGGGCAGCTATCTGCAAGGAACTGAAAGATAAGGGATACAGCGAACTGGTACAACGAAAGACCGGATTGCTTATCGATCCTTATTTTTCTGCCAGTGGTGCTAAGTGGATATTGGATAACGTGGAAAATGCACGTGAACTGGCAGAAAAGGGCGATTTGTTGATGGGCACTATTGATTCCTGGTTGATTTGGAAACTGACCGAAGGCAGGAATCATCTGACTGATTATACGAATGCGTCGCGTACCATGCTTTTTAATATTCATACTTTAGACTGGGATGAAGAGTTGTTGGAACTCTTCACTATTCCCCCGGAGTATGATGCCGGAAGCTTTGCCCTGTGATGCTATTTTTGGAGAAACAACGATAGAGGGTTTGTTCAAATCTCCGATACAAATAGCAGGTGTTTTAGGTGATTCCCATGGAGCATTAACCGGTCAGATGTGTTTTGAGGCAGGTATGGGGAAGGTGACATACGGAACAGGATCATCTGTTATGGTTAACATTGGAGAAGAGGCTGTTACTGCTCCTGAAGGGCTGGTCACGTCCGTTGGATTCTCGGCTTTAGGCAAAGTGTATTATGCTTTCGAAGGAAATATCCATTGTACCGGAGCCACTATCAAGTGGATGGTGGAGAAATTGGGATTGGTGGATTCGTTCAATCAAATTGAAACCTTAGCGACTTCGGTTAAAAACAATGATGGAGTCTATCTGGTTCCGGCTTTTACCGGATTGGGAGCTCCTTGGTGGAAACCGGATGCCAAAGCTGCCATCTGGGGAATGACACTGAATGCAGGCAAGGCACATGTGCTGCGTGCGGGATTGGAATCTATCGCTTATCAAGTGAAGGATTTGATAGACATGATGACACGGCAGGCAGGTATCGAATTGAAAGCCCTTCGTGTTGACGGAGGCCCCACGAAGAATCAGTTCCTGATGCAATTTCAGGCTGATATGTTGCAGGCTGTCATTAACCGTTCGGAAATAGAAGAAGCTTCTGCATTAGGGGCTGTTGTCATGAATGGCTTTGCCCGTAAGAAATGGACTAGTTTCCAAGAAGCTGCTGCCATGCGTACCATTGATAATTGCATTACTCCCTGTATGGAGGAAAAGGAACTTCAATCCTTGTATAGCGGATGGCGTGAAGCTGTCAAAAAAGTAATAGGACAGAATAACTAACTGAATATATCGTAACTTTTAATACCATTAGAAATGAAAAACAAGAAGAAAATGTGTTTTGGTGTTATCATTGGAACACGCGCTTATTTTAACTCGGAATTAGCAAAAGACGTTCGCAAACAATTGCTGGAAACACTGACAAAGGAAGGGTATGACTATGTCATTCTTCCCGAAGACGCTACGCCGACAGGCAGTAGCAGTATCGAAACAAGAGAAGATGGCTTGAAGTGTGCTAAATTGTTCCGTGAGAATCGGGAACGTATAGATGGAATCATTGTTTCACTGCCCAATTTCGGTTTTGAAATCGGTATCATCAATGCCATCAGTGTGGCCGATCTGAATGTGCCTGTTTTGGTTCAGGCATGTGATGACGAGAATGATAAAGTTGATTTGGATAGCCGTCGTGACGCATTCTGTGGTAAGATTTCCGTATGCAATAACTTGTATCAGTACGGCATTCCTTTTACTGATACCACCCTTCATACTTACTCTATTTATTCTGATTTGCTGGCTGCCGATATCAATAAATTTGCAGCTATCTGCCGTGTAGTTAATGGTCTTCGTCATGCTCGTATCGGTGCTATCGGTACTCGTCCCGCAGGATTCCAGACGGTTCGTGCCAGTGAGAAGCTGTTGCAGGCATCGGGTATTACAGTCATTCCGGTAGACCTTTCCGAGATTTTGGCTGCTGCCCATAAGATTGAGGATACCGATGAGGTATTGCAGGCCAAACTGAAAGAAATCAGACAGTATGCTGTTGTTCCTGAACAATACAGTGATAAGCTGGTTTTGCAGGCTAAATTTGGTGTGGCCGTAGAAAAATGGATGGAGGCCAATGAAATTGATGCTGTAGCTATCCAGTGTTGGGACTCTTTGGAACAAAACTACGGTTGTGCGGCTTGTGTGACTATGAGTATGTTGAGTGAGAAACTAATTCCTGCTGCCTGTGAAGTGGATATTGCCGGTGCAGTATCTATGTATGCGTTGACTTTGGCTTCCGGGCGTCCGTCGGCGTTGCTTGACTGGAACAATAACTTTGCCGAAGATCGTAACAAGTGTGTATGTACACATTGTGGTAACTTCCCTAAATCTTTCGTCATGAATGATCTTAAACTGGGAACCTTGGGTGTATTGGGTAGAACCTTGGGTAAAGTACACACTTTCGGTGCCGTTTACGGTAAAGTAAAACAGGGTGATTTTACATTCTTCCGTATCTCGACAGATGATACGAAGGGTTGTATCAAGTCTTATTTGGGTAAAGGTGACCTGACTGATGATCCATACGGAATGGATGGTTGTATAGCAGTAACCAAGGTGGATAATCTGCAGCCGCTTATGAAATATATCTGTAAGAATGGATTCGAACATCACGTGGCTATGTGCCGTGGCAATGTGAAAGATATTCTGGCAGAAGCTATTGAAACTTATCTGAACTGGAATATCTATATTCACGAATAATATCAATAAAATATGATATTAGTAGATAATTACTTTTTGGCAATCCTCTGCTGTGTCATTTGCTGTGCCTGTTGGGGTTCCTGGGCAAATACACAGAAGATGGTTGCTGCCAAGCAATGGAGCTTTGAACTGTTTTATTGGGATTTGACCGTCGGTTTGTTCCTTACAGCTTTATTGGGGGCGGTGACTTTAGGAAGTATGGGAAGTGAAGGCCGTACCTTTTTTCAGGATTTGGCAGTCATAGACTGGTCTAGCATTCAATATGCATTCTTGGGCGGTGTTGTATGGAATTTCGGCAATATATTTCTTACAGCAGCCATTGCTGTAGCCGGAATGTCAGTAGGTTTTCCTATCGGTGGAGGCTTGGCCTGGATTGGAGGTATTGTATTCAATTATTTATTAATCTCTTTGGCCGGTCAGACCTATCAGGGAAATCAGTTTTTACTATGGAGTGGTGTGTTAGTCATCATTATCGCTATCTTGATTTGCGGAAAAGCATATGGAAAGTTATCATCCGGTAAAGCTTCCACACCCAAGAAAGGTATCTTGTTGGCTATTATGGCAGGTATTGCTATCATGTTCTTTTATGGATTGGTTGTAAAATCCCTGGATCCGCAGTATGTGGCCGGTGGAACCGGAACATTGACTCCTTATACAGGTGTGTTCTTCTTTGCGGTAGGTATATTGGTTAGTACACCGATATTTAATACATTCGCCATGAAACATCCCGTGGAAGGCAGGGTAGTGACCATGAAAGATTACTTTGCCGGTGATGCAAAGACCCATCTCACAGGGATGCTGGGAGGTTTTATATGGATGGGTGGCATGGTGATTAGTTTTATGGGTGCCGGAGCAGCCAATCCGGCTATCTCATATGCCCTTAGCAACGCGGCCCCTGTGGTGGCCATGATATGGGGAGTCTTTGTCTGGAAGGAGTTTAAAGATGCTCCGAAAGGAACTGATAAACTGATTGTGGCTATGTTTGCTTTGTTTATTATCGGCTTAATAAGCATAACTTTGTCGAATTGAAATTTGAATGAAGAGAAACTATAAAATAGGGCTTGTAATGAAGTCGTTACAAGCCGATTTTTTCAAAGTGATGAAAGAGGGGGCTATTCAGTATGCGGCCCCTCTTCCGTTTTTGGATTTGATTTGTGTGGGAACGGCTACACAGACAGAGGTAAAGGAACAGATTGACTTGATGTATTCTTTGATTCATCAGCAAGTCGATGCCATCGTATTGGTGCCTATAGACTCAAAGGCTTTGGTTCAGCCTGCAGTAGAGGCTGTCAGGAAAGGAATTCCGGTAATTAATATTGATATTCAGCTGGATGCTCAGCTATTGGAGCAGGCAGGAGTAGAAGTGGCTTTTGTGGGACCGGATAATTTTGCGGCTGCGTATGAAGTGGGTAAATTATTGGGTAAGAAGTTGCGGAATGAAGATAAAGTTGCTATTATTGAAGGATTGGCGGCAGCCGATAATGCGCAGCAGCGTAAAAGAGGTTTCATCAAAGCGATAGAAGAAAAAGGGTTAAGATTGGTGGCGTCCGAACCAGCCGACTGGGAAACGGAGAAAGCCGCCGAAGTCTTTCAGGCTATGTGGATGCGGTATCCTGATTTGAAAGCTGTATATTGCAGCAATGATGCGATGGCGTTGGGGGTTCTTCAGCAAATGCAAGAAAAAAAATTGCTATTTGCCGGTAGTGGGTTTTGATAATGATGCGGTAATGAAAGAATTTCTTTCTACAGGAAAACTGGTTGCTACAGCTGACATTTTCAGTTCACAAATGGCTGTCCGAGGGATTGAGTTCGCTTTGGATGTACTGGAAGGAAGAATAGAGAATAGAGGGGTTCATTCTACTGCCTATGAAATTATAAAACAATGAGTTTATATTGGGAAACGGCCTATACTGAGATATGCACCCAAAGCACCGGCTGTTTAACTTCTTAATATGACTGACAATGAGCAATATTAAGAAGTATTCTTTTTACGAATGAAATATTTTGCGTAATTCTGGAAAACTTCTGTTAGTGCCTTATACAAAGGACTTTGGGAGAATTACCCGTATTTGAGGTAATGACTTGGCAACTGTACTATTTGCAATGCTTTGTCTTGATTTGCGTTTTAAGCAACTCATTTCATATGCAAAAGTACTTCTTTTTCTCGAAACATCCAATAAAATTTAGTATCTTTGCAAATTGATTTGTATATGGCGTATTTGAAATACATATAAAAAAGAACAAGAAAATGGCAAATATAATATCTCTATTCTCAGGCTGTGGTGGATTGGATTTAGGTTTCGAGCAGGTTGGGGATTATACTACTGTGTGGGCAAATGATTTTAAGCATGAAGCTTGTGTGACTTTTAGAAATCATTTTGGGGATATTATAATTGAAGGGGATATAGAACAAATTGACCCATATAATAATCCTACTATACCAGACTGTGATTTGATCTTAGGTGGATTCCCATGCCAAGACTTTAGTATTATATGGAAACAGCCGGGTTTGAATGGAGAACGTGGTAATTTATACAAGAGTTTTTTGCGTTTTGTGGATGCAAAGAAACCAAAGGCATTTGTTGCCGAAAATGTCAAGGGCATTTTAACTGCGAATAAGAAAAAAGCAATAGAGCAAATAATTAAAGACTTTCAAGATATTGAGCCTGGTTATATAGTAAAGCCACGTCTTTATAATTTTGCAGAATATGGAGTTCCAGAATACAGAGAACGTGTCTTAATTGTCGGCATTAGAGTTGATACGGGATTTAATTTTGAGCATCCAAAGCCTACTCATGGAACAACGGAAGGACTAAAACCATTAGTAACTGTAGGGGATGCTTTTAAGGGCGTTGAAGATGTTGATGCAAATAATGAACCTATTCGTTGTACAGAAAGGACAAAAAAGATTATCAGTCTAATTTCCGAAGGTGGTAATTTTACTGACATACCACAAGATAGCCCATACTATGTAAAAGGCATGATTAGCCATGTTTATAGGCGCGTGCATTTGGGAGAACCATCAAAAACTATAATTGCTGCTGGTGGCGGGGGAAACTTGGGGATATCATTATCCAGAGAACAGACCACTAACCAATAGAGAACGCGCAAGAATACAGTCATTTCCTGATGACTTTGTTTTTTCATGGAAACACAACTGAGGTTCGTAGACAAATAGGAAATGCAGTACCTCCTGTTGGCGTTCATGCAATAGCAGAAGCTCTTAAACCTCTTTTTTTCAGGGGAATATGAAAGGGTTGATTTAGAGAGAGAATTAGAAACTTTGAGAAATATGTCATTCAGTGAAAGATACCAATTAATACTACAATAGTGATGGACTTACTTTTAACTAAAAATCCTATCATTAATTCGTTACATGCTAATTGTATTAATGATTATACCTCAAAATATTTTGAGACTGCTACTCAATTGAATATAGCAACAGGTTTCATATCCAATGAATCCATTGCCGAATTAAGGCGATTGATTGAATATAGAAAACACACATTGAATCTGTCGTTATTTATTGGTATGAATTACATTGATGGTTTTACCAAATTGCAATATGATGCAGTTAAAGAACTTGGAGAAAAGCTAATAAAGAATGACTTGGGTAATGTGTATGTTTCCCCTAAAGCAATGTTTCATGGTAAAATGTATTCATTCTTAAAAGATGGTGAATGTTTAGGTGCTTTTGTTGGTTCGTCAAATTTGGGCAGTTTTATTGGAACATCTCAAAATCTAATAGAATCAGACGTGTTTTTTGAGGCTGACAGTGGTATGGGCATTCATAACAGAATAATAGAGATAACCAACATTTTAGGAGAATCAATATCTGATGCTAAACCAATAGAAAATTTTAAAGAACCTACAACTGCACTATTGGATGGTTTTGAGTATGTAGAAAAATTGAATAGAGAAGAAACAGCACAGTGCCTATTGAAAGGCTCTCAGAATGTAGTGAGAATTCCTTTGAAAACTGAAGATAAATCCAATCTTAACGCATATTTTGGAGCAGGAAAAGTGAAGGGTAGATTCAGTAGAAGAGATTATTATGAAGTTGAAATAATTATTAGCACTAAGATTCCAAATCGCTCGCTTCTGCCAAATAAAGAAGATGGAAATTTCACCGTTATAACAAATGATGGTTATAAATTTGAATGTGCTCGTCAAGGAGATTATGGAAAAAAATTTTCCGCTCTGCTCACGATTTGAAAATATTGGGTCGATGGATAAAAGGACAAATGGAGAATGCTGGTGCTCTCAAATTAGGAGATAAGGTAACAGAAGAAACTTTAAGAAAGTTCGGTAAAAGTTCTTTGGTCCTAACTCAATCTGTAGATAAAGATTTTTGGATTTTAACTCTTGAGTAAAATATGACTTATCTCGAAACATATACAAGTTCTCTGAATAATTCATCGCTATCAGATTCTATTACGACTACAGCCAAATCTGTTGTAAGTAATATAGAAAGCAGATTCGATTTTACAGAGCCCTTAACTGGATTGTTATTGGGTAATGTACAAAGTGGAAAAACAGGTCAAATGTTGGGTGTAATTTCTCATTTAGCAGATAAAGGTTATCGTATATTTCTACTTCTGACAACAGATAATATTGATTTGCAGAGACAAACGTATAATAGAGTAAAGAGTGCTTTGACATCATTTACTGTACTATCAGAAAGTGATGTTGTATTATTTAATCCACATAATCTCATTAAGCCAATAGTCATTGTCCTTAAAAAGAACGCAAGTGTATTACGGAAATGGGGGAATCTATTAATGACATATCAACTTAATACAGGATTGTGTTTAACAATATTTGATGATGAAGCAGATGCGGCAAGTTTAAATACTTTAGTAAACAGAAACAGAACAAGTACCATAAATAAACATTTGCAAAAAATAAAAGACACCGCTTCGTCTTCACTCTATTTAGAAGTTACAGCTACGCCACAATCAATTATATTACAAACTGTAATGTCTGGTTGGAAACCTGCATTCATTAATTATTTTAAACCTGGCAAAGATTATTTGGGTGGAAATTTCTTTTACTCAAATCCGACCTCGTATTGCATAAGATTCACATCTGAGAATGAATTAGACGAAATTAGCGAAGATGGGGATATTTTATGTCCAGAAGGCTTGAGAAAAGGTATAGTTTCTTTCTTAGTCGTATGTGCGTATAAGAAAATCAAAGGTGAAACTAATTGCAACTTTATGATTCATCCTAGTGTACGAATATCCATTCATAAGAAATTTGTGGAATGCGTGCAAGAGTATTTGAATTTATTACAACAATCTACCTCTGATAAGGGATTCCTTGAGCTGTTAAAAGAAACATGGACTGATTTACAACAAACAAAACCAGATTTACCACATTATGACGATATATATGAGCAAATTGTTGAGATTTTAGATAATACGCTGATTTGTGTCATCCCTCTCAACTCTAAAAGTTTTATCTGTAGAGATTCTAACAATCCGGACGCATTAGATTTATCAAAAGGATTCAATATCGTTGTTGGAGGTAACACTTTAGGACGTGGAATCACATTTCCTCATTTACAGACCGTGTATTATTGTCGTTCATCCAAAATGCCACAAGCTGATACATTTTGGCAGCATTCGAGAATTTTT
>ENA-OPYU01000658-OPYU01000658.1-human-gut-metagenome-genome-assembly--contig:-NODE-658-length-13190-cov-6.467044_pt1 | contig 13190 bp, 9 predicted proteins | sample MGYA00242637_ERZ504482 | MGnify/ENA primary metagenome ERZ504482 (study PRJEB26092, sample SAMD00036237) | human gut metagenome | host: Homo sapiens | study: EMG produced TPA metagenomics assembly of...
GTTGATGATTTTTTTAGTAATTTAGAAGAAATGGATTTAATTTATACTTGTTCTAATTGCTATAATCCATTGTTTTGAATGAAGTAAAGAACCTGTAAACACAAAAATAAGTGTAAACAGATTCTTTACTATTGTTTAAAATGATAAACTATTTAGGTGAAAAAGTTTATTCCTCTTCGTCCAGTAAAATGTTCATAATCTGAACAGCTGCTTTGGCAACAGAAGTTCCGGGGCCGAAGATTGCTACAACACCTGCCTTGTATAAGAAGTCATAGTCTTGAGCGGGGATAACACCACCAGCGATAACTAAAATATCTTCACGACCTAATTTCTTTAATTCTTCAATAATCTGCGGGATCAGTGTCTTATGTCCGGCAGCCAATGAAGAAACACCTACTACATGAACGTCGTTTTCCACTGCGTCACGAGCAGCTTCGGCAGGAGTTTGGAACAACGGTCCCATATCTACGTCGAAACCACAGTCGGCATAACCTGTTGCAACTACTTTTGCACCACGGTCGTGTCCGTCCTGTCCCATCTTGGCAATCATGATACGCGGACGGCGGCCTTCCTTCTTTGCAAATTCTTCGGTCAGTTCGCAAGCTTTTGCGAAGTCTGTATCCTTTTTACTTTCTGATGAGTACACGCCTGATATAGTTCTGATTACTGCTTTATAACGTCCTACAATTGTTTCACAAGCATCCGAAATCTCGCCCAAGGTAGCACGGACATGAGCTGCCTCTACAGCCAGTTCCAGCAAATTGCCTTTACCTGTTTTTACACATTCGGTGATGGCTGCCAAAGCTTTGTCTACTTCTGCTTGATTGCGGCCTTCTTTCAAACGCTTCAGATTTTCAATTTGTTCCAAACGTACAGCTGTATTGTCTACTTCAAGGATATCGATAGGATCCTCTTTTTCCAAACGATATCTGTTGGTGCCGACAATTGTCTGGGCACCGGAATCGATACGGGCCTGAGTACGTGCCGCAGCTTCTTCAATACGCATTTTGGGTACTCCGGTTTCGATAGCTTTCGCCATACCGCCCAAGCTTTCAATTTCCTGAATATGTTCCCAAGCCTTGTGAGCCAATTCGTTAGTTAAAGATTCTACATAGTAAGAACCACCCCATGGGTCAACGTTCTTGCAAACATATGTTTCTTCCTGAATATAAATCTGAGTATTACGTGCGATACGTGCAGAGAAGTCGGTGGGCAATGCAATTGCTTCATCCAACGCGTTGGTGTGCAGTGACTGGGTGTGTCCCAATGCTGCTGCCATAGCTTCAATACAAGTACGACCTACATTGTTGAATGGATCTTGCTCTGTCAATGACCAGCCCGAAGTCTGGGAATGGGTACGCAATGCCAGTGATTTTGGATTCTTCGGGTTGAACTGTTTGACAATTTTGGCCCACAACATACGTGCTGCGCGCATTTTGGCAATTTCCATAAAATGATTCATGCCGATAGCCCAGAAGAATGACAGACGTGGAGCGAATGCGTCGATGTCTATACCTGCAGCGACTCCGGCCCGAAGATATTCCAAACCGTCAGCCAGTGTATAAGCCAATTCAATATCTGCTGTGGCACCTGCTTCCTGCATGTGGTAGCCCGAGATGGAGATAGAATTGAACTTAGGCATTTTTTGTGAGGTATATTCAAATATGTCAGAGATGATCTTCATGGAAAAGGCAGGTGGATAAATATATGTGTTACGCACCATAAACTCTTTTAAGATATCATTCTGGATGGTTCCGGCCATTTCTTCCAATTTAGCTCCCTGTTCCAAACCTGCATTGATGTAGAATGCCATGATGGGAAGTACGGCACCGTTCATGGTCATGGAAACAGACATCTTATTCAAAGGAATACCATCGAACAAAACTTTCATATTTTCCAATGAGCAAATTGACACACCTGCCTTACCTACGTCACCTACTACACGTTCATGGTCGGGGTCATAGCCGCGGTGTGTCGGAAGGTCGAATGCGACAGACAAGCCTTTCTGACCTGATGCCAAATTACGGCGATAGAATGCGTTGCTTTCTTCGGCAGTGGAGAAACCTGCGTACTGGCGGATAGTCCAAGGACGGAAAGTGTACATCATGGAGTACGGGCCGCGAAGATAAGGAGGAATACCTGCTACATAGTTCAAGTGCTCCATGCCTTCCAAATCTTCTTTAGTGTAAACAGGCTTCACATTAATGTGTTCCGGCGTTTTCCAGTCGGCGGTGATGCCGTTTTCTTTTTGCCACTCCATACCATTCTGAGGTTGGAATCCGGCATATATATCTATATTTTTAAAATTCGGTTTCATTGTTCTTCCTTACTTAATTCCTAACTTAGCGTTGTATTCTTTCAATGTGTCCAATACGTTAACACGTACATGGATAAAGTTTTCGATGCCTGCGGCTTTCAGCTCTTCCATACAAGCAGGAGCACCTGCAACAATGAAGATGGCTCTTCCATTTAATGCCTTGAATGCAGGAATAGCATATTCTGCGTATTCATCATCGCTGGAACAGATAACTACGATGTCTGCACCGGCTTTCATAGCTGCTTCGACACCGGCCTCTACTGTGGGGAAGCCCAAATTGTCGATTACTTCGTAACCGGCACAAGCCAAGAAGTTGCATGAGAATTTGGGCACGTGCTTGGCGCATGGCCAGATTACCGATAGTTAGCATAAATGCTTTCGGGCGTTTGCCGGATTTCTCTGTCTGCAAACGAAGTGCTTCAAACTGGCTGGCAGCACGGTCGAAGTTTAATGTGGCAAACGGTTTTTCACAGTTGTCATGATTGCCTCCACAACAACATTTGGCTTCTACAGGAGCCTTTTCGCCTGCTTTTTCATTGAAGTTAGGATATTGGTTGGTACCCAGTAAAATTTCTTTGCGTTTTGAAACGGAGTCGTGGCGGGCCTTGTTGCTTGCGTTGATCGCTTCCTGTACTTTTCCTGCTTTGACTGCTTCCAGCATTCCTCCTTCGTCTTCCACTTTCAAGAATAACTCCCATGCCTGTGTGGCAATAGAAATTGTTAAATTTTCAATAAAGTAAGAACCCGCGGCGGGGTCAACTACTTTGTTGAAATGACATTCTTCTTTTAGCAATAACTGTTGGTTACGGGCGATACGTTCAGAGAAGTCGTCCGGAGTTTCGTAAGTCTTGTCAAACGGGGTTACAGTGATGGAGTTGACTCCTGCCAAGGCGGCACTCATCGCTTCGGTTTGAGTGCGGAGCAGGTTTACATGTGCGTCAAACAAAGTCAGGTTGAAAGTGGATGTTTCAGCATGTGCCACCATTTTGCAGGCACAGAAACAAGTGCCGTCTTCCGCTTTGTTCGGACATTCGGGTTGGCAGTTGCATTGAGGATGATATTCTTTTACGATGTCCGCCCATAACATACGTGCTGCGCGGAACTTGGCAATTTCCAGAAAATAGTTGGAACTGATGCCGAAATTGAATTTTATTTTCTTGGCAACCAGTGCAGCAGGAACTCCTGCTTCTACCAGTTTGCTCAGATATTCGTTACCCCAAGCCAATGCATATCCCAGTTCTTGTGAAATATAAGATCCGGCATTGTTCAGTTCTATCGCATTGATACAGATACAACGGAATTTAGGTAGCGGAGCCAGTACTTCTACCAATTCTTTGGCGGTAGTGATGAAATTGCTAAGGTCTTTGCCTTTTACCATCATTTTACCCATAGGGTCATAGTTGACGGAGCCTTGCAATTTGGTCAGGTCGTATTCTTTCTTTTGGAAGTAAGCAACCAACAATTTGGCTAATTCCACCGTATGTCCTTGACAAGTGGAGAAGTTTAACTCAATGCATTCCGCACAGATATCATTCAATAATGTTTCGATATATTCAGGACTGAGATCTTTCTTCTTTACGTAGAATCCCAATGAGTCAACACCTTTGTTCAAAATATCCAGTGCTTTAGCATTGGCTTCTTTAGGACACTCTACTTTGATTTCCTGACGCACGAACCAAGTATTGTCGTTTTTCTTCGTGCCTCTTACATAGGGGAATTCTCCGGGTAGTCCTTCGGTTGTTTTCAAACCTTCCAGATCTTCCTGGCGATAAAATGGTTTTACTTTAAAACCTTCGTTGGTTCTCCAAACCAATTTCTTTTCAAAATCAGCGCCTTTCAAGTCTGCTGTAATCTTTTCCATCCACTGTTCCGTAGAAACGGCTGGGAAGTCCGAAAAGAGTTTCTCTTTACTATCTGCCATAGTTTATTCGGTATTAATATTTAAGAATTATATCACATACTTTTTCAATAGTATGGGCAAATATACTAAAACCCTTTTAAATAGAATCCATTTTTTTAGCTATTTTCATAAAGGAGAAAGAGAGGTTTCTGTCATTTTGTTAACTGATGAAAGCAAAAGATGTTCTTATTGCAAAGTGGATATTGCAAAATAAATAAGAATCATGAAATAATAGTTTTCAAATTGTTGGGTTGAGTGAGGGGAATTCATTAATTTTGCGGCAATTTTATAAAAACATAGTATTATATCATGGACTGGTTACAAAATCTATTATTTGATGAAAACTCAATAGCGCATATCGTGCTGCTTTATTCTTTTGTGATTGCAGTAGGAGTGTTGCTTGGGAAAAATTAAATTTTTCGGAGTATCGTTAGGTGTTACTTTTGTTTTGTTTACCGGTATTGTCTGCGGACATTTCGGTTTAACGGGGAATACACAGATACTTACATTTTTACAGGATTTCGGACTAATATTGTTCGTGTTCTGTATCGGACTTCAGGTAGGTCCTTCATTTTTTCTCTTCCTTCAAGAAAGGAGGGATTGCAATGAATCTAGTAGCAATGGGGATTGTCGCATTGAATATTGCTGTGGCTGTGGCTTTGTATTATGGCTTGAACGGCCGGATAGAGCTGCCTATGATGGTGGGTATTCTTTGTGGTGCAGTAACGAACACGCCGGGACTGGGTGCTGCCAACGAAGCGTTGAGCCAGCTGAATTACAATGGCCCGCAGATAGCGATGGGATATGCGTGCGCTTATCCATTGGGAGTGCTGGGTATCATTGGTTCTATTATTGCTATCCGCTACATTTGCCAGATTAATTTGAAAAAGGAGGAAGAGGATATCGCTAAAGAAGAAGCTGCAAATCCTCATCTGACTCCTCGTATGATGCACCTGGAAGTTCATAATGAGGCATTGGCAGGAAAAACGTTGCTTCAGGTCAGAGACTTCATGGGGCGTGATTTTGTTTGTTCACGTATTTTGCAGAACGGTCATGTCAGTATTCCTAATCGTGATACTGTTTTCCATCTTGGTGATCAGTTGTTTGTGGTTTGTGCAGAGGATGATGCGGAAGCCATTATTGCTTTTATCGGTCCTAAAATTGAAGTGGATTGGGAAAAGCAGGATACTCCGATGGTATCCCGCCGTATTTTGATTACACAACCTAAAATGAATGGTAAGCAATTGGGGGAATTTCATTTCAGTAGTATGTATGGTGTGAATGTGACTCGTGTCAACCGTTCAGGTATGGATATCTTCGCTTCACGTAACTTAACCTTGCAGGTAGGTGACCGTGTAATGGTGGTAGGTCCTCAGGATGCGGTGGAACGTGTTGCCAATTTGATGGGTAACTCATTGAAACGTTTGGATCATCCTAATATCGTGACTATTTTTGTGGGTATCTTCTTGGGGATTTTCTTTGGTAGTCTGCCTATTGCATTTCCAGGTATTCCTACTCCGGTAAAATTGGGTTTGGCCGGTGGTCCGTTGATTGTATCTATTTTGATAGGTCGTTTCGGATATAAATTGAAATTGGTGACTTATACCACTATGAGTGCCAATTTGATGTTGCGTGAAATTGGTATTGCTTTGTTCCTTGCCAGTGTGGGGATAAAGGCTGGTGCGAATTTTGTGAATACGGTTGTCGATGGAGATGGTCTGTTGTATGTGGGTTGTGGTTTCCTCATTACAGTTATACCTTTATTAATAATGGGAGCGGTTGCACGCTGGCATTACAAGATGAATTATTTCATGTTGATGGGGCTTATTGCAGGTAGTAACACAGATCCCCCCGCATTGGCGTATTCTAATCAGACAGCAGGTAATAATGCTCCGGCGGTAGGTTATTCTACTGTGTATCCGGTATCCATGTTCCTTCGTATTCTGACTGCCCAATTATTGATATTAATATTGGCAAGTTGATATTGGCAAAAAGTATAAAAACAATAAAGTATAACTTGTAGGAGGGGGTGTCAAAAAATGGTAGCTTGAATCATTTTTTGGCGCACCCTCTTGCTGATTAAAAGAATAAATATGATTTCAGTAGATGGATTGACCGTTGAGTTTGGCGGTACCACCTTGTTTAGTGACATATCTTTTCAGATAAATGAGAAAGACCGTATTGCCTTGATGGGGAAAAATGGTGCGGGTAAGTCTACCTTATTAAAGATTTTGGCTGGTGTACGGCAACCTAGTCGTGGAAAGGTGTCGGCTCCTAAGGATTGTGTGATAGCTTATCTTCCCCAGCATCTGATGACAGAGGATGGGCGTACTGTATTCGAGGAAGCTTCTCAGGCATTCTCGCATCTTCATGTTATGGAGGCAGAAATAGAAGCCATAAATAAGGAACTTGAAACGCGTACCGATTATGAAAGTGATTCATATATGGAGTTAATCGAGAAAGTTTCTGCCATGAGTGAGAAGTTTTATTCCATTGATCTTACCCATTTTGAAGAAGATGTGGAAAAGGCTTTGCTGGGACTTGGTTTTATGCGTGAGGACTTCAATCGCCCTACCAGTGATTTCAGTGGTGGCTGGCGTATGCGTATTGAGTTGGCTAAATTATTGCTCCAGAATCCAGATGTATTATTGCTGGATGAGCCCACTAACCATCTTGATATTGAATCCATCCAGTGGTTGGAAGATTTCTTGGTCAATAGTGCCAAAGCGGTAATTGTCATCAGCCACGACCGTAAATTTGTAGATAATATCACAACCCGTACCATTGAAGTGACGATGGGGCGCATCTATGATTATAAAGTGAACTATTCCCAATATCTGATATTGCGTAAAGAACGACGCGAGCAACAGATGAAGCAATATGAGGAACAGCAGAAGATGATACAGGAAACCAAGGATTTCATAGAACGGTTCAAAGGAACTTATAGTAAAACTTTGCAAGTGCAGAGCCGTGTGAAGATGCTTGAGAAATTAGAATTGGTTGAAGTGGACGAAGAAGATACCTCAGCATTGCGGTTGAAATTCCCGCCTTCTCCACGAAGTGGAAATTACCCGGTCATTATGGACAGGGTGGGAAAGACCTATGGTGACCATGTAGTTTTCAAGGATGCCTCATTGACCATCGAGAGAGGGGATAAAGTGGCTTTTGTGGGCAAGAATGGTGAAGGTAAGTCTACTTTGGTAAAGTGTATCATGCGTGAGATAGAGCATGAAGGGACTTTAACGCTGGGACACAATGTGCAGATTGGTTATTTTGCTCAGAATCAAGCCTCTTTATTGGACGAGAACCTCACGGTTTTTCAAACGATAGATGATGTGGCGAAAGGGGAGATCCGTAATAAAATACGAGACTTGTTGGGTGCATTTATGTTTGGCGGCCCCGAAGCTTCCATGAAGAAGGTGAAAGTGCTCAGTGGTGGAGAACGTACTCGTCTTGCCATGATCAAACTATTGTTGGAACCGGTGAATCTGTTGATTTTAGATGAGCCTACTAATCACTTGGATATGAAAACCAAAGATATCCTGAAACAAGCTTTGGTGGACTTTGACGGCACATTGATTGTTGTGTCTCATGACCGTGACTTTTTGGATGGATTAGTGACGAAAGTGTATGAATTTGGGAATAAAAAGGTAAAAGAACATCTCTGTGGTATCTATGAGTTCCTGGAAACAAAGAAAATGGAAAGTTTGCAGGAGTTGGAAAAATAAATTAGCTTTGCATCTGTTAACTTTGGATTGGAGGTGGAGATGCAAACAATTTCTATAGATATAAATAAAGTACAAAAAGGAGACGAGGCGGAGTTTCGTCTTCTTTTTAATCTTTTCTATCCTCGTCTGATGTCTGTAGCTTGCCGTTTTGTGCCTGAACATATTGCTGAAGATATTGTACAAAGTGTTTTTGTCATGTATTGGGAACAGAAGTCTACCTTGACACCTAATGCCATTCATTCTTTCCTCTATAAATGTACACAGAATAATTGCCTGAATTATCTGAAGCACCAAGCTGTTGTGCTGGGGCATGAGGAGGAGGTGCGTTTGGCGGAAGAACGCATGGCCTTTCAGCTGGCAGGATCGGATGCCAATGAATTGTGGAATGAGGTGGTTGAGCGTGACATCCGGAAATTGTTGGAAGCTTCCATCTCTAAATTACCTCCTAAATGTCGTCAGGCTTTCGAATTGTCTTATTTTAAAGAGATGACTTATAAAGAGATAGCGGAGGCTATGCATATTTCATCCCGTACGGTGGAAGAACATGTACAGAAAGCCACAAAATTCTTGAGAGAGGATTTGAAGGAGGTATTGTTCTGCCTGTTGTTTTTGCTTCGTTAATACTTTCATGCAGGCTTTTTCTGGAGTCTGTAAAAAATAAATGCAAAAAAAAGCATTTTTTCTTCTTTTTAACCCCGTAGTTCTTTCTTGGTTAATTGTCTTAATAATGAAAGACAATAAAGAAAGTAAATGAAGGACGATATTTTAATTCGATATATTAATAAGCATTGTACTGACAACCGATGAAAAAGAGGTTTTAGAGTGGTTGAAGGAGAAAGATAGCCGTCAGCGTTTATTTGAGCTGGAGCAAATCTGGGGTCTGAAAACTGAAATGCGTTTTTCGGATAAAGGACGTATGGATGAAGCTTATCGGCAACTGAGCGGACAGCTTGGCTTGAGTAAGCAGGCAGAGAAAAGAGAGAAACCGGTACAGAGATTCACCATCGGGGGAATGGTGGAAGTATGCGGCTGTGTTGGTTACTGTTTGTCTTTTTGCAACAAACTTGTTCTATATCACGAAAGAGGAACCGGAAGCATACAATACGGTAGTGGTTCCGAAAGGCCAACGGGTTTCTTTATTGCTGAGTGATGGGACAACAGTTTGGCTGAACGCTGAGAGCCGTTTTTCTTATCCGGCTAAGTTTTCGGAAAAATATAGAACGGTCACATTGGAAGGAGAGGGCTATTTTGAGGTGGCGCATAATCCAAAATGTCCGTTTACGGTGAAATTGCCGATGTTGAATATCAGGGTGTTGGGTACAAAATTTAATGCAAAAGCCTACTTGGATGAACCGAGTTGGATTACTTTGAAAGAAGGTTCGGTAGAAGTGTCAACCTTAGATGACAGAAGTAAGGAAAGGATGTCGCCCAATGACCAGGTATATTACACCGTTAGTGACGGCTTGGTGTTAATAAGGAGTTCGGCGCAGGCAAATGTGGATAGTTGGACTACTGGTGACCTGAGATTCGACAACAAGACCTTGAAAGAAATGGCAAAGGTTATAGAACGTCGGTATGATGTGAAAATCAGGATTATGGATAGTTCGCTGGTTGAAGAATATTTCACTTGCCATTTTAGGAAAGACTTGACCATAGCCCAGGCGATGGAATTGCTGAAAGAGACCAGACGGGTGGATTATAGAATTGAAAAGAAAACGGTATACCTATATAAAAAATAACAGTATGTGAAACTTTGAAAAACAACGGATGCCTATGAAGTAAAACCCTTGCAAAAAATTGAAGGGTCGAAGACGCACCACCATCTTTCGACCCGGATTAATGAGTAACCTTATAATTTATTACAAACTAATCAATTACAAATGTATGGATAATATTATGAAATGCACACCATTGGGTGAGCAAAAATCACTATGGCTACGAAAAACATTGTTAATTATGAAATTCTTTGTTCTTTTTCTATTATTGGGAACTATCCCGTGTTGGGCAGGTGTCGCTTATTCACAGAATGTGAAGATGTCTTTGGATATGGAAAATACTACGGTGCATGATGTGATTAATGCTATTGAGAAAAAAGGGGAATTCTATTTACCTATAATCTGAATCAAATCAATGTCAATAGAAAAGTATCCATTAAAGTAGAAAATAAAACGATAAACCAGATTTTAGATCAGTTGTTTTCGAAATCAGGTATCGATTATAAAATAGAAAATCGTCATATTGTATTATATAAGCAGGCGGCTTCCGAAGTAGAAGCTGTGAAACAACAGAAATCTATAAATGGTATTGTAGCCGATGAGCAGGGTGAACCTATCATTGGTGCCAGTGTATTGGAAAAAGGTACTACAAACGGTACGATTACTGATTTGGATGGTCGTTTTACTTTATCTATCGGCAAGGGAACTGAATTGATTGTTTCTTATGTAGGTTATACCACAAAGACCGTGAAAATAGGTAATCAGTCTACTATAAAAATCGTATTAATAGAAGATACCAAGACTTTGGATGAGGTGGTTGTAATTGGTTATGGTACACAGAAAAAGTCTGATGTTTCAGGTTCGGTAACATCAGTATCGGGTGATAAATTGTCTAAGATTCCTACTGCAAATGCAGAGATGGCATTGCAAGGTATGGCTCCAGGTTTGTCGGTAAACTTTGGCAGCGGTGCTGCTGGTTCTTCTGCCACTTTGCAGGTGCGCGGTGTGACTTCTTGGAAAGATGATGATGGCGAGAACAGCGAAAGTAACGGTCCACTGGTGATTATCGATGGTGTCCCGGGTAATATGTCTTATCTTAATCCTGAAGATATTAAATCGATTTCCGTATTGAAAGATGCTGCTACTGCCGCTATCTATGGCTCACGTTCGGCAGCTGGTGTTATTTTGATTGAAACACATCGTGGTACGATGAATTCAGCTCCGAAGATTACTTTTTCCGGTTATTGGGGATTGAGTGCCGTGCCGAAGCGTCTGGAAGTTTGTAATTCAGCTGAGTTTATTAAAGTACGTAAGATGGCATTAATAAATGCAGGTACGGACGAGAGCCGCTGGCCTAAATATATCAGCGAGTACGAGAGAGACCCGAGCCAGTTTGCTGATACTGATTGGCAGAAAGAGTATTACCAACGTGGTTTTACACAAAAATATAACATCGGTTACACGGCAGGTAGTGCTAATTCCAATGTGTCTCTTTCTGCTTTCTATAGTAAGACGGACGGTGTGACTATTGCTACCGGAGATGAAAAGTTCGGTTTCCGTTTGAACTCTGATGTTACCCGTGGTAAGTTTAAAATGGGTGAATCGGTAAGTTATAGTCGTTGGTCGGCCGATTTGGAATCCAATTCGGGTTTCTCCTCCATTTATCAGGTGACGAATATGGAGCCGTTAGCGTTCCTTTATGATGAGAACAATGATGGCGGTTATGGTGGTGCCATCTCTGGTATGGGCATGTCTGACGCCGGTAATCAGGTTGCTTTCAATAAATTGATTGATAATACAAGCTCTAACGATTATATCGCAGCTTCCGGTTATTTGCAGTACGAGCCGATTAAAGGGCTTATCGTGAAATTCAATGCTAGCCGCAATATGTACTTTGGCAAATCTCGTCTTTTCAAACCTACCTACGAGATTGGAGCGGCCAAACGGAATACGATGGCTAGTTTGTCTGAATCACGTTCGCAGACTACCAACGATTTGTTGGAATTGACAGCTAATTATGACAAGACCATTGCTGAAAAACACAATCTTTCTCTTTTATTGGGACTTTCTCAGGAAGAAAATAAGTATGAAGATCTTAGTGCTTCCGGTTCTGATTTTGAGAATAATAGTATGAGCTTGATGGGACATGCTAAAAGTAACTATTCTGTAGGTGGTACTAAGACTCGCAGTGCTCTCCGCTCTCTCTTTGGCCGTGTGAACTACAACTATATGATGCGCTATATGATTATGGCTTCTTTCCGTTATGATGGCTCTTCACGCTTTGCGAAAGGCAACAAGTGGGGTTTCTTCCCTTCTGTATCATTGGGTTGGAACATTGCTAATGAACCATTTTGGGAAAATTTGAAAGAAACTGTTTCCATGTTCAAATTTCGTTTAAGTTACGGTGCTTTAGGTAATCAGAACATAGGTCTTTATCGATATATTCCTACTTTGAGCTATAATAATCATGCATTGAACTATCCTTTTGATGGTCGTGAAACTTCTATGGGATATGCCATCACTGCTTTTCCATCCAGCGATATCAAGTGGGAAACGACGGTGTATAAGAATATCGGTGTAGACATTAGTTTATGGAACAATAAACTGGAGCTTTCTGCGGAGGCTTATATTAAGAACACCAGTGATATGCTGTCTAGCCGTAACATCAGTTTGGCTACCGGTTATAATTCTTCTATCTTGGTGAACGATGGTAAGTTGCGCACAACCGGTTTTGAAATGCAAGCTATTTATCATGGCAAAGCCGGAGGTTTGAAGTACGATTTGGATTTGAATTTATCTCACTATAAGAGTGTGTTGAAATCTATGGCCAATCCTGATTATCTCTATGAGTATGGTGCTCTGCGTACTTATGTAGGTGGTGAAATAGGTGAATTCTGGGTATATCAAACTGCCGGAATTTTCCAAAATCAAGCGGAAGTGGACGAATGGAACACAGCTCATGGCTATAAGGACCAAAACGGCAACTGGCAGCCTTTGCAACCTGTGGCTAAACCGGGTGATATCCGTTTCATAGATCAGAATGGAGATGGTATGCTTGATACAAACGACCGCGTGAAAGTGGGTAGTGGTACACCGAAGGTGTCATTGGGATTCAACATTAACTTGGCTTATAAAGACTTTGACTTGGTAGCCAATTTCTACGGTGACTTTGGTGCTAAGCGTTATAACTATACTAAATATCAGTTGGAGCGTATGGACCATGTGTTCAACTATGGTAAGAATGCCTTGAATGCTTGGACACTGAAAATCCTGATACTGATATTCCACGTGCCGTGTCTGGTGATCCTAATAAGAACTCTCGTACTTCTACTCGTTTTGTAGAGAATGGTGACTATCTGCGTCTGAATAATTTGCAGATAGGTTATAATCTGCCGGTTAAATATTGTAAGAAAATGGGCTTGAGTAACTTGCGTATTTATGTAGGCGCTACCCGTTTGTTCACTATTACCAACTACAAGGCTATGATCTTCAACCGGTTCTCAGTCGGACAGATGGATACGACTATGCAG
>ENA-OPYU01000659-OPYU01000659.1-human-gut-metagenome-genome-assembly--contig:-NODE-659-length-13181-cov-4.918492_pt1 | contig 13181 bp, 14 predicted proteins | sample MGYA00242637_ERZ504482 | MGnify/ENA primary metagenome ERZ504482 (study PRJEB26092, sample SAMD00036237) | human gut metagenome | host: Homo sapiens | study: EMG produced TPA metagenomics assembly of...
TGTATGGAAGTTATGTGGAACGTGTGTTCGGTCCTGACAAGATTAGGAAGACACCTGCCCTGACCATGGCGGATGGTGTTGACTTTATTCCACTTCCTACTTGGAAGATTTTTATGATTCAATTTTTGAATATAGCCGGCTTAGGACCTATTTTCGGTGCTATAATGGGAGCGAAGTTTGGTACGGCGTCTTATTTGTGGATTGTTTTAGGTACCATTTTTGCCGGGGCGGTACACGATTATTTGTCCGGAATGCTTTCCATTCGGCATGAGGGCGAGAGTTTGCCGGAAATTATCGGTCGTTATTTAGGGCTTCCCACAAAGCAGTTAATGCGTGGTTTTACGGTTGTGCTGATGATATTAGTCGGAGCGGTTTTTGTGGCAGGACCAGCCGGATTGCTTGCCAAACTTACTCCGGAGTATATGGATGTTACTTTTTGGATTATTGTTGTGTTTTTCTATTATATGTTGGCTACATTGTTGCCGGTAGATAAGATTATAGGAAAAATATATCCATTGTTTGCCATTGCTTTATTGTTTATGGCAGTGGGGATTTTGGTGATGTTGTTATGGAATCATCCGGCATTGCCCGAAATTACGGATGGTCTACATAATACCCATCCTGCCGGATTACCAATTTTTTCCTATAATGTTTGTTTCTATTGCTTGTGGGGCCATCAGTGGCTTTCATGCCACACAATCTCCACTGATGGCACGTTGTATGAAGAATGAGAAGTATGGTCGTCCTATTTTTTATGGAGCGATGGTGACCGAAGGGATAGTGGCATTGATTTGGGCTGCTGCCGCTACTTATTTTTTTCATCAAAATGGTATGGAGGAGAGTAATGCTTCGATTATTGTGGACAGCATAACCAAGGAATGGTTGGGTACGATAGGAGGTTTATTGGCTGTACTGGGGGTAATTGCCGCTCCTATTACCAGTGGAGATACCGCTTTGCGTTCAGCTCGTTTGATTGTTGCCGATTTTATGCATTTGGAACAAAAAAGTATAGCGAAACGTTTATTGATTTGTATTCCTATTTTTGCGGTAACTATCGGTATATTATTGTACAGTCAGCGTGATGCGGCGGGATTTGATATGATATGGCGTTATTTTGCCTGGTGTAATCAGGCTTTGTCTGTGTTTACTTTGTGGGCGGTCACTGTTTTTCTAGTACGTGCGAAAAAGAATTATTATATCACCTTGTTTCCTGCCCTGTTTATGACGGCTGTATGTTCTACTTATATTTGCATAGCCCCCGAAGGATTAGCGTTTTCGGATTATGTATCTTATATAATTGGTAGTCTTTGTACGTTGGTAGCCGCTATAGGGTTTGCAAGTTGGTATAGGAAACAAAACAGCATAGTTTATGAAAAAATATAGAAAATCGATTTGGTTGCCTGTAGCTTTATTGGTCTATACTACAGCGATGGCCGTTTATTTTATTCCGCGCAATACGGAAATAAGTGATACGGAAAAGTATCTCACAGTAGGTTTATCCTATATGATTATAGCGTTGTTATGGATTGTCCTTCGTAAGAAAGAAAAGGCGGAGGAAAGACGTGAACGTGATTTGGAAAACAAAAAATAACTATTAAACGACAACATTATGAAGAAAATTTTAGTCAGCTTGATGCTGTTGGTAATGACTGTACTGAGTGCACATGCTCAATTTGAGAAGGATGTATGGTATGTGAATGCTTCATTGACAGGGCTTGACCTATCTCATAGCAAGAATGAAGGAACAAATTTTGGTTTTGCTTTAACCGGCGGCGCATTTGTAGCCGATAATGTGGCTGTGTTGCTGAATTTTAAAGGCAATTATGTAGAACATGGAATGGATGAAACCAGTATTGGTGCACAGGGACGTTATTATTTTTCCAGTTGCGGTATTTATGGAGGACTAGGAATGGCGTATAAACACCTTTCTTGTGTAGGATTTAAAAAGAATCTGGTTTGTTTGACACCGGAAGTCGGATATGCTTTTTTCTTGGGTAGAAATGTGACTATTGAACCGTCTGTATATTATGACTTGAGTTTTAGTGATACTTCAGAATTTAGTAAATTAGGATTCAAGATAGGATTCGGGGTTTATTTCTGATTGATTTAATTCCACCACAGATTACGCAGATTATTGAATGGGAGAATTCATTGAAATTCAATCTATGTAAATCTGTATAATCTGTGGTGAAAAACTTTTTATGTAAGATTAATGCGCATAGAGATGCGTGAACGGAATTTCTTTACCATCACTCCCTGTTACTTTTAATTTCAGTTGTCCTCCGTTCTGGTCGAAATAACGTAATTCCATTGGATGATATCCTTTTGCCAATGCTTTTTGCCCCACTATTTCTTTAGGCCCGTGAGGTCCGTCATTGTCTACTATCTGTTCACTGTCTATAGTTAATGTACTACCATCATCGGATAGGAGTGCAAAAGTGTAGATATCGTCTTGAGGAGCATTGAAATATCCTTTGATAATCAGTCCGATATTTCCTTTTACTTTTTTAGGAATCATAACATCTTCCACTGGATAAGTACCATTGACCGGAGCTTTTTTCTATTTCACTGCATTTATTTCCTTTAAATTCGTGCCATGTAGCTTTCAAACCCGGATTGGAAGGAGCGGCAGTTACAGAGGGAGTATATTCACTTTTGATGAAACGGGTCTTGACTATGTCACCTTTCTTTCCATTAGGGCGGAAGGTGCAGAAAGTAAAGTCTGTGGTTTCAGTCACTTTGATGGGACCTTCATATATGGGAGATTGTAAAGTAGGAGTACTGCCATCAGTGGTATAGTGAATTTCCGCAGTGGGGTCAAGGCAAGTTACATTGATGGCTCCTTCACCGATAAAGGCGTTGACGGCATTAAAGCCTTCCAAAATCGGGTATACGGTAATTGATACCCATGATATTGAGACGTTCAAACTGATCAGACAGGCGTTGTTGGAAGGCACTCCAATCTTTTTGCTCCGGTTTGCTCCAACCTAGTTCGGCAATAGCCAGCAAACGTGGAATAGCCATATATTGCATACGTGCGTTGGAAGGAATCCATTCGCACCAAATATTTCCCTGCACTCCTAAAATCAGCGACTGCTGCTCGGAGGTCAGGTTGTCTGTCGTATCCAGATTATAAATACTTGCCATAGAGTTCTTATCTTCTGCATAATCCAAATAAAATTGTCCGTTAGGAGTGAAAATGACAGGGTTGCCTTGTGCTGTTGTCTTGGTTGCTGCATCTTTTACCCAGCTGCGCCACCACATTACGGTAGCTGTTTTAGACAATCCGCCTTCAATGATTTCATCCCAGCCTATCATTTCTTTGCCTTTCTCGTTAAAGAATCTCTCCATGTCATGAATGAACCATGATTGCAGTTCTTCTTCAGTTTTCAGATTATTGTCATGCATACGTTTCTGACAGTCCGGACATTTTTTCCAATTAGTTTTTTCTACTTCGTCACCTCCTATATGTACATACTTATAGGGGAAAAGGGCTATCAGTTCTGTATAAACATTCTTGCAGAATTCCAATGCGGAGTCTTTCCCCGGACAAACAGGTGAGGAGAAGACGCTTCCCCAACCGGTTTCGTTAAAACAGGAAACACCTTCATAGTTACTTACAGCTGCCAGCATGTGTCCCGGCATATCAATTTCGGGAATAATATCTATGCCTCGTATTTTGGCGTATGCTATGACATCCTTGATATCTTCCTGAGTGTAGTAGCCTCCATATAAGGTGTCACCTTCTACGATGCGTATCTTGTCTTCAGGAATTGCCATATCCGGGTTGTTATTAGTCTTTGACTGACGTATGCATTCGCGATCATGAGAATTGAATTTGCGCCATGCTCCTTTTTCCGTCAGTAAAGGATATTTCTTGATTTCAATACGCCATCCTTGGTCGTCGGTAAGATGCCAGTGGAATTTATTCATCTTGTAAAGGGCCATGACATCCAGTAATTCTTTCACCTCACCTATTGTGTAGAAATGGCGGGATACGTCCAGCATAATGCCTCTCCATTCAAAGCGGGGGGCATCTTGAATGTTAACGGCCGGTATGGCCCAGTCTGTACCTTTAACAATTTCCTTAGATTCTATTTGCGGGGGAAACAGCTGTCTGAGTGATTCGATACCTGCAATGACACCTCCGTAAGAGTTACCTGTAATGTTGACCTTATCGCTCTCGGCTGTCAGGGTATAAGCTCCTTCTTTTCCTTGAACATCACCCAAGGCAAGGGTGATGGTTCCTTCGCCTTCTTTGACTTTAAGGTCGTAGCCTGTGGCTCTGGAAAGCATATCGGCCAAATACTCGGCTGCGGGAATTAGTTCGGCGTCAATAACACCGATGGAGGTATTACTTTTCAATACAAAAGCACCGTTTGTTTCCTCCAGATGGTTGGTTATGGGTACAATGGATATCTCTTTTGTTACAGGGGGAGTACCGGTACATGCTCCCAACATCAATGTGCCTGCTAACATACAGGCGGTCATTAACTGTTTATGTGTACATTTGGTCATAGGATAATAAATTAGGTTATTGGACAAAGATAACAGAAATATTGGGAAAAACGATATTATTTGGCGGGATATTGGAAAGTAACCAGTACTCCTTTATGGTCTGTAGGCCATACGCCCAATGGTTCTATAAACTTGTCTTTAGATGTTTCCTGAACACGCTGTGCACGGACTATAGAATTTTTCGGACCGAAAATGGCGGCGTCTTTCACTTTCAACCCCTTTTCGGGATAATACCAAATGTAATCTATACGGTCGCGTTCATCTGCTTTGGGAGCCCAGGTTATTTTGTCGGCGGGCTTTGCCGGATTATCCGAAGGATAAGTGAAGCCGGGATAGTTTAATACATCTGGATAGAATTCTCGATAGGCGTCTTTCAATCCGGCTTCGTCTAACAGGACAGGAACTGTCCAGGGGATTACAAAGCCATGATGGTCATACAGGTCTTTGGTCTCTTCAGTCCAATCTTGATGTGAAGGTTCATTAAAATCTCCTCCTAAAATGATGGTGTAGCCGGCTGCACGATCTTTTTTTTGCCTGTTCAATGAATAGTCTGATGGCGTCATCGCGTTGTGAGGCTACATTTCTCTTTAATACTTCTTCTACGGTAGTGGGGAGAGGGATTTCTTCCCAAGTAGAACCATCATATCCGCGTACATTATAATAGGCGTCATCCAAATAATCAAGATGAGCGGTGTAGACTGCTATTTTCTGTCCGTTCATATCGGCTGTAAGGCGATAGATACTGCCGTGGTCATTCTTTTCGGGGAAAACGGTTAATGAATCAGTGATGGGGTATCGGCTTAACAGACCTGTATCATAGGTATAGAAGGAATAATAGGTTTCTCCTTTTTCCTTTAATGATTGCACTAGGCGGGCAGTGAAATTGGTGTTTTCGTAATTACGTACTTCGCTCAATGTGACGAAGTCCGGACGAAGACGGGCTATTTCATTCACAATAGCGTCGTAACCACCGGGAATTATAGTTCCTTCTTGCCAAATGTTCCATTGAAGAACGGTGAATTCTTTCTCTTTTTGTGAACATCCCAATAGGAAAGGGAACAGCAAGAGTAGTAAAAAAAAGGTTTTTTCCATATTCTGTTGATTTATAAGGTTATTAATTCAATTCTAAATTTACTCATATTTTTCGTTTAGATTTAGATTGACAATGCGGAAAACATTAAAACAGATTTTTAGTAAAATGATTCTGCAATCATACCACAAAATGCTAAATTTACAGAACGGAATAAATCACTTTTAAATTCCCATTTATCATCTAGTGGTATATTGCGTATAATCATATTTAATAATTTGTGTCAGTTTGGACAATCAGCGGTGAATAAAAAAGTCAATCAGGAGAATCCATCGCCAGTTTTTCCTTCAAAAACTGTCCCGTATAAGATGCCGCACATGCTGCAACCTCTTCCGGAGTGCCCGCAACTACCAGATTTCCTCCCATATTTCCTCCTTCGGGCCCTAGGTCAATCACATGGTCGGCACATTTTATCACATCCATATTATGCTCGATAATGATAATGGTATGTCCGCGGCTGATTAAGGCTTCAAATGCTTCCAGCAGTTTCTTGATATCATGAAAATGTAGACCTGTGGTTGGTTCATCGAATACAAAATAGTGGTTGTGCTTTTCTCTATGCTCAGAAAATAAGCTAGTTTTACGCGTTGATTCTCGCCACCTGGAAAGAGTGGAGGAGGCTTGTCCCAACTTTATATATCCCAATCCCACTTCTGTAATGGGGTTAGCTTTTTTCACTATCGTTTTTTTGATTGTATTCGGTGAAGAATTCGATAGCTTGATTCACTGTCATTTCCAGAATATCATAGATGTTTTGTCTTGAAATTTTACTTCCAGTGTGTCGCTCTTGAAACGTTTCCATGACAAGATTCACATTCTAATACCAAATCTGCCATAAATTGCATTTCAACGGTTACCGTACCGTCACCTTTACATTCCTCACAACGACCGCCTTCGGTATTGAATGAGAAATATCCGGCAGTATATCCCATTTGTTTGGCAAGAGGCTGTTCGGCAAAGAGTTTGCGTATCTCGTCGTATGCTTTTACATAGGTCACCGGATTGCTGCGTGATGATTTTCCGATAGGATTCTGGTCTACAAATTCAATATCTTTCACTAGCTGTACATCCCCTTCCAAAGAGATGAACTCACCCGGCCGTTCGCTAGCTTCACTATATTCGCGTTTCAATGCCTTGTAAAAGACATCACGTACCAACGTACTCTTTCCCGAACCGCTGACCCCCGTAACTACCGTCATTACATTCAGTGGAAATTTTACGTCAATGCCTTTAAGGTTGTTTTCACGTGCACCTTTTATTTCTATATAATTGTTCCACGGACGATGGCATCGGGGGATCTCTATGTTTTCTTCTCCCAACAAATAGCGTACCGTATAACTATTACTGTTTCTTTGAAGATCGTTCATGCTGCCTTGATATACTATCTGTCCTCCTAAACGTCCTGCTTGAGGACCGATATCAATGATATAATCGGCAGCACGGATTATTTCTTCATCATGTTCTACCACTACTACGGTGTTTCCCAGTTCCTGTAACTGACGAAGTACTTTTATCAGCCGGTCAGTGTCACGGCTGTGTAATCCGATACTGGGTTCGTCTAGAATATAGAGTGAGCCTACCAAGCTGCTGCCTAATGAGGTGGCCAGATTGATGCGCTGACTTTCGCCGCCGGAGAGTGAGTTGCTGAGACGGTTCAGTGTAAGATATCCCAAACCTACATCCATGAGGAAGTTGATGCGGTTGGTAATTTCCGTTAAGATCCGTTTGGCGATGGCTGTATCATGTGCATCTAGTTCTAGAGTGCGGAAGAATTCTTTTAAGTCATGAATAGGTAAGTCAACCAGTTGAGAAATGGATTTTCCACCTACTTTTACATAACCGGCTTCTTTTTTCAAGCGTGTTCCATGGCAGACAGGACAAATAGTTTTTCCCCGGTATCGTGCCAGCATCACACGATATTGTATTTTATATTGATTTTCTTCCAGCATTCTGAAGAAAGAATCTATACAGGCCTTATTTCTAGGTCCATGCCATAAATAATCTTTTTGTTCCTGTGTCAGTTCATAATAAGGGGCAAAGATGGGAAAATCGTGGGCGGGAGCTTCATGAATGAATTCTTGTAACCATTCCCCCATCTTTTCTCCGCGCCAGCAGAGGACAGCTCCGTCATATACACTCAGAGCACGGTTTGGAATCACCAGATGTTCATCTATACCTATCACTTTACCGAAGCCTTCGCATTCGGGACAAGCTCCGAGAGGGGAATTGAATGAAAACATTTGGTCATTCGGTTCTTCGAATTTAATTCCGTCGGCTTCGAATTTAGTGCTGAAAGAGAATAGCTGCGTACTTCCGTCAGCAGAGTAGAAGCGGAGGAGGCAATTTCCGTCTCCCTCGTACATGGCTGTTTCGGCAGAATCGGTGAGGCGGCTGATACTGTCTTTGCTATCATCGGCTGTCATGCGATCTACCAGCAGATAGATGTTTTGTCTTTTATCTTCGGCAGCTGTTTGTTGCAGAAAATCTTCTATACGAACTATTTCACGGTTAACCTCTACACGGGTGAATCCTTGTTTAAAGTCCATTTCTAGCTGTTGACGCAGTGTACGGCCTTCACGGGGCATCATAGGAGTGAGAACCGTGTATTTCGTTCCTTTAGGAAAGGAGAGCATACAGCTTACAATATCTTCAATACTATGCTTTTTCACCAGTTGCCCGCTAATGGGAGAATAAGTCTTCCCCACGCGTGCATAGAGTAGTCGCAGATACTCATATATTTCGGTGGAAGTCCCCACGGTGGAACGTGGATTGCGGCTGTTCACTTTTTGCTCTATGGCGATAGCGGGTGGTATACCTTTAATGAAATCACACTCAGGTTTGCTCATACGGCCCAGAAATTGGCGGGCGTATGATGACAGGCTTTCTACATAGCGTCGCTGACCTTCAGCGTATAATGTATCAAAGCCAATGATGATTTTCCGGAACCGGATAGGCCCGTGATAACGACCAGCTTATTGCGTGGTATGTTGACATCGATGTTTTTGAGGTTGTTTACCTTTGCTCCTTTTATGGATATATAGTTACTTTCTGACATTCTTTATTGAATTTGGTTTAATATGCAAAGATAATTATAAGTTTTCTTATCTTTGCAAGCGTATTAAACAAGAATAACAAAATGAGAGCAAAAACTATTCTTCTTTTATTGATAGCACTACTTTTTACTTCTGTTGTCAGTGCTCAGACACGTTATCCTAAACGTGAGTTCCGCGGTGCATGGATTCAGTGTGTGAATGGACAGTTCCAAGGGATGCCGGCAGAGAAGATGCAGCAGCTATTAATAAATCAACTAAACAGTCTGCAAGGCGCAGGCATTAATGCGATAATTTTTCAGGTACGTGCAGAAGCCGATGCCTTGTATAAATCTTCTTATGAGCCGTGGAGCCGCTTTCTTACGGGAGTGCAGGGTAGAGTGCCTTCACCTTATTGGGACCCGATGCAGTTCATGATTGATGAATGCCATAAGCGTGGAATGGAGTTCCATGCCTGGATTAACCCTTACCGTGCCAAGACAAAGGGAACTACTGCCTTATCACCCATTCATCCGTATAATAAGAATCCGGAACGTTTCGTGAATTATGCTGGTCAGCTTTATTTTGATCCGGCTTTGCCCGAAAACCGAAAATATATTTGTAAGATTGTGCGCGATATTGTTACTCGTTATGATGTGGATGCCATTCATATGGATGATTATTTTTATCCTTATCCCAACCCGGGCGAGGATTTTCCTGATCATGTCAGTTTTGCGCAATATGGTCGCGGATACAGTAATAAAGCCGATTGGCGCCGTGACAACGTGAATGTGCTGATAAAGGAAATCCATGAGACAGTGCGCGAGTGTAAGCCGTGGGTGAAGTTCGGTGTTTCTCCTTTTGGTATCTATCGTAACAAGAAAAATGATCCGAATGGAAGTGATACACGTGGTCTTCAGAATTATGATGATTTATATGCAGATGTGCTGATGTGGATTAATAATGGTTGGGTAGATTATAATATCCCTCAGATTTATTGGGAAATAGGTCATCCTGCTGCCGATTATGACAACTTGATACATTGGTGGGCAAAACATGCCGCTTCGCGTCCGTTATTTATCGGTCAGGATGTGATGCGTACGGTGAACAAGGCGGATGCCCGTAATCCATTACAAAACCAGATGCCTGCCAAAATGAAGTTGCAACGGTCGCTTCCTACCGTGCAGGGAAGTTGTCAATGGTATGCTGCAGCAGTGGTGGATAACGCCGGTAATTACCGCACTATGTTGGAGAAGGAGTATCATCGTTATCCGGCTTTGATTCCTGAATCTCCTTTTATGGACGATAAGGCTCCAGGTAAAGTAAAGAAGGTAAAGATGGTATGGACGTATGAAGGTCCAGTACTCTTCTGGACAGCTCCGAAGGCAAAGGACGAGATGGACAAAGCTGTACAGTATGTGGTTTATCGCTTTGATGAAAAAAGAAAAAGTCAATTTGGATGATGCTTCCCATATTGTAGCCATTACCCGCGATCATTTTTATCCATTACCTTATAACGATGGAAAAACGAAGTACCAGTATGTGGTGACAGCGTTGGATCGTTTGCACAATGAGTCGAAAGGTACTAAAAAGAAAGTGAAACTGTAAGAAGCGGGAGTGTTTCTTTTAGATTTTATTTCTACTGCCACTGCCTGGGTATTTATTCATGTAATATCGATGAATAAAGAATTCTAGGGTAGTGGCAGTTGATTTGTATGCTGCCATATCTTCCGAGTACGATATTGTTTATGTTGAGATCAATGAAAAAAAGTTATAACATCTGCATCCATCTTATGGCTTTCTCTAATCAGTGATAAAAAGTATCTGCAATAAATATATCAAGTAGTGATATAAATTCTATTGATCTCTTGAATTTATTTCCGTCATATATAAAGTCCCGTTGGCAAAATTGATTTTTTTACAGATTGTGTTATGAAACTTAAGAAGCTTTACCAACGGGGAATGTATTTATAATTTCACATTGACTTGTTTCCCTTTATAGGAAATAGATTGGTCAAAGGTGGGGCTATCCTCATCTCCACATCCTTTCCCCGGTTCAACAAGTATGATGTTGAATTTGCGGTTTTTCAGCATACCTTTGTAGTTGCCTTTTCGCTCGTTAATAGTCAGTGTGCGCTCTTTGTCATCCCATTTCATTAGGATGGTTGTGTAAGCACCTTTTTCATAATTATAATTATCAAATTCATCTTCATAAAGGGTAAATTCCGCATCAGCACCCGGATAGATGCGAATCGTCAGATTATCCCACTTCTTTTCTGTAGAGTATTGCACTGCTGGTCCCCAAGGAAGGATAGATCCCGCACGTACATAAATGGGCATAATATCAATGGGTACTTCCCGTTGGATCGTTTGCCCGCCTTCCAAAGTTTGCCCGGTCCAAAAGTCTGTCCAGTTTGCTCCTTTAGGTAAATATACCTCTGTATTTCCAATCTTTTTTAAATCTTTTAAGTAACCGTTCTGATTTTTGTCTTGCCATGTATAAAGCGAGTCTGTAACGGGACGTACTAGGAAATTATGTCCGAACATATATTCGGTATCCATATCAAGTACTTTGGGATCTTTCGGGAAATCCATCATTAATGGGCGGATAAAGCTGCCTGCTTTGCTGGTTACCTCCCAGGAAGTGCTATAAAGATAAGGTAGCAGGCGATAACGCAGGTGAGTATATTTTTCTAACGCATCATAGGCCCAGTCGCCTTTTTGGCCGAATTGGTATATTTCGACTGCTACCGGACTAGAATTGTGTGAGCGCATAATGGGTTGAAACACTCCCCATTGATACCAGCGGACATGTAACTCGTGATAAGCTATGTTGTTTACATTATTATTGTATTTCCAGGCAAAGAATCCTCCCAAATCTGTATTCCAATAGGGAATGCCGCATAATGAGTAATTCAATCCGGCTGCTAATTGTTTGCGCATGACTTCCCAGGTAGAAACTACATCTCCGCTCCACGAATGAGAAGCATAGCGTTGCTGTCCTAGGAAAGAAGAACGAGTGAGTAGGAATACTCGTTTGTCCGAAGTAGTAGCTCGTTGATGTTCATATACTCCTTTATTGGACATTAACGGGAAAGCATTATGTACTCTGCGGAAAGTTCCCAAATAGGTGAGAGTATTAAAATCCTGGTCCTTCAGATTCATGTGATCGGGTTCAGTAGAGTCCAGCCACCAACCGTCCATGCCCAGATCGAATATGTTCTTTTTCATCTCTGACCAATAGAGATCACGTGCAACAGGATTATAAGGGTCGTATGGCCTGACTCCGGCATTGTTGGGCCAAGTATCAAATTGAAGAAGTGCTTTCAGACTGTCCATTTTTTGATACATTTCAGTCCAAGGGCCGAAAGAAGCCCATACGGAGATCATGATATGTGCATTTTGTTTGTGCACATAGTCAATCATTTCTTTGGGAGTTTTGATTCTTGGAGTACCGTAACGTGCGCTTTTATCTTCTCCGTTTGGAAGATATTTCATATATTCTTTATCGCCCATTTTGTTGATGTAACGGGGATTTTGGAACTTCATGGCATTCCAGTTAGAGTCGCATCCCCAATATTGCCAATCCTGTATAATGCCATCCAGAGGGACTTTCAGTTTACGGTACTTATCTACAACTTCGCATAATTCATCCGGGCTTTTATAACGTTCGCGACATTGCCAGAATCCTAGTGCCCAAAGCGGATAGAGAGGAGCCTGTCCAGTCAGTTCGCGTACATTGGCTATTACTTTATCTGCATTGCCGCCGTAAATGAAATAATAATCTGCACAATCACCTACTTCCGAGTCAAAAGACATTTCTTGTGGATTGTCTACAAAAGTGGTGGGGGAGTAATTGTCCCAATAAAGGGCATATCCTTTTATTGAATGAATAAACGGAATGCAAATGCTCATGTTTTGGTTACGGAGAAATAGTTTCTGATTCCGTTGGTTCACTTTTCCTGTTTGTTGCTGTCCTAGTCCGTAAATCACTTCATCTTTGTCCAGTAAGAAAGCTTGACGAACATTATATGATGGAACGCCGGCGTCATCGAAGGGGGTGAATTGGGTACCATAATCTTTATCAGTCAGTAATAATTTTCCTTCTTTGTCGGAAAAACGGATACCTCCGGTTTCAGGATTTACTTCTACTTGTATAACATTGCTGCTGAGTGTTATCCATTTTTCCCATTTCTCACCGAAAGTTACAGAGGTGGTTTCCCGGTGTTTTGATAATGACCAGACTTTCTTTTTTGATAAGGTTTCTTAATGGGGGTTTTATAAATACGGTACAATGGTGGGAGAGTAAAATTCTACTTTGACATCTATTTCTTGTGTAGTATACGTTATTCCTTGTGTGGTGTGTTGTACACTCTGTGCGATGCCATTTGTTGCAATGATAGTTGCTCCAATTAGAGTTAGAGTCATTTTTTTAATAAAATTCATATTCCATAGTATTTTAGTGTTTTGTACTGTTACAAAGGTAAGGCGAAAAGCTTTAAATAGGCAACAATGAGGTTGATCCAATAATAATCAGGTTGATT
>ENA-OPYU01000660-OPYU01000660.1-human-gut-metagenome-genome-assembly--contig:-NODE-660-length-13176-cov-2.986819_pt1 | contig 13176 bp, 19 predicted proteins | sample MGYA00242637_ERZ504482 | MGnify/ENA primary metagenome ERZ504482 (study PRJEB26092, sample SAMD00036237) | human gut metagenome | host: Homo sapiens | study: EMG produced TPA metagenomics assembly of...
AGGCGTGCGCCGCCCGGCAACGCGCGGATCTGGCGGCGCTGGAACAGCTGGAACCAGCCAATGTGCCAATGCCATTTGTGCCGCAGGTGCGCCGCACACCCCCGGCGGCTGCTGAAAATCGGTCATCATAGCCGCCGTCTGCGCAGTGCTGGCAACAACCGCCTATGCCTTTTAGGCCAAGAGTTGCCGTGATCCTGGAGGGCAGCCGGGCATACCTTGCCGTGCAGGAAGCGCCGCAGACCGACATCCCCATGGAACAAATGCAGCTGACCTATGTTCCGGAAGGATGTACCGTGGCATGGGACGACAGCACCTATCAGAAATACGGCGTGTACTCCTGCCTGATTGATAATGGCAAACAGGGCAGGGAACAGCAGCTGCTGGGCATTGCCCAAATGCCGCTGGAAAACAAAGTCAACATTCAGGGCCGCGGGCCGGATGATGCCATTACCGAGGAAGATAAAGCGAACATAGAACAACAAATCATGATTGTGGATGACATTGCTGCTTTGACTGCGGAGCAGATTGAGGATTGCAGTGTGGTGGCATGGACAGCAGGGGACAGCTACTATGTGGCATCGGTGTACCGTTGGCAGGATAAGGCGGAAGTGGTGGAGATTTTGCAGGGGATACGATAGCTTTGTAAAGGAGCAATAACAATGAAAAAAAGTTATAATAGCAATTAGTATGATGCTGGCTATGAACATCTTTTTAGCAGTTCCTGCATTAGCAGAAAATTATCAGGAGTATGGTCTATATGATAGTGATGGAAACTACAAGGGGATGTTTTATTCGATAGAAGAGATTAATGATTTTTTAAGAAGAAACAATGACAGCAGATGCACGATATATAAAATGCGATGGGGTAAATAAACATGGAGACAAGACTTATACAGTGATTAGAGAGGCGGATTACTATTGGTGGATAGATAATAATATGAAACGTGTATACCAAACGTATAGTATATTGCGCTTATTGCAATGTCCAAATAAGTTGTGAAGATTTCGTATACTAAACGGATGTAGAAAACATAAATAATGAACGCATTTTAAGTAATATATACTGACAAAAATCCGCCCCTTTTTGCAAAAGGAGCGGATTTTTAGCTTAGTTCAGTTTTAGGCGCTTGAGCTGGAATATAGGTGCAATTACAGCAAGCCTTCGTTGCCCAGAACTTCCTTGGTGTCGCGGGCAATCATCAGCTCTTCGTTGGTCTCGATGACCAGGGTGCGAACCTTGGCACCCCAAGCGGTGATTTCCACAACATCTTTGTTCTGCTTGTGGGCGTTGGCGTTCTTGTCGGTATCCACGCGGATGCCCAGCCAATCCATGTGGTGGCAGATCTTGGCACGGGAGTCAGCGTCATGCTCGCCGATACCGCCGGTGAACACGATGGCGTCAACACCGCCCATTAATCATTGGCTCCCAGATCCAGACCGTTTACTTTATCTTCAATCTGATCACGGGCGGACAGGATCAGAACCGGGGTATTGGTATTGTGCTCTCGGAACTGGCGGAGAATTTCCAGACCGTCCGTGCCGGGAAGATTCAGATCCAGCAGGATCAGGTCATAATTTTCTGTCATACACAGGCAAAGCCCTTCGTCTCCATCGAAACAGATATCTGTTTCATAACCATCTATGCGAAGTCCCTCCGCAACAGAGCGGCAGAGCTGTTCTTCGTCTTCTATAATTAAAATGTGCATATTGTCTCCTTTTATAATGTGGTTTTCTGATAGACAGAATTATTTTTACGTACTTCAGTTGGTGTGGCACCAAATGTTCATAAAAAACTTTTCGAAAAAGTTTATAATTAGTGAATCCGTGGCGCTCCGGATGCAAAAAATTTTATCATTTGTGGATACCAGATCCTGATAAATATGGGAAATACGGATGTCATTCTGGTATTCCAGAAATGTTGTTCCCATACATTTCTTAAAAAAATCGGCAGAAATATTTAGGATCAAACATGGCAATCCTGGAAATTTCAGTAAGGGAAATGGCTCTGTTATAATTGCAGTTGATGTAATCCAGAACAGGCTTTAGTTTTTCCAGATTCTGATTTTGTCTGCTTGTAGAATCTGCTGTAAATCCGAAACTGAAATTGTGATAAAGCTGATAAAGCGCGTCAAAAAGAAGCGTGTTAAACAACAGCGGTGCTCCGTCAGGTTTGGTATCCATTATAAGCTGCATTTGTGTTAGTTTTTCTTTAAATTGATTTATTTGTGTTTTTTGTCTGTCCCATTCTGGTTGAGAAGCTTGTCTGGGAGTTCCTTCAAGCTGAAAAAGTCAGCCGGGAGGCATCGGAAACAAATTTTTCCAGAAACAGAAGCGGAATCTGAAATACAATGGCTTTGTTTGGACGTGTACATAAAGTAGAATGTACCTTATTCGGCTGTATCAGCGTACATTGCCCGGAATGTAGATTTCTGGAAGTGCTTTCCGTATTTACTTTCAGTTCGCCCTCCTGTAAATAGAGAATTTCAATGGCGTCGTGCCAGTGAGGCGGCACATAGCTTCCAAAATCCACCGATGTATAAAAACGCACATTTGTCCTGAGATTAAGAGGAATCACTTCATAATTTGAAGCTGTGATCACATTTTTTCATAACTGTCTGGCTCCATAAAAAGAGAATATTGACCTATTATCTAGATACTATCATATCTTGAAAATTAAGGGCAAGTAATTTATTCTAAATTTATCAAAAAAGATAATAAGAAACTGTTTGCAGGCAACATTCTGCGAGGCGATTCCCAGTCAGTCCATGAACAGCAACTGATAATAACAAGATTGACATTTTTGTACAGACATTTTTAAGAAAGAGAGGTTTTTCCTATGCTCCAGAATCCAATTTTACCAGGCTTTCATGCCGATCCATGTATCTGCCGAAAGGGCGATGATTTCTACATTGCAGTTTCTTCCTTTGAATGGTTTCCGGGCATTCCTATTTATCATTCAAGAGATATGAAAAACTGGGAATTGTACTCCCATGCTCTTACCAATGCAGAAGATCCTGACTTGAAAAAGCTGCCAAGTGCAAAAGGAATCTGGGCACCTTGCCTGACCTATTGTGAAGCAGATAATCTGTTTTATGTAGTATATGGTGTTATGAATTCTATGAATGCCAGATATTTTGATGTAGATAACTATCTGATCACAGCAAAAGATCTGCGCGGCCCCTGGAGTGAACCGGTTTATCTTCATTCTTCCGGTTTTGACGCTTCTATGTTCCATGATGATGACGGCGAAAAAATATATTGTGGCTCTTGAATGGGAGACAAGAACAGAATACGAGAAACCGGGCCCAATCTGTATTGTAGAATATGATCCGGCACAGAAAAAGTAGTGGGAATGCCAAAAGCTTTCTGGAGAGGCGGTACAGACCGTGGTTGTATTGAGGCACCACATCTGACTAAGCGTGGGAATTACTACTATATAATGTGTGCTGAAGGCGGAACTGGCTATTATCACAGCGTGACAATGGGACGTTCTGAAAATGTATGGGGACCATATGAGGCTGATCCATGTAACACAATTGTAACTTCTGTTCCGGAAAATCATAACGAACGTGCCGACTGGGATCACTTGAAGCCTCGTTATTATAATCCGGAAAGTAAGCTTCAGAAATCCGGTCATGCCAGTTATGTGGATCTTCCGAACGGAGAAACCTGGCTGGTACATCTCACTTCCAGGCCTTTTGTTCCGGAGCTTCGCTGCACTCTTGGCCGTGAAACTGCCATTCAGCGTATGAAATGGACAGAGGATGGATGGCTTCGAATGGAAAATGGAGGCAATATGGCCCAGGAGTTTGTGGAGGAGAGTAAGCTTCCCGAGTATCCGGTGAAAAAGCTTCCGCAGAGGGATGACTTTGATTCTGAAGCTCTTGGAATCGGTTATTATGCGCCTCGCATTGATCCTGTGACTTTCGTTGACCTGAAAGCAAGACCAGGCTGGATTCGCCTGCGTGGTCAGGAATCCGGCTGCTCTTTGAATAAGACAAGTATTTTGGCAAGAAAGCTGACAAGTGTACAGGCAACGGTAACAACAAAGGTTGATTTTACTCCGCTGAGTTACCAGCATACAGCTGGTTTGATCCTTTATTATGATAATATGAACTTTGTATATTTGTATAAATATTTCAGCGATACACTGAATCACAGTGCGATTTCTGTTATGCAGGTGGAAAATGGAATAAAACGGGAATTTTCGGAAGCAAGGACTTTTGTGGAAGATGGACAGGACATCTGGATGCGGTTGGAGGTAAAGGGCAGAAAATCCTGTTTTAAGTGGTCGCTGGATGGAGATACCTATAAAGAAATCGGACCATGCTTTGATACTACGAAATTTTCGGATGAGTATTCTGAGTTTGGTGAATTTACAGGAACTTTCGTAGGAATCACCTGTGGCGACCGTATGCTTCATCAGCACACAGCTGATTTTGATTTCTTTGAATATGTGGCAGATGAGACTGCAGATGTGAAATAAGTGTGTTTTTCTAAAAAATGAAAATCTTAACACAGATTTATAGGAAAGATGTTAAATACGTTCAGGCAAATAAAAAATCCAAAATTCTGAAAGGAAAAATAAAAATGATGAATAAAAAAGACTTATGGCAATTCTGGCAGCAGGAGTTCTGACAGCAACATCTTTCAATCCGGTTATGATTAAGGCTGAAAGCGTATCAGCAGAAGAAGCTGGCATGGCAGTTCCGTCAGATGCAGCAGGCATGAGCGTACCTGCGGATGCAGCTGGCGCAGCAGTTTCAGCAGATGAGGCCGGCGCAGCAGTTTCTGCAGACAAAGCTGGCGCAGCGGTAGCCGGTGACGGTTCTGAGACAGCTGTTTTCTCTGAAGATGGCACACCTGTGCAAAAAAACAGTAAAAAGCAGCAGATATTAATATGAAGGTGCAGGATTCCTACGATTTCCCATTCCTTGGCTTAAAGGCAGTCCTTCCGGAAGAACTGAAGAAACAGATAGAAAACTCCGATATGCTTATGATCACAGAGGAAGAATGGAATGATGACAGTACTGGCTTCAAGTATGCCATTTTTCCACTGGAATAAGCTTACTGAGGATCAGAAAACGAAGATGTAAACCTTCTTGGAACCGGCTATGAGGACTGGCTTAAGAGCATTGAAAGAGTTGGCACACTTGGTGTTTACAGCAAGGACGTGATCGATGATCTGGATTCCATCACAGGCTGCAATGAGCACAAAGAGCTGGGAACAAGTGAGGATGGAAATTATAAGTACTATCTCAGCATTAATAAAGATGCAGAGTCTGATCTGACAGACGAGATCGCAAAAAATTGAGACTACGATCACAGAAATGACAGCTTTTGATCCAAGCAAATCTGTATTTGATATGCCTGCAGAAAATGCCAACCCGGATGCAGGAAATGTAGGCGCATTTGAGACAACGGATATTGATGGAAATGCCTATACAGAAAAAGTATTCAGTGACTATGACCTGACTCTTGTAAACTGCTTTACAACCTGGTGCTCTCCGTGTGTAAATGAAATGCCAGACCTTGACAAGCTTTATCAGGAGATGAAGGAAAAGGGTGTGGGCGTAGTTGGAATGGTTATCGATTCTGTAGGAGAGGACGGAACTACAGATGAAGATACTGTGAAAAAAGCGCAGATTCTCAAGGAAAAAACAGGAGTTACCTATCCTCTTCTGATTCCGGATGCAGGAAACATGAATGGACGTATCAGCGGTCTCAGCAGCTTCCCGGAATCCTTCTTTGTAGATAAAGATGGAAACATTGTAGGAGATCCGATCATGGGCAGCAGAAATCTGGAAGACTGGAAAACAGCTGTAGAGGATGCACTGGAAAAAATTAATTCCGGAAAATAAAAAGTGGTTAGGGAATGTAGGATGAAAAATTATATAAATAAAATCACCCAGTCCAAATGGACAGGAATCGCCCTTGCAGCGGTGGGGATTCTGATGATGGCCTTTGGTATTTATCGTGGTGAAATGGAAGTTGTTTTTACAAAAGCTGTAAATATCTGTATGGAGTGTATTGGAATTGGATGATAAGAAAATGAACATAAAAAACTGGCCCAGACATACCATACAGGCACTCTGGGCAGCACTTACAAATTCCCATATATCCGGATTTGTAACTGGAAAAATATATACAGGAAAGCTGAAAAATGCCTGTGTTCCGGGACTGAACTGCTATTCATGTCCCGGGGCAGCAGGAGCCTGTCCAATTGGATCCTTACAGGCCGTGGTTGGAAGCTGGAACTTTAAATTTGCCTACTACGTAATCGGATTTCTGATTTTTGTAGGAGCGATCCTGGGAAGACTGGTGTGCGGATTTCTCTGTCCGTTTGGACTGATCCAGGATCTGCTGAATAAGATTCCTTTTCCAAAGAAAATTCGTACTTTCAAAGGAGACAAACTTCTTCGAAAGCTGAAATACGTGATTTTTCTAGTGTTTGTAATTCTGCTTCCCCTGTTTCTCACAGATATAATGGGCCAGGGAGCACCCTATTTCTGTAAGCTGATCTGTCCGGCCGGAACTTTGGAGGGCGGACTGCCGCTGGTACTTTTGAACAAGGCTATGCGTGGTGCCATTGGCTGGCTGTACATATGGAAAAATACAATTCTGATCGTGACAATTGTTCTTTCCATTATTATTTACAGACCATTTTGCCGTTATATTTGTCCGCTTGGCGCATTTTATTCCGTATTCAATAAGGTCTCCATTTACCGCTACCGTGTAGATATGGAAAAATGCGTTCACTGCGGAAAATGTGCAAAGGCTTGCCAGATGGTGGTCAACCCTGTGGAAAACCCCAACAGTCCGGAATGTATCCGTTGCGGACGGTGTAAGCAGGCATGTCCGGTACACGCCATTGCGAGTGGGTGCAAGAGATAACTGGAATGCTTTGCCATTATCATAGGAATTAACTTTATGTATGTTTTATAAGTAAAAAAGCTTACTGCGATTTAGACATTGAAAAAATAAATGTCTAAGTTGTAGTAAGCTTTTATTGTTTATGGTGTCAGGAAATGCTCTTGATTACATTACGGAGATACTCGTAGCAGATCTTAAGATTTTTCTCCCCTTCTTTATCCAGCGGAATCTGCAGTGTGCGTTCCACTCCATTTCGTGAAATAACGCATGGAAGGCTCATTGCGATTCCTTCTAATCCGTATTCCCCTTCCAGAACAACGGAAGCCGGTACGACGGCACGTTCATTTCGCATAATGGCTCCTACCAGACGGCAGACGCTAAGGGCGATGCCGGAGCTTGTGTAGCCCTTCAGTTCTACAATGTCCAGACCGCTGACCTTCACCTCGTGAAGTAGCTTCTCACAGTCAACAGGCTCTTTCAGGCCAAACTGTTTCTGAAAATCATGGAAAGGAATTCCTACAATATTAACCGCATTCCATGGGATAAAGCTTGTGCCGCCGTGTTCGCCCAGAACGAATCCGGTGACATTTTTGGCATCTACGCCGCACAGGTCGGCAAGCATTTTATTGAAGCGGGCGGTGTCCAGAAGAGTACCGGTACCGATCAGAAGATTTCGGGGGTAGTTGAATTCCTTCTGTGCAATATAAGTAAGAATGTCCATTGGATTTGAAACATTAATAATAATGGCAGAACGGGTGTAAGTGGTGATCTGTGTCATGATCTCTTTCATCACCTGTACATTGGTCTGCAGCAACACCATGCGGTCACGGGAGTTACCTGGCTGAATGCTGGGACCTGCGGTGTTGATGATAATTTGGGCGTCTTTACAGTCCTCGTAGGTACCCACCCGGATGTTTGCGTTGGCACTGTATGCAAAGGCGGTGGTGTGGCTGGCATCCAGTACGACTCCCAATGCTTTTTTTTACATTTCTGTTTATGACAACGATCTCATCTGCAAGATTCATTCGCAGAAGAGAGTCCAGAATTGCAGATCCCACATGACCTGCGCCGATCAGAACAATTTTTCCATAACTTATATTTTCCATGATGTCAGGCTCCTTTAGAAACGTAAACTTTCATATATAGTGATGTCACCGATAGACGACATGTCTGTTTTGTGAATAAGAATAGCACTTGTGAGCTGCAGAAACAAGAGAATTTTTGATTGCACTGTAAAAAATACGGAGTGATAAAAATGAAAACGATTTTCATATTGACTTTGAAAAAGAATCTGCTATAATATGAAAATGATTTTCAAATTGGAGGCGCGGGAAATGAGCGAAAAAGCACAATATCGTACCAGACAGATTACAGAGCTGGAGAATTATCTGTGCTCTATGGAAGGAAAACATGTTACAGTCAGCGATATATGTAAATACTTTAAAAGTCAGGGGATTTCTATCGGAACCACAACGGTGTACCGCCAGCTTGACCGGATGGTGGAGCAGGGACTGGTTGCCAAATATGTGGTAGACGGCACCAGCAGTGCATGCTTCGAGTATCTGGGACATGATGAGCATTGTCATAAGCATATATGCTTTCATTGCAAATGCGAGAAGTGTGGAAAGGTGATTCATCTGGAATGTGAGGAGATGACACATCTGGGCGAGCATATGCTGGCAGACCATGGATTTCAGTGGGATTTTACCAGGACGGTGTTTTATGGAATCTGTGAGGAGTGTAGAGGAAAATGAATGAGGTTGAACATGCACAAATTAAAAAAGTAAATTCAAAAGGCTGATCATGTCAGCTGCCACAATAGGTACTGCCTGCCTTCTTGCAGGCTGCGGTGCAGGTGCGGCGGCAGGAACTGACAATTCCAGTGTGACAGAAAGCCAGAGCGGGGTAAATGGCAGCGAACAGGAAAATGCCAGCTCAGATAGTCAGAAGCTTCAGATTGTAGCCACTATTTTTCCAGAATACAACTGGGTAAAGGAAATCCTGGGTGACCAGGCCGAGAATGTGGATCTTACCCTGCTTTTGGGTAACGGAACAGACATGCATAGTTTCCAGCCTACCATGGAAGATATTTTGAAAGTATCCACCTGTGACCTGTTTATTTATGTAGGCGGTGAGTCTGATTCCTGGGTTGCCGATGCATTGAAGGGCGCCGGAAACCCAGACCGAAAAGCAATCAACCTGATGGACGTGTTGGGAGACCAGGTGAAGGAGGAAGAGATTGTAGAGGGGATGCAGGATGAAGATGGTCACACTCACGAAGAAGAGCATACCCACGATGATGATCTGGAATACGATGAGCATGTCTGGCTGTCTTTGAAAAATGCGTCTCTGTTCTGCGACACCATTGCCAGTAGTCTTGCTGATGTTGATCCGGAGCATTCCCGGCTTTATCAGCAGAACGCCGAGGCTTACGAAGAAAAAAGCTGGCAGCTCTCGATCAGGAATACCAGACATCAGTGGAGAAATCCCAGTCAAAAACCCTGCTTTTTGCAGATCGTTTCCCGTTCCGCTATTTAATTGACGACTATAATCTTACTTACTACGCTGCATTTGCCGGCTGTTCTGCAGAAACAGATGCTAGCTTCGAGACCATTACATTTCTGGCTGGCAAGCTGGATGAGCTGAAACTTCCGGCTGTTCTCACCATCGAGAATTCCGATCAGAAAGTAGCGAAAGCAGTAATTGAAAACACAAACACTAAGGATCAGAAGATTTTGACATTAAATTCCATGCAGTCCGTAACAACAAAGGATGTGGAAGAGGGAACCACATACCTTTCCATCATGGAAAATAATCTTCAGATTCTGAAGGAGGCATTATGAGTCTGATTACTTGTGAGAACCTTACATTGGGATATGAAGGAAAAGCGATTTTGTCCGGGCTGAATTTCAGCGTAAATTCCGGTGATTACCTTTGTATCGTAGGAGAAAACGGCTCTGGGAAATCCACACTGATGAAAACCCTTCTTCATCTTCAGAGCCCTATGAGCGGCAGTATCATTCTGGGAGACGATTTAAAAATCAACGAGATTGGCTACCTGCCACAGCAGACTGCACTTCAGAGAGACTTCCCAGCTTCAGTAGACGAAATTGTGATGTCCGGTTTCCTGGGAAGAATGGGGCTTCGTCCTTTTTACAATAAAGCAGAGAAAAAAGAAGCCCACGAATTGATGGAGAAAACCAGGATCACGGATCTGGCTGACCGTTGTTATCGCCAGTTGTCCGGCGGGCAGCAGCAGAGAGTACTTCTGACCAGAGCTCTCTGCGCCACAAGGAAAATCCTCCTTCTGGATGAGCCTGTTTCTGGCCTGGATCCGGTTGCAACTGCGGATATGTACCAGATTATCAACGAATTAAATAAAGAAGACCGAGTAACCATCATCATGATTTCTCACGATATCGGTGAAGTAGCAACTTATGCAAGTCATGTGCTGCATATTGGGCAGAAGGTTTTCTTCGGAACAAAAGAGGAATATCTGGAAAGCAAGATTGGAAAGCGGCTTGTGGATGCTGGAGAGGAGGGAAAAGCATGAGCGGAATTTTTGAAAAAACTGGTATTTTATTTCCAGTATCCATTTGTGTGGTATGCTTTGATCGTAGGCGTGCTTATTGCACTTTGCTCCTCCCTTCTGGGGGTAACGCTGGTGCTGAAGCGGTTTTCCTTTATTGGGGATGGACTGTCCCATGTGGCATTCGGCGCTATGGCCATTGCATCGGTGCTGAATTTCAGCAACAATATGCTGTTTGTCATGCCGGTAACTGTGATCTGTGCGGTGCTGCTTCTTCGTACAGGACAGAGTACAAAGATCAAAGGAGATGCGGCAATCGCTATGATTTCGGTTGGAGCTCTGGCAGTTGGCTATCTGCTGATGAATGTGTTTTCCACCGGCTCTAATATTTCCGGAGATGTGTGCAGCAGCCTGTTTGGTTCTACATCAATCCTGACCCTGACCACAGCTGAGGTGTGGCTGTGTGTGGTGGTGTCTGTTATTGTTGTGGCACTGTTTACAGTATTTTATCATAAGATATTTGCGGTTACTTTTGATGAAAATTTTGCAAAAGCTACTGGAACCAGGACGGATATGTACAATCTTCTGATTGCGGTGATCACAGCAGTGATCATTGTACTGGCTATGAATCTGGTGGGATCCCTGTTGATCTCAGCTCTGATCATTTTCCCGGCACTGTCGGCAATGAGAATCTATAAACGATTCAGCGCTGTAATTATCTGTTCGGCGATTTTATCCGTGTTGTGTGCATTTCTTGGAATTATTGTTTCCATTCTGGGCGGAACGCCGGTAGGGTCTACCATTGTGGCTGTGGATATTGCGGCGTTTCTGGTGACAAGCCTGATTGGGAAGCTTTTAGAGAGATAGAATATGGTATAGAGCAGTAGAGCGTGTCTGAAAAATCTGACAAGTTAATATGGCAGTTACTTAATATCCGATGTATAGGGCGTTCTTGTAAGTGGTTCAGCTTGCAGGGGACGCCTTTTTAATGTAATAGGAAATTCTGTTGGAATTGCCTATTACATTAAAAGCTCTACTGAGTAGGAGCGCACTGCGGCGGAAGGGTAGCTGTCGCTCGAGGCGACCCTCCGCAGGCGGAGAATCCTGCAAGCTGGATTCTTTTTATATGGCAATGAGAAAAATACTAACCAGAGTATAGTGCTTTTTCCTGGGTGAATTTCTTATAATATAGTTACAGCAGAATGATACAGTTGTAGAAAAAATTTCTGGTTGCTGTTTTGTATCTGGCTGCAAAGTTAAAACTATATTTTTTCAGAAAAATTATATGATCCTGGGAGGGTGCTTATGAAAAGAAAAATAATTGCTGCAATATTTACCGGAATGTTAACCGCCGCATTGTTTCCTGCTATTGCCCATGCAGAAATCGAAAATCCGGAGGACTATATGGGCATCTGGTATGCCAATTATGTAATATATTCCGACGAAAGCAGCGAACGCCACAATGTAGCGGAATATTTGAACCAATACTTGGAAATGAGGCTAATGGAAGACGGAAGTGCTTACATGGAAATGTCCTACAATAGTGAGGAGTCAGACTCGGCAGAAATTCTGAAGGTCTCATGGAAGCTGGAGGGCGGGAAAATACTTGTTTCCCTGGAGGAAGGAGACATTTATCTTGATACAGTGGACGGAGAGTTTGTGGGGAGCTTAGATGAGGATACCCAGGTGATTTTTGGACGTGAACTGGTGCAGACAGGAGAAGCTCAGAGCCTGGATAATCTGGACGATCTGGAAGATAGTGAAAAAGGCTAAGATTCCAAAGGAGAATCCCTACATTTATCATCCGGAAACAGACAATCCGGAGGAGATCATTGCCCGCTATCTTGGGGCTGCGAATTTGGAAAAAGGTTATGAAGTTTCCGTGGATGAAGACAATGGAACCTTTACAGCTCATTGGGCAGGAGATGAATATTATGATCCCAGGGACTATGTTGGAAGCTACAGAATAACGGATGATAACTATATCAACATTTGCTGGAGAGAGGCCACCAGTGAGTATGGCGATAAATGCTATGGTGCGGTTCTGGTAGACCGCTGGAACCAGTTTACGATAAATGAGGATCTTGGAAATCTGGCCGAAGTTATGACAGCCATGGCAAACGACATAAACAGCGGACGTGTTTTCACAGCTTACAGGACGGAAATCACAGAAGGCTCTGAAAACCAGGGGGCTGTGAAATTTATAGATGAGGATTACGAAGTTTCCTATAGCTACCAGATCATTCCGGGTGCAGATCCTATGGTGACACTTACCAGGTATGATTCGGAATATGATTATGAACAGGTGTATACAAATTATCAGCTGAGGGAAATGCTGTAGGAAAATAGAAAAATTGGAAAATGTGAAATTAGCACTCACCTCTTGATAATGAAAGTCGATTTTTGTCCTGGCTTGTGTATCCTAGAAGTGCCTGTTTTACAGGCTTTCCGGGGCATCAGTCATTTTGTCTGGTATTGTAAAGCAGTGTCAGATTTGTCGTAAATGTCGTAAATTTGTGGTCAAAAAATGATGAGAAATGGAGAGTGCTAATAAAATGAACGCAGGCAGCCAGAGAACGGGAAGAAGTGATCCTGAAACAGTTGGAAGAAAAAGAACCATTACCGGATAAAGAGAAAAAAGTCAGATTTGCCTGGGTAAGAGCTGCTAATCAGCACAGAGCGATTGCGGAAGAGATTATTCTCAAGGAATTGATTTATGTATAAATGTTGCCAGTAAACAATCTAGCAGATAACTAATGAAAATAGAATATTGT
>ENA-OPYU01000662-OPYU01000662.1-human-gut-metagenome-genome-assembly--contig:-NODE-662-length-13152-cov-2.382956_pt1 | contig 13152 bp, 20 predicted proteins | sample MGYA00242637_ERZ504482 | MGnify/ENA primary metagenome ERZ504482 (study PRJEB26092, sample SAMD00036237) | human gut metagenome | host: Homo sapiens | study: EMG produced TPA metagenomics assembly of...
CTCACGTATCTTCAAGATACAATCCATATCGTTATCCGCCGTGCAATGAGCCACTCCGGAACGGGTGCTATGCACTTCCGAGCCTCCCAGATTCTCCATCGTAACCTCTTCTTGCGTCACGCTTTTCACGACCTCCGGGCCGGTGATAAACATATAGCTCGTTTGTTTTACCATAAAGATAAAGTCCGTCAACGCCGGCGAGTAAACCGCTCCACCCGCACACGGGCCCATAATGGCGCTAATCTGCGGGATCACGCCCGAAGCCAACGAGTTCCGGAGGAATATCTCGGCGTATCCCGCCAAGGAACGAACTCCTTCTTGAATACGTGCGCCTCCCGAATCGTTCAACCCGATCACCGGAGCGCCTAGTTCCGTTGCCATGTCCATGATCTTACAGATCTTACGGGCATACGTCTCGGACAAGGCTCCACCGAATACCGTGAAGTCCTGAGCGAAAACAAATACCGTGCGTTGCCCGATCATTCCGTAACCGGTGACCACGCCATCCCCTAATGGACGCTGTTTTTCTAAACCGAACTCATGGCACGTATGTGTCACGAACTTGTCGATTTCCACGAAACTACCTTTTTGCCAATAGTAGTTCGATTCTTTCTCTAGCGGTTAGTTTACCTGCCGCATGTTGCTTCGCAATGCGGTCTTCTCCGCCCCCTAACTCAGCTTTGTGGTTGAGAGCTTTTAATTTTTCAATTTTTTCCTTCATGGCGTATCTCTTTAATTATCCGGGAAACGTTCAATATATTAGAAAACAAAGTCTGTAAATGTATTGTTTCCTAAAGAAACGAAAATTGTATCATATATTACATCTATCGCCCCGATCAATGAGATCTATCAAGAAGGATATTTTTTAGTAAAATACTGAAATCTTGCGGCTTGATCACGAAACCGATCCGCAGCATGCTTTTGTATTGATTGTATTCCAAAAGGTTCTCACCGTAACCATTATAATATTGCAGGAAGAAATATTGGTTCTCGTTATTATTAAACTTATAGCTCAACTCGATCTGAGTGTTAAAGCTGAACCAAGTCTTTCGTTTGGTCAAGATAACCCCGCAGTTAAAGCGCCTGTTGTCTGTCCGGTAATTGGCGGCTACTTGGAATATACCATTATATTTAAGGATGTCTTTATTTTCCTTACCGTCCACGATCGGTATCCAGCCCTTGAATTGAACTTCCCAGTTCTTATTCAACAGGACAGCCGCCGCTAGGGTGATCTTGTTCCAACTTCGGGAGAAGATGCTATCTTTACCGTTCGACTCGTGCTCGACCATCAAATAGCCTTTCCCGATATATTTATTCTTATGCACGATAAGGTGCCCCAAACCGATACCCGGATTAAAATTCAAGTCGCGCATCGGCAAGGACTCTTGAAAGACATTCCAAAAAGCCTTTTGCGTGTATTGCAAGAAAAGATAGGTATCGAAGGGGAGTTTACTTTTCGTAAGACGCTGGGCGATGCTCAACTGGAATTTAACGTCGGAGTTTCTCGCCGTAGGCTTGTTGCCGATAGGGATACCGCCAATAAAATAATTGTCCTTGAATAAGGTAAAATAAGGTGACTTATCCAAAATCGCACGAATACTATCCGCATTATAACTCTCTTCCGGCCCTTTCGCTAAAACTTGCGAATGTGCCATACCGCAAACAAGAAGGAAGAGAAAGGATATAATCGTTTTTTTCATAAATGATCTTAAATTATAAATATGTCCGCGAATATAGGGGAAACGGCAGTTGGCTTTATCGCCCAAATTACATGAATAATGGTCATTTCACCTATGAATATAATATATAAACCAAAATTCAAGAGGTTAGTTCATTTTTCCTATATTCGCGGCTATGGAAGAAATCTATAGTTATTACAAAGAAAATATCGACGCTTATACACGGCGCTTGGGTAATTTGAAAAAGAAGATCCATTTGATGGGGAGTATCCGGTTGGCTTTAGTGGTGGGAGCGATCCTCTCCTTATGGATATTCAGGGATGAGAGTTGGCAATGGCTGACGGGGATCACCTTCGCTTATATCATCCCGTTTGCGCTCCTGATGTGGTACCATAATAAAATGTACGCACGAAAAAGTATACGCCGAGACCTTGATTAAACTAAACGAGGATGAGCTAAAAGGACTGGACTATGATTTCAGCGCGTTCGATGGGGCGGCCGATAAGATCTCGGGCGAGCACTCTTTCTGCTTGGATCTGGATGTGTTTGGAGACCGCTCCTTATTTCAATCGCTCAATCGTACCGTAACCGGGTTCGGGCGGGAACGACTGGCCAGTTGGCTCTCGAATCCCTTGACGGATAAGAAGGAGATCGTCAAACGGCAAGAGGCTGTCAAGGAATTAGCGGCTTTATCCGCCTTACGGCAGCATTTCTATGTGACGGGAATCATCCGGCAGGACACGCAAGATACGAGAGACAACGATATCAACTTTATGGACCGACTCACTCGGCGTAAGCATAAATTCGTTGATAGCCTACCGTGGAAACTATTGATCTGGGCGGTCCCAGTGTTGTGGATCGTATTGGGTATCGCTTACTCGCTGGATTGGATCAGCGGGAGTTTATTGAATATTTATTTCTTAATCACGTTAGTGATCGCTTACGGACGAGCCAAGGAAATCAATGCGCTTTACGCGACCGTCAATAAGATGGAGTCTATTTTCAATCGGTACTCAAAGCTGATGCAATGTGTGGAAGAAGATAATTTCCAGTCGGAAGAGCTGAAAGAGATCAGCGGGCAATTAGCGAATGAGAAGGAATTGGCCTCGCATGCTATCAAACGCTTGTCGTCGTATATCGGAGGATTAGACCAACGATTCAGTTTGGCGGGTATCATTTTCAATCTCTTCTACTTGCGGGATACACGCCATGCCATCCTTTTGGAACGCTGGATTCAGACTTACTCCGATAAACTTCCGCTTTGGTTCGACGCGCTGGCTCGTTTCGACGCGCTGAACTCGTTGGGTGGTTTCGCTTTCAACCATCCGGAATACATCTATCCGGAGATCGCCGACACTTATTTCCAGATGGAAGGCAAGGCTTTGGGACATCCTCTTTTGAACCGGGATGTCTGCGTAAAGAACGATATCGATATCCGCAAAAGTCCTTGGTTCCTGATTATCACCGGAGCGAATATGGCCGGAAAAAGTACATACCTCCGGACGATCGGTGTCAATTACTTATTGGCTTGCGTAGGCGCTCCGGTCTGTGCCGCCTCCTTGACGGTTTATCCCGCCCACATGGTTACCAGCTTGCGTACCTCGGATTCCTTGGCTAGCAACGAGTCTTATTTCTTCGCGGAGTTGAAACGGCTGAAAATGATTATCGACAGGCTGCAAAACGGGGAGAAGCTATTTATCATCTTGGACGAGATCTTGAAGGGAACAAATTCTATCGACAAGCAGAAAGGCTCTCTTGCCCTTATGAAACAGCTGGTCGCTTATAAGGCTTGCGGCATCATCGCCACCCACGATTTAGTGTTGGGTACTTTGGAGGAAGAGTTCCCGGAACAAATAAAGAATTACCGCTTCGAAGCGGATATAAAAGACGAGGAGCTATCCTTCTCTTATCAACTAAGAGAAGGGATAGCCCAGAATATGAATGCTTGTTTCTTAATGAACAAGATGGGAATCTTGTTTAATTGAAAATTGAGAATTGAAAATTGAGACAAGTGGTAAAATAGCTGTCACTTGTCAACTGTCAACTACTTTTGTATTTGGTTTTGATTGCGGGTAGGATCGTTTTGGCATTCCGCTATACGAGTGGCATCACTGGGGTGCGTACTCATAAATTCCGGCGTAGAGCCACTCTTTCCGGCGGACATCTTTTGCCAGAAGTTGACTGCCACGTCCGGATTGTATCCCGCCATAGTCATGAATACCAATCCCATATAATCCGCTTCCGACTCGTGCTTACGGGAGAAAGGAAGCATTACGCCATACTGCGCTCCCACACCATATACTGTATTGGCCGCTTGCTGTACCGCCGCGCTCTTATTGCTTACAGCCGCACCTAAAATAGCCGCCCCGTATTGGGCCATTAGTTGCTGGCTCATACGCTCATTGCTGTGTTTAGCTACGGCATGGGCGACCTCATGCCCGATGACCACCGCCAATTCATCGTCCGAGGAAACTAAAGGCAGCAATCCCTCGTACACCACGATCTTGCCTCCCGGCATACAGAAGGCGTTCACCTGCGGATCATTCACCAAATTAAACTCCCAAGAGAAGTTTTTTTACCTCATCCGCCATCCCGTTCGCCCGCAAATAGTCCTCCGTAGCGGCGGCTATCCTCTTTCCGACCCGGGTTACCATAGCGCTCTTGTTCGCGTTCGTCGACTTCTTCGCCGTCTTTATATAATCGTTGTACTGGGTAAGGCTGGACGATAACACCTCTTGGTCCGAAACCAACAACACTTGCTTACGTCCTGTCAACGGTACGCTGGAACAGCCTGCCAATAAAAGCAAGGCCACGAATAAACTTGCTATTTTTCTCATATCCTTTTACTTGAAATTAAACCTGATACTCTCTTTTTAATAACGCAAAGATTACTAACCATTTTGTTTCAAAACGAGCACCCCCGTTTCGTTCTTTCCTATAGGGAGTATTAGCCTTTTCTTTGAATGACATTCATCATCTACCATCCATTGCATGATCATCCACCAATTGGTACATGATCTTCTAACAGCTGTTGCATGATCCTCCAACGGCTGATAAAAGATGAATATAAATAGATGAAATGCCTAACACTTACAGTGATTAAACCTAAGCTAAGCAGGAAAATCCCTTACCCCCTACTTATATCAGGAAAAAAAAGCCCTTGATTGTATATTTATTCAACAATACTCTTTATATTTGCAGCCTGTTTTGCATAAATATACAACATGAGTACAAAGAAGGAACGATTGGATGCCATTTGCGGTATTATACAGACGAAAGTGATAAGTAATCAAGAAGAACTGCTTAAAGAACTGGAAGATAGCGGATTCTCGGTTACGCAAGCTACGCTTTCCCGCGACATCAAGCAACTGAAAGTAGCCAAGGTACACGACGGAACCGGAGATTATGTATATCGCCTTCCCGAAGAGAGTATAAGCAAACAAGCACAGCCTGAAGGCAAGAAAAAGCCGAATATCGAGTTTTCCGGAAACTTGGCGGTGGTGAAGACACGACCGGGTTACGCCATGGGAATTGCCTCGGACATAGACTCCCATGCCCCCAGCGAGATACTGGCCACCATAGCCGGAGACGATACGATCTTGGTAATCCCCCGCAACGGTGTGAGCCAAGAGAAGGTGATTGCCGCTTTATCACATTTTATATAAAAGGAAAAAACTAAGAACAAACAATAAAATGGAACAAGAAATAGAAATTGATGTTATGATCGCTGATGCCTCTCACGAGGTATATGTGGATACGATCCTAGATACGATCGAGTCTGCCGCTAAAGTCCGGGGCACGGGTATCGCCAAACGTACGCACGAGTATGTGGGCCCAGAAGATGAAAGAGGGCAAAGCGGTGATCGCCTTGGCGGGAAACGAGTTCGCCGGGTTTAGTTATATCGAGTCATGGGGAAACAAGCAGTACGTGACTACCTCCGGCTTGATCGTACATCCGAATTTCCGGGGCTTGGGTATCGCGAAACGCATCAAAGACATGACTTTCCAACTTGCCCGCATGCGCTGGCCGAAAGCGAAGATATTCAGCCTTACCTCCGGCGCTGCCGTGATGAAGATGAATACCGAGCTGGGGATATGTACCGGTTACGTTCTCCGACTTGACGGACGATGAGGCTTTCTGGCGAGGTTGCAACGGTTGCGTGAACCACGATATCTTGGAACGCACCGAACGTAAGTATTGCATCTGCACGGCCATGCTGTTCGACCCGGCCGATCCGCATCGTGCGCAACGAGAGCGGGAGGCCGTAATCAGACTAAAAAGGACTAAATTAATACGATAGAAAAACAACATAAAATAAAGAAACGATGAAGAAGAAAGTAGTAGTAGCGTTCAGCGGAGGTTTGGATACCTCATTCACGGTCATGTATCTGGCTAAAGCAAAAAAGGATACGAGGTATACGCCGCTTGCGCTAACACAGGTGGTTTCAGCGAGGAACAATTGAAACAAAACGAGGAGAACGCCTATAAGCTAGGCGCCACGAAATACGTGACGATCGACGTTACGAAAGAGTATTACGAGAAGAGCTTGAAGTACATGATTTTCGGAAACGTGCTGCGTAATGGTACGTATCCGATCTCCGTAAGCTCCGAGCGTATCTTCCAAGCCTTGGCGATCGCCCGCTACGCGAACGAGATTGGCGCCGACGCTATCGCCCATGGTTCTACCGGAGCCGGTAACGACCAGATCCGTTTCGATATGACTTTCTTGGTATTGGCTCCGAACGTGGAGATTATCACGTTGACCCGCGATATGGCCTTGAGCCGTGATTTTGAGATCAACTACTTGAAGGAGCACGGGTTTCGAGGCCGATTTCACGAAGTTGAAATATTCCTATAACGTAGGTCTTTGGGGAACCTCTATCTGCGGTGGCGAGATTCTTGATTCCGCGCAAGGACTGCCCGAGAGCGCTTATCTGAAACAAGTGGAGAAGACCGGCAGCGAGCAATTGCGCATCGAGTTCAAGAACGGTGAGGTTCATGCCGTGAATGGTGAGGTGTTCGAGGATAAGATCGCCGCTATCCAGAAGATCGAGGAGATCGGGGCCGCTTACGGTATCGGCCGTGATATGCACGTGGGCGATACGATCATCGGTATCAAGGGACGAGTCGGTTTCGAGGCTGCCGCTCCTATGTTGATTATCGGGGCGCACCGCTTCCTAGAGAAATATACGTTGAGCAAATGGCAACAATACTGGAAGGATCAGGTAGCGAACTGGTACGGCATGTTCTTGCACGAGAGCCAATATCTGGAACCGGTGATGCGCGATATCGAGGCGATGTTGCAAGAGTCTCAGCGTAACGTGAACGGTACGGCTATTCTGGAGCTTCGTCCGTTGTCCTTCTCTACCGTTGGCGTAGAATCTGAGGATGACTTGGTGAAGACGAAATTCGGTGAGTACGGAGAGATGCAGAAAGGTTGGACCGCCGAGGACGCTAAAGGCTTCATCAAGGTTCTTTCCACTCCGTTGCGTGTTTATTATACGAACCATAAAGACGAAGAGATATGATTAAATGCGGAATTATAGGCGGAGCGGGTTACACGGCGGGTGAATTGATCCGCCTGCTCCTAAACCACCCTGATGCCGAGCTTACATTTATAAACAGTAGCAGTAACGCCGGTAACAAGATCACGGACGTGCATGGCGGTCTTTATGGCGAGACGGATTTGGTGTTCACCAGCGAGTTGCCGTTAGATAGCATCGACCTTCTGTTCTTCTGTACCGCTCATGGCGATACGAAAAAGTTCATGGAGAGCCACACGGTCCCCGAGAACGTGAAGATTATCGACCTGAGCATGGACTACCGGATCGAAGGCCCGGAGCACGATTTCGTGTACGGCCTGCCGGAATTGAACCGCCGCCGGATTTGCAACGCCCGGCATATAGCGAACCCCGGTTGTTTCGCTACTTGCATCCAATTGGGCGTATTGCCGTTGGCGAAGCACTTGATGCTGAATTCCGACTTGCATGTCAATGCCATCACGGGATCGACGGGAGCGGGCGTGAAGCCTTCTTCCACCTCTCACTTTAGCTGGCGCAACGACAACATATCGATCTATAAGCCTTTTTACGCATCAGCACTTGGCCGAGATCAACCAAAGCTTGAGCCAGTTGCAGAAGAGCTATTCAAGCCGGATCAACTTCATCCCCGTACGCGGTAATTTCTCCCGTGGTATATTCGCCACGACATACATCGATTGCAAGATCGACTTGGTAGAGATCCGACGTATTTATGAGGAATACTATGATGATCACAGCTTCACGTTTATCACTGATAAGAACCCGGATTTGAAACAAGTGGTAAATACGAATAAATGCTTGATCCACTTACAGAAAATAGATGATAAGCTTCTTATCATCTCTATGATCGATAACTTATTGAAGGGTGCTAGCGGCCAAGCGGTCCACAACATGAACTTATTGTTCGGGTTGGAGGAGACGGTTGGCTTACACTTAAAACCCTCAGCGTTTTGAAAAAATACGACAAAGATGAATTTATTCGACGTATATCCATTATTTAATATAGAGATCGTACAAGGCAAAGGATGCCATGTATGGGATAGCGAGGGAAACGAGTACCTCGACTTATATGGCGGCCATGCCGTGATCTCGGTGGGGCACAGCCACCCTACTTACGTAAAGGCGATTACCGAGCAGGTAAATAAATTAGGCTTTTACTCGAACTCGGTTATCAATAGCTTGCAACAAAAATTAGCGGATAAGCTAGGGAAGGCTTCCGGCTACGATGATTATTCGTTGTTCTTGATCAACTCCGGAGCGGAGGCGAACGAGAATGCGTTAAAGCTCGCTCTTCCATAACGGGAAGAAGCGGGTGATCGCATTCAAGCACGCCTTTCATGGGCGTACCTCCGCCGCCGTACGTGTCACGGATAACCCGAAGATCATCGCTCCGGTAAATGAGGATCTAGCGGTTACTTATCTTCCATTGAACGACGCTTCCGCCGTAGAGGAAGAGTTGAAGAAGGGGGATGTATCGTCCGTGATCATCGAAGGTATCCAAGGTGTAGGTGGCATCCAATTGCCAACGGATGATTTTCATGCGTGAGTTACGCAACCTGTGTACGACTTATGATGCCTGTCTGATCTTGGATGAGATTCAATCCGGATATGGAAGAAGCGGTAAATTCTTCGCGCATCAATATGCCGGTATCAAGCCAGATTTGATCTCGGTAGCGAAAGGTATCGCCAATGGCTTCCCGATGGGTGGGTTATTGATCAGTCCGAAATTCAAGCCGGTTTATGGTATGCTCGGCACTACTTTCGGCGGTAACCATTTGGCTTGTGCAGCCGCTATCGCCGTTCTTGATATAATGGAAGACGAGCGTTTGATTGATAACGCAGCGAAAGTGGGTGCCTATTTATTGGAAGAGCTTCATAAACTTCCGGGTATCAAGGAAATTCGGGGCCGTGGTTTGATGATCGGTATCGAGTTCGAGGAATCTATCAAGGAAGTGCGTAGCAAACTTCTCTTTGAGGAGAAAGTGTTCACGGGCGTAGCCGGAACGAATACGATCCGTCTGCTTCCTCCGCTTTGTTTGACGATGGATGAGGCCAAGGAATTTATCCATCGCTTCAAGAAAGTCCTAAACGCTTAATTGTTCTTTATTTCATAAAAAGGGAGGATGTCTTAATCAGCGTTCTCCTTTTTTCATTCCTCCCCAACAGCTACGTAAATTAAGTATCACCCTTTGTCAAAAAAAACATCATTCCTTTTTCCGAAAAAAACACTAACTTTACGCAGTCTAAACTTTGAGTCTCTAATTACTAATGAACACGATCGATGAAATATCTATTTATAGGAGTATTCACTTTGTTGTGCCTATTTGCCTGTCAATCTAACGACTCCCAATACATCATAGAAGGCACCTTACCCACTGCGCAGCAGGATGGGGAATGGATTTATCTGGCACCCATGGAAAACGCCTCAATCGAAAATATCGATTCTACGAGAATAGAGAACGCACGGTTTACTTTCCAAGGAACGGGAGAAGAGATGAAAGTCCTCCGTATGCGCATCCTTTTGCGTCTCAAGTTCCAAGAGCTACTGGTCGTAACGGAACCGGGTGTGACCTCAGTACGGATAGACTCCATCAGCTCGGCCTCCGGTACACCGCAAAACGACGCCTTGCAGCATTGGAAAGACCGGAAGCAAAAGACCAATAGCGAATCCTATGCCCTATGGACAGCGCTTAAGACTTGCTCGCCGGAAGATTCCACCCGCATCAAGCAGACATGGGATTCCTTGAGAGTAGAGACGCAAGCTTTTAATTATGCGTTCATGAAAGAACATATCAACCAAACGGTCGGGAAATTCCTCTATAAGATGATAAAAACCTCCTTGACCGAAGAGCAACGAAAGGAACTGGATGAAGCGAATCATTAAACAGGATCTGTCGATCACGCTAGCGGTACTGGCGATAGCGATCTTCGCTTTCTTCTTCTGGATGTACCCCTATCATTTGTTCCACAAAGAGCAAATGATGCTGTTCTTGTACAGCGGTGAGTTTCTCCGTGGATATTTTCAGGAGGAAGCGTGGCTGGCTTGTCTCACCGGCGATTTCCTCACGCAATTCTTTTATTATATCGGGGAGGCCCGTTCATCCTAAGCGTTGTCTTAACTTTATTTGCCCTGCTTACCTATCGGACATTCCGGCAATTCGTCAGCAAGAGATACGCCCTTCCTCTTATGATACTACTTGTATTATGGGAGGCCGGAAGGTCTTGCGGACTCGCCTATCCGTTATCCGCAACTCTCTCCTTGATCGGAGCAGAAGGTGTTTTCCTGTTATATAGCCGGAGCCAAACTGAGGGGCAACGTCTTCTTACCTGCATTCCCGCCATGCTTCTTTGCTATTGGTGCTTCGGGTACGGGGCATGGCTCTGTCTGGCCCTTATGCTGGCCGCCGGAATCATAGCGCACCATCAAAAGCTAAGTGCCCTGCTCGCAGTTGGTATATTGCTTCTTCCAGCGACCCAATATCCCGCTACCACTTGGTGGAGTAAGCCGGATCTCGACCGGGAGTATGTACTCAGCCTCGATGTGGAACATTATTTCGGAAATATACAAAAGATGAGGAAACATCTCGAGACAGACCGCCAAATCCTTTGGGTGACCTATTACCGGAACCTGTACAATGCCACGCATCCATCCGAGATCAACTCACCCGTATCTCTCTCCCGGAACCTCCTAGCGTGGAATCAACCGGGTACGAATGGGTTGATCCTTCCCGTGAACCCATCCGCTTCTTTTCTCTCTATCCTATTCGCCAACGAGTTATGGTTCACGTTAGGAGATATGACTATGGCCGAGCATTGCGCCATGCTAAGTATGATCTTCTCTCCTCGCAATTCGGGTAGCCGTATGATCAAACGGCTGGCTGAGATCAATCTGGTCAATGGGGATGATGAGGCAGCTCTTAAATATCTACGTATATTAGACAAGACACTCCTTCATAAAAGCTGGGCCGAAAAGAGAATACCCGGTCAGCAAACCCCGCAAGTAAAGGAGTGGCTGGAGAAGAAACGCAGAGACATCCCGACCCAAGACCAACTACGTTCCGGTAACGATGCCGTGACTTCCTTACAGAACTTAGTCGCCTCGAACGCCGGCAATCTCCGTGCTTACGAATATTTACTCTGCTATCATTTACTCTCCAAAGATCTCCGTTCTTTTGTAGAAGATTATGTACCGGGTAAGGTCTCTAGTCCCATTTTCGCCGAGGCCCTGCTGATCCATCTCGCCCGCCAAGGTAATATCCGTGCGGAAGAGCTTATAAAATACCAAATCCCGGTAGAGATAGCGAAAGAATTCGCCGATTATACCCGGCTTTATGAGGCAAAGGACACGAGTTTGAAAGAGAAATACGGCAAGACCTATTGGTTCTATTATCATTTTGCGACCACAGAGCCCGGAAAGGAGAGTAAGCCATGAAAGAAGTAAGAATCATGAAAGAGAACATAACCTATTACCTCGTCTGGATAATCTGCTTGCTGGCAGGATGTGCCCCTACCCCGAAGCAAATAGAGGATACCACAGACCCAATCCCTATGTATCCCGATTATACGGATATCATGATTCCCACGAATATCGCCCCTCTCAACTTCTTATTGAGAAACGATGCGGACGCTATGCAAGTAACTTTGAAAGGGGAATCAAAAGAGATACAATTATCTTTCGGAAAGAAAGCTATTTTCCCTTTAAACCTATGGGAAAGCCTTTTAGAGCAGGAAGTGGGCAACCGCCTGCAAATAACCGTAGTCGCCCGTATCAAGGGTAAATGGCTCCGTTACCCCTCTTTCTACTGGCAAGTAGTTCCGGAGAAACTGGATAGTTATATAAGCTACCGGCTTATCGAACCGGGTTACGAGGTATGGAACAAAATCCAATTATGCGAACGGGAGATTAATTCTTTTGAAGAACGGATTATCGCCGACAACAAAGATACCGACGGTTCTTGCATGAACTGCCATATTTACGGAAATAAGAAAGGAAGTTTATCCATGTTCCATTTACGGGGAAAGCAAGGAGGCACCTGCTGAACCGTAACGGACATTTGAGGAAGTTGAAACTGAGCAACGACAATCTGCCAAACGGGGCTGTTTATGGCGATTTCCATCCATCGGGGCAGTTCGCTGTTTTTTCCCACGAATATTATCATCCCTGCTTTTCATTCGTTAGGGAGTAAGCGGTTGGAAGTCTATGATACGACCTCCGACCTAATGGTCGCAGATTTCAGAAAGAAACAACTCATCACCTCCCCATTGACTAGCCGGAAGGATGAGTTAGAGACTTTCCCAACTTTCTCGCCCGATGGGAACTGGATCTATTATTGCTCCGCTCCCATCCAGCCGTTGCCCGATAGTATCCATAACCTAAAATATTCCCTATGCCGCATATCTTTCCATAAAGATACCAAGGAATGGGGCCAACGGATCGAGACCGTATGGGATGCCCAGAAGCATAATGGCTCCGCCTGCCATCCCAAGATATCGCCCGACGGTAAATACCTGCTTTTCACGGTAGCCGATTATGGAACCTTCCCGATCTGGCACCGAGAAACAGACCTGCATATGATGAACCTCCAGACCGGGAAGATAGATACCTTACCTGCCGTCAACTCCGATAAATCGGATACCTACCATAGCTGGTCCTCTAACAGCCATTGGTTTGTCTTTGCCAGTAAGCGGGATGACGGACTATACGGAAAGCCTTATTTCTCTTACGTGGATAGTACGGGAAAATGCCTATAAACCGTTCGTACTCCCGCAAGAGGATCCGGAACATTACGATATCACGTTAAAATTCTTATAATATACCTGAATTATCCACTAGCGAGCTTCCTTTCGACGCTGAAGATGTACAAGAGATCTACTACGACGAGGAAGCTGAGACTTTTGAAATTAATAGAATCATGGAAAAAGTACACGTAAA
>ENA-OPYU01000663-OPYU01000663.1-human-gut-metagenome-genome-assembly--contig:-NODE-663-length-13149-cov-3.137383_pt1 | contig 13149 bp, 21 predicted proteins | sample MGYA00242637_ERZ504482 | MGnify/ENA primary metagenome ERZ504482 (study PRJEB26092, sample SAMD00036237) | human gut metagenome | host: Homo sapiens | study: EMG produced TPA metagenomics assembly of...
TCTTCTGTTTCGCCAAAAAGGCATAGTTCTCCGTTTGTTGGAAAGATGTGTCCGGCAAGTAATTTGAGTAATGTGCTTTTTCCCGCGCCATTATCTCCGATCAGTCCGTAAATGCAGCCTTCGCTTACATGAAGATCCACATGATCCAGTGCGATAAAGGGAGAACGCGGATTGTATGTTTTTGTGATTTGTTTTGTCTCTATGACATATCTGTTCATATCTGTTCACTCCGTATGGATTTTATTTTATGCAGCAGGTTTTTGATAAAAGCTGTTACGATGCCAATTATATCTGAATCTGTTTTAATAAGTCATAAAGAACTTTTAAAGAACTTATAAAATCGTACTGATTAGGTTTATCAAAGTTTAAATCTATAATTTTTGAATCAGTTCAGTTATTAAATGCTAAATCACTGCTTCAAATTTTGTTTTATTTGAATGAAGAACAAGTTTGAATCCAATTCCGTATACAGTACGGATATATTCGTTTTCAGGATCGGCTTCTTTTATTTTTTTTGCGGAGATTGCTTACATGTACATTGACAGTATTGTTTTCCCCATATAGCCTCCGTGCCAGACGAGATCGTACAGCATTTTCGCGGGAATAGACCTTCTCTGGATTTTTTATGAAAAGATAGAGTAGTCATATTCGTGGGCGGTCAGAGAAAAGTTCGATTCCGTGAACAGTAACTTTTCTAGAATCCGGATATAACTCTAAATTTAGGCAAGACAGATTTTTTGATGTTGCAGTACGCCGTAAAGCAGCCTGGATTCTTGCTATGACTTCTTCAGGTTCAAACGGCTTTGTAATATAATCATCGGCACCCAATTTTTAAAAGTGACACTTTGTCTGCCAGGGCAATTTTTGCAGACAATATGATGACTGGTACGTCAGAAGAAAGATTTTCCCGAAGTTCGGATAGAAGTTCTTCGCCGGATAATCCCGGAAGCATAAGATCCAGTAAGATTAAGTCCGGCGTGTTGTGCATAAAGAGCAGTTTTGCTTCTGTTCCGGAAAATGCCTGTATCGGCTTAAAATGCTCGGTGCGTAATATTTTTGCAAGCAGATTGTTGATATCTGCGTCATCTTCTGCAATTAAAATTTGTTCTCCCATATCGTTAATATTTCTTCCTTTCCTATTTTCTGTCTTTAGAAAGACGTAGACGGGATACATCCGCTATGCTATAATAACTCTAACGCTTTGTCATAGTAAAGTGTAAATTTATGAAATTTCAAATTTCAAATTTCAGATGAGATGGAGGATAATGACGATGTACGACTTCGATGAAATCAAAAATGCAGATCCGGAGATTGCGGAAGTGATCACAGCGGAAATGAAGAGACAGAACTCCCATATTGAATTGATCGCTTCTGAGAACTGGGTGAGCAAAGCAGTGATGGCAGCGATGGGAAGTCCGCTTACAAATAAATATGCAGAAGGATATCCGGGCAAGAGATATTACGGAGGCTGTCAGTGTGTGGATGTTGCCGAAGAACTGGCAAGAGAACGCGCAAAAAAACTGTTTGGCTGTGAGTATGTAAATGTACAGCCTCATTCAGGAGCGCAGGCTAATATGGCAGTTCAGTTTGCGATGCTGACACCGGGCGATACGATCATGGGAATGAACCTTGATCACGGCGGACATTTGACTCATGGATCACCGGTCAATCTGTCGGGAAAATATTTTCATGTCGTTCCTTACGGAGTCAATGATGACGGAGTGATCGATTATGATAAGGTTTTGGAAATTGCAAAAGAATGTAAACCGAAGATGATCATTGCGGGCGCAAGCGCTTATGCAAGAACGATCGATTTCAAACGTTTCCGTGAAATCGCAGATGAAGTCGGCTCGTATCTCATGGTAGATATGGCTCATATTGCAGGACTTGTGGCAGCAGGTCTCCATCCAAGTCCGATTCCGTATGCACATGTGACAACGACAACGACCCATAAAACATTAAGAGGTCCAAGAGGCGGAATGATCCTTTCAAGTAATGAAGTGAACGAGAAGTTTAATTTTAATAAAGCAATTTTCCCGGGAACTCAGGGAGGACCGCTTATGCATGTAATCGCGGCAAAGGCAGTCTGCTTTAAAGAAGCTCTTGAGCCGGAATTTAAAGAATATCAGATGCAGGTTGTAAAAAATGCAAAAGCGCTCTGTGAAGGTTTGAAAAAAGCGCGGCGTGAAGATCGTTTCAGGAGATACAGACAATCATCTTATGCTCGTAGATCTTACCGGAAATGACGTAAGCGGAAAAGAGCTGGAAAAACGGCTTGACGATGCACATATTACATGTAATAAAAATACAATACCGAACGATCCTCGTTCTCCGTTCGTGACAAGCGGAGTAAGACTCGGAACTCCGGCAGTTACAACTCGGGGAATGAAAGAGGACGATATGGATAAGATCGCCGAGATCATTGCAATGGTGATCGAGAGTGAAGAAAATGTAGAGACTGCAAGAAAACTGGCAGCAGAACTTACAGAGAAATATCCTCTTTGTTAAATTTGATTTAATGATAAAAAGAATAGAAACAATAGAGTTCCTCTTTGCCCGACAGGATCAGGTCCTCCGGGTAAAGAGGAATTTTTCTTGATTTAAAGCTTTAATTCGCAAAAGTATTGTGCTATACTAATAGACATCAGTAAAAAAGAAAGCTGAAAAGCAGATTGCCGATAAGCGATGGCACAACATATTATAAAGGAGGATATGCGCGATGATATGGGCAAAGGAAGAGACTCTGCCAAGAGAAGAGATCGAACGGATACAGCTTACAAAGCTGAAGGATACGGTTCGATATATTTATGACAGAGTGAAACCTTACCGCGAGAAAATGGATATGGCAGGTGTACGTCCGGAAGATATACAGACGTTGGAAGATTTTGAAAAAAACTGCCGTTTACATATAAAGCTGATTTTCGGGATCATTATCCGGATGGGTTGTTTGCGGTTGATAAAAAGGAAATCGTTCGTTATCATGCAAGTTCGGGTACGACGGGAAAGCCGGACCGTTGTCGGATATACAAGAAACGATCTGGATATCTGGCTGAATAATGTTGCGAGAATTGCATGCATGGGAGGCGCGACGGAAGAAGATGTGGCACAGATCGCGTTTGGATACGGAACATTTACGGGAGCGCTCGGACTTCACGGAGGTCTTGAGAAGATCGGAGCATCTGTGATTCCGATGTCTTCAGGAAATACAAACAAACAGATTATGTTTTTACAGGATATGGGTGTGACACTTCTTGTGGCTACCCCGTCTTATGCGCTCCATCTTGGAGAGGAACTTCGCAGAAGAGGGATCGATCCATCAAAAGATTTAAAGATAAGAATCGGACTGTTCGGAGGAGAAGGCATGACAGAGCCGATGCGGGAAGAGATGCACCGTGTTTGGGGGAGAACAGTTTGTCTGTACACAAAATTATGGTATGAGTGAACTTTGCGGACCGGGTGTTTCGGGAGAATGTACACAGCTTTGTGGAATGCATATTAATGAAGACTGGTTTATTCCTGAAATTATTGATCCTGAAACAGAGGAAGTTCTTCCGCCGGGAGAAAGAGGAGAACTTGTTGTTACCTGTCTTGGAAAAGAGGCGCTTCCGATCGTAAGATACCGAACCGGAGATATGACAAGACTGATGTATGAGCCGTGTAAATGCGGAAGAACAACCTGCAGAATGGAAAATCTTTCCGGTCGTGCAGATGATATGCTTGTTATCCGAGGAGTTAATGTATTCCCGACACAGATTGAAGAAGTGCTCTTAAAGATTGATGAGATCGGACCGCATTATGAGATACTTGTAGAGAGAAAGAACCGTCTGGATGTAATGACGATTACGGTAGAGCTGATCGATGACAGACTTCTTGACAGCTATGCAAAATTAAGTGAACTTGAGACGAGGATTAAGTCAGCATTGAAATCGCAGCTTGGACTTGCAACCTGTATCAGGCTTGTGGCGCCGAACTCTTTAAGACGGTTTGAGGGTAAGGCAAAGAGAGTAACAGATTTACGAAAGGATGGACTTTGATATGGCAGAGAAAGTGATCATGCTCGGCAATGAGGCGATTGCGAGAGGAGCATACGAAGCAGGGGTAAAGGTATCGTCTGCTTATCCGGGAACTCCGAGTACCGAGATAAGTGAATACCTTGTACAATATAAAGATGATGTGTATGAAGAGTGGGCGCCGAATGAAAAAGTGGCGACAGAAGTGGCGGTCGGAGCAAGTCTTGCCGGAGTACGTTCTATGGCATGCATGAAGCATGTCGGTTTGAATGTGGCGGCAGATCCGCTGTATTCGGTTTCTTATATGGGAGTAAACGGAGGACTTGTTCTTGTTGTTGCAGATGATCCGGGACTTTACAGTTCTCAGAACGAACAGGATACGAGGATGGTTGCAAGAGCCGCTCAGATTCCGGTGATTGAACCGTCGGACAGTGCGGAGGCAAAAGAATTTTTTTAAGACGGCGTTTGAATTGAGTGAACAGTTTGACAGACCCTTTATTTTCAGGACAACAACAAGACTTGCACATTCGCAGGGAATTGTAGAGTTGTGTGATCGTGCGCAGGTCGAAGATAAACCGTATGAGAAAAATATTCCGAAAAATGTCATGATGCCGGGAAATGCGAAACTTCGTCATGTCGAAATTGAAAAACGCAATCTTGAACTGGCAGAAGCAGCGAATACACTTTCGCTGAATAAGATGGAGATGAATGATACAAAGATAGGAGTTATTACAAGCGGTATCCCTTATCAATATGTAAAAGAAGCGCTTCCAGATGCATCTGTTCTTAAACTTGGACTTGTGAATCCTCTTCCGAAAAAATTGATCGAAGAGTTTGCATCAAAAGTCGAGACGCTGTATATCGTAGAAGAACTTGACCCGGTAATTGAAGAACAAGTTCGTTCATGGGGAATTCCGGCTGTAGGAAAAGAAATTTTTTCACAGTGCAGGGCGAGTACAGTGCCAATATGCTTCGCAAAGCGATACTGAAAGAAAATCCGGATCTGAAAAACCCGGCAGAAGCTCCGGGAAGACCGCCGATTCTTTGTCCGGGATGTCCGCATAGAAGTGTTTTCCATGTATTGAATAAGCTGAAAATGCATGCTGCCGGCGACATCGGATGTTATACGCTTGGAGCGGTTGCGCCTTTGAGCGTAATCGATACGACGATGTGTATGGGATCAAGCATTTCGACGCTTCATGGAAATGGAGAAAGCGAAAAGGAAAAAGAATACATGAAAAAATTGGGTTGCCGTAATCGGCGATTCCACCTTTTTGCATACAGGCATCAATTCATTGATGAATATGGTATATAATCATGCGACAGGAACAGTACTGATCCTTGATAATTCGACAACAGGAATGACAGGACATCAGGACCATGCGGCTACAGGGAAAACTTTGCAGGGCGATCCGACATATGCGATTGATATTCCGGCTTTGTGTCGTGCAGTGGGCGTGAAAAATGTTTATGAGATCAATGCTTTTGATCTTTTGCTGCTTGAAAAAACGATCAAAGAAGAGGTGGCAAGAGACGAAGTATCGGTCATTATTACAAAAACTCCGTGTGTACTTCTTGATAAGAGGAAAAAGCCGCTTTATATTGCACATGCCGATAAGTGCAAAAAATGTGGAATGTGCATGAAGCCGGGATGTCCGGCAATGACGAAAAACCCGGACGGAACGATTCATATTGACGATACAATGTGTACAGGATGCGGTTTGTGTAAAGATTTGTGCAAATTTGATGCAATCGAGCTTATAAAGGAAGGTGAGTAAGGGATGGCTGTGAAAAATATTATGATCGTCGGTGTGGGCGGACAGGGAACTTTGCTCACAAGCCGCATTCTCGGAGGTCTTACGATCGCGGGCGGATATGATGTGAAATTATCGGAAGTTCACGGAATGGCACAGAGAGGCGGAAGCGTCGTTACATTTGTTCGATACGGAGAAAAAGTGGCGGAACCGATTGTGGAAGAAGGGCAGGCAGATGTAATTATTGCATTTGAGCGGCTTGAGGCGCTTCGCTATGCGCACTTCTTGAAGAAAGACGGAGTGTTGATCGTAAATGACTGGCGAATCGATCCGATGCCTGTCGTGATCGGAGCAGCCCGGTATCCGGAAAATATTTTAGAAGATTTGGAAAAAGAATATAAAGTCTATAAAGTAGATGCAACAGAAGAATCAAAGAAACTGGGAAATCCGAAAGTGTTTAACCTGATCGTCCTCGGCGTAGCGGCACAGCATATGGATTTTACAAAAGAGCAGTGGTATGAAGTGATAGAGAAAACGGTTCCCCAAAAGACAGTCGAATTAAATAAGAAAGCTTTTGATGTGGGATATACGTTGAAATAGGTGGAAGCCATATAAAAGAAAAAGGACATATGATAATGAATGTATCGTAACAACAAACAATCTGTGTGAAAAAAGTATTGGCAGATATTGACAGAGAATCTAAAAGGAAAGGCGGTGATAGTTAATGATCAGGCAGATATCAGTTTTTGTGGAAAATCAACCGGGAAGTATGATGAATGTGACAAACGTACTTACTGAGGCGCATGTCAATATTCGTGCAATTTCAACATTTGATACTCCGGAATTTGGCATAATGCGTTTGGTAGTAGATGATCCGGTCCGCGCAAAAGAAAGTTTAACGTCAAAAGGGTTTGTAAATCGCGTCAGTGATGTGATCGGTGCGGAACTAAAAAGACGAAAAGGGAAATCTGAATCAGATGTTGAAAATACTGGCAGACGGACAGATCAATGTAAATTATATCTATTCTTTCGTAATCCGAGAAGGGAAAGCCCCGGTCATGGTATTTCATACTGATGACTTTGAAAAAGCGGAGAGCGTTCTGAAGCAGGCGGATGTAAAGCTTGTGGAGGAAGAGGATTTATAAAAGATATATAATTGACTAAAGGAGAAGAAATAATGGCTGCAGTATCAAGAGAAAACTGGGTTGAGAGGATTCGTGATCCTAAGATTGAATGCATGAGCAGGGACGAGATGGCCGCTCTTCAGAGCAGACGGCTTGTCGAGGTAGTAAACAGAAGTATATAATAATGTAGAATTTTTATCCGGAAAAAAAAATGCAGGATATGGGAATAGAGCCCGGTGACATCAAATCTATTGAAGATATCGGAAAACTTCCGTTTACAACAAAAGAAGATTTAAGGGAAAATTATCCTTTTGGACTTTTGGCAATACCGCAAAAAGGATGTTGTCCGTGTGCAGGGAACATCCGGTACAACAGGAAAACTGACGATTGCTCCTTATTCGCAGAAAGATGTAGAAGTATTGGGGGGAATGTGTGGCAAGAGAACTGACGATGGCAGGACTTACCGAGGAAGATATTATACATGTCTGTTATGGTTATGGTCTGTTTACCGGAGGCCTTGGACTGGATTTTGGAGCAAGAGCGCTCGGGGCAATGGCGATTCCGATGTCTGCAGGCAATACAAAGCGTCAGATGATGTGTATGGAAGATCTTGGAGCCACTGCATTTGCGTGTACGCCTTCGTATGCTTTGTATCTTGCAGAATCCATTCAAGAAGCAGGGATTGTTGACAGGCTGAATCTGAAAGTCGGTATTCACGGCGCAGAACCGTGGACGGAAGAAATGCGGAAAAAGATTGAAGATATCCTTCACATTAATTGTTTTGATATTTACGGACTTTGTGAAATTACAGGTCCGGGAGTGGCTCAGGATTGTATCCATAAAGCGGGACTTCATGTACAGGCTGATTATTTCTATCCTGAAGTTTTGAATCCGACAACCCATGAACCGTGTGCGGACGGAGAAACAGGCGAACTTGTGTTTACAACTCTTGCGAAGGAGGCAATGCCGCTTTTAAGATATCGGACAAAAGATCTTACAAGTATTGATCACAGTACCTGTGCCTGTGGAAGAACACTGCCGAGAATTTCTAAATTTACAGGAAGAACCGACGATATGAAAGTAATTCGCGGTGTAAATGTATTCCCGACTCAGGTTGAAACGGCGCTTCTTTCAATCGGAGGAGTTGTAGCGCCTCATTATATGATGATTGTTGACAGGGAAGATAATCTTGATGTACTGACTGTTATGGTAGAGGTAGACGAATCTGTATTTTCAGATGAAATCAGAAAACTTGACGCTCTCAGAAATAAGATTGCAGCTACATTAAAGACTGCGCTTGGCGTATCTGTAAAAGTGAAGCTTGTAGAGCCGAAGTCGATTCAAAGAAGTGAAGGAAAAGCTGTTCGCGTGATTGACAACAGAGATCTGTAGAAGGAGGAGAGAACGAATGGGAATTACAATTCAACAACTGTCGGTATTTCTTGAAAACAGAGAAGGAAGACTGGATGAAGTCCTTTCTGTATTAGCGGGAAATGATGTCAATATCGTTGCCTTAAGTTTGGCTGATACAACAGAATACGGAATGCTTCGTATGATCGTGTCGGATCCAAACAAAGGAAAAGCGGTTTAAAGAAAACGGAATTACGGCAATGCTGACAGATGTCATTGCTCTGCGAGTTCCTCATGAGACAGGGTCTTTGAGCCGTGCGATGCATCAGATTGTAGACGGAGATGTAAATATTGAATATATGTATGCTTTTGCAAACGGAGAAGATGCCTCTGCGGTTTTAAAATGTGATGATCCTGCAAGGGTTGTAGATATTTTGAGAGGAAGCGGATTCGATGTATGGGAAGCTTCAGAAGCATATGTGTCTAATATAAAATAGCACGAGCAAAGCTAATAACGGTATAAAACATACAGGAACAGAGTCTGTTTAAAACTGTTCCTGTGTTATAACTAAAAACAAGAAAAACCGGGCAGTTCGATTACTGTCCGGTTCTCTTTTTTAATCTCATTTCTCTGTATTGCTTTTTAATAATAAATAAATCGAGTTTGTTTATATATTAAAAGGTACATTAAAAATCTGATTAAAGTTTTACTACGTTAGTTGCCTGCGGTCCTTTAGCGCCTTCTGTTACTTCGAACTCTACAGCCTGACCCTCTTCCAGAGTCTTGAATCCATCCATTACAAGTCCTGAATAGTGAACGAAAATATCGTTTCCTTCTGAGTCAGAGATGAATCCGTAACCTTTCTGGTTATTGAACCATTTCACTGTACCTGTCATTGATGTTGCCCTCCATTTAAGAAAAAATTAAATATGTTTTCTGTATTAAAAAAGTGAGTTTTCAATACCGGCTAAGTTTAAGCATTGGTTTAACAAGCAAAATGTCAACGGATGATTGATAAAAGTGTGACAGAAAGATTGAAAAATTAGTGAATATGTTATATACTGTAAAAAGTACAACAAAAGTACGATGAAATCATTAAGGAGGACTAAGAGAATGAAAGAATTTAAATACGTTGTAACAGATCCGGAGGGAATACACGCAAGACCGGCAGGAATTCTTGTAAAACAGGCAGCAGGATATACATCATCCGTTAAAATTACAAAAGGTGATAAAACAGCAGATGCAAAGAGAATCTTCGGAGTGATGGGGCTTGGCGTAAAAACAGGCGAAGAAGTTACGATTACAGTAGAAGGTGACGATGAAGATAAGGCATTTGCAGAATTAGAGGCATTTTTTAAAGAAAATTTATAAATCGGATTAAGGGAGAATTTATAAATTATGATTACAATAAAAGGAAAAAAGTGTATTTGGCGGCGTTTCTATTGGAAAGATCATGTTTTATAAAAGAAATGGAAAAAGTGATCAAAAGAACGCATGTAGATGATGTCGATGCAGAGTGGAAGAGATTCTGCGATGCAAAGGATACGGCAGTATCCCAGTTGAAAGAATTGTACGATAAAGCAATAGAAGATGTCGGAGAGGCAAATGCGATGATTTTCGAGATCCATCAGATGATGCTTGAGGATCTTGATTATCTTGAGTCTATTGAGAATATCATCCGTACACAGGAAGTGAACGCAGAATTTGCAGTTGCAACAACAGCAGATAATTTTGCACAGATGTTTGCTGCAATGGACGATGCTTATATGCAGGGAAGAGCGGCGGATGTAAAAGATGTGTCTGAGCGGGTATTGGATATTTTGTGCGGAGTATCCGGCGGTATGAAAGAGATGACTGAGCCGTGTATTATCGTGGCAGATGATCTGGCTCCGAGTGAGACGGTACAGCTTGATAAGAGCAAAGTTCTCGGTTTTGCTACAATGTATGGATCTTCCAATTCACATACGGCAATTCTTGCCCGTACAATGAATATTCCGGCGGTGATCGGACTCGGAGAAGATCTGTTGACAAAATATGACGGTAAAATGGCGGTGATTGACGGATTTACCGGAATGTTATACATTGATCCTGATGAAGAAACAATGAAAGTCATGGAAGAAAAGCGCGCGAAAGATCAGGAGCAGAAAGCGCTTCTTGAGCAGCTTAAAGGAAAAGAAAATGTAACTAAGAGCGGACAGAAGATCAATGTGTATGCAAACATCGGTAATGTTTCAGACGTAGGAGCAGTATTGAAAAATGATGCGGGCGGTATCGGTTTGTTCCGAAGCGAGTTCCTGTATTTGGAAAATTCGGATTTCCCGACAGAAGAGCAGCAGTTTGCAGTGTACAAACAAGTCGCTGAAAATATGGCAGGCAAGAAAGTAATCATTCGTACACTGGATATCGGTGCGGACAAGCAGGTTGATTATTTCGGACTTGATAAAGAAGAGAATCCGGCTCTCGGATATCGAGCAATCCGTATTTGATTTGACGAGAAAAGAGATCTTTAAGACGCAGCTTAGAGCTCTTTATCGTGCGGCGATGTTTGGAAATATCTCTATTATGATTCCCGATGATTAGTTTCAGTTGCGGAAGTTCATGAAATTAAAGCCATCATTGCAGAGGTGAAAGAAGAGCTTAAAAACGAGGGAATCCCGTTTAAGGATGATGTGGAACTCGGCGTTATGATTGAGACACCGGCATCTGTTATGATCAGTCGTGAATTGGCGAAAGAAGTGGATTTCTTCAGTGTGGGAACAAACGATCTTACACAGTATACATTGGCGATTGACCGTCAGAATGCAAAATTGGATAAGTTTTATGATCCGCATCACCCCGCAGTACTTGCTATGATCAAGATGGCGGCGGATAATGCCCATGCAGAAGGTGCTTGGATCGGTATTTGCGGTGAACTTGGAGCAGATCTTGAATTGACAGAAGAATTCCTTAAGATGGGATTAGATGAGCTGTCAGTATCTCCGGCTATGGTTCTCCCGCTTAGAAAGCGTATCAGAGAGTGCGAATAAAGCAAATATAAATTGCATATAAAGAGCAGATAAAAAGCTGATTTTTAAATGGTAAGTTTGAAGCTTATCGTTTAGGATCAGCTTTTTGTTATAGATAAAATTGGGGGATTTTATAGTGTGTTACAAAGTTTCTTGCTTGAGTTATTGTGGCGGATGCAGAATAGACTCTTGAAAAAAACAGAACATATGTGCTACTCTTTAATAGAACACATGTTCTAACAAGAAAGAGGAAGGTTTTCGGAAAATGTTGAAACTGATGCAGACGGAGATGACTTTAGGAGAAAAGCTAGAGATATTGTCTGATGCGGCAAAATACGATGTTTCATGCACATCTGGCGGCACAGAGCGCAAGGGAGACGGAGAAGGAATGGGAAACTGCAGGAAAGCAGGAATTTGTCATAGTTTTTCGGCAGACGGGCGGTGTATTTCTCTTCTGAAGATTCTCTTTACAAATGAATGTATTTATGATTGTAAATATTGCGTGAACCGATCAGGAAATGATGTTGTACGTACATCTTTTACTCCGGAAGAAGTATGTACTTTGACGATGGAGTTTTATAGAAGAAATTATATAGAAGGATTATTTTTCAAGTTCAGGGGTTTTAAAAATGTCCGAATTATACAATGGAACTTTTGTATACAGTGTTATACAAGCTGCGCCATGAACACAATTTTCAGGGATATATTCATGTGAAAGCGATTCCGGGAGCGGATTCTCGTCTTATTCAGATGACGGGGTATCTTGCAGATAGGATGAGTGTGAATATAGAACTTCCTACTGCGGAAAGCCTTCGTCTTTTGGCACCGCATAAAACGCGGAAGAATATCCTTGCACCAATGCGTTTTGTACAGCAGATGTCAGCGGGAAAATCAATATGAAATTCAAACTTATCGTCATGTGCCTAAGTTTGTTCCGGCAGGACAGAGCACGCAGATGATCATAGGCGCTACACCGGAGTCTGATTATCAGATTTTGCATGTGGCAGAGTCGTTGTATAAAAAATTTGATCTTAAGCGAGTATTTTATTCTGCATTCATTCCGGTCAACGAAGATAAAAATCTTCCGTCTGTCAAAGAGCAGCGACCTCCTCTTTTAAGAGAGCACAGGCTTTATCAGGCTGACTGGCTTCTCAGATACTATCATTTGAAGCAGGAGAACTTTTCGGTGAATGAAAATCCTAATTTTAATGCATATCTTGTCCGAAATGCTTTTGGGCGTTAAGGCATCTCGAAGAATTTCCGATCGAGATAAATTACGCGGCATATGATATGCTTCTTAGAGTTCCCGGAATAGGGTATAAATCAGCATCGCGCATTGTGAAAGCGCGCAGGATGGGGATGCTTGATTTTGAAGATTTAAAGAAAATGGGAGTTGTTTTGAAGCGGGCGCTCTATTTTATTACATGTAAAGGAAAAATGATGTATCCGATTCGAATGGATGAAGATTATATTACAAGAAAATCTCCTTAATACAAAAGAAAAAACTGCCCCGAAAGGCGCAGATGGGATGAGCTTTCGTCAGTTGTCGTTATTTGACGATATGGGGATAGAATAGGAGGTAAAAATAAGAGCTGCTGATTTTTGGTTACTTTGAAAAATAAGAGAATATCCGGCAGATTGGGGGAAGCGATGAAACAGATCTATATATGTGAAGATACGATAACCGGCATTTATTCAGCTTTGCATGATGCCTGGAAAGAATGCAGAGATACGCAGGCGGGTGTCGAACTGAGGGGGAGGACACAGCGGCTAGCTTTTTTGTGAGTACAGAATAGTAGAAGAATCAGAAGAAAAAGCGCTGAGATTAGAAAGAATGATAAAGCATCATCTCGGATACAATGCCTACTGGGAGATTTACCATGCGCTTCTTTCGACAGATGACAG
>ENA-OPYU01000664-OPYU01000664.1-human-gut-metagenome-genome-assembly--contig:-NODE-664-length-13119-cov-5.786176_pt1 | contig 13119 bp, 14 predicted proteins | sample MGYA00242637_ERZ504482 | MGnify/ENA primary metagenome ERZ504482 (study PRJEB26092, sample SAMD00036237) | human gut metagenome | host: Homo sapiens | study: EMG produced TPA metagenomics assembly of...
AATGAAAAAAGTAAATATGAAAAATGGCAGAACGAAAAACACACTCAGGACCCATTGGATATGGAAGAAGCACTGAGTACTTCAGAAGCATTCCTTATCAAGTACAAAGGAAAAATCCTTGGAACTATTGCAGCAGTTGTGATTATCATTGCAGGTTTCATGGGATATAAGCATTTTATTTCTGAACCCAATGAAATGAAAGCATCAGAAGCTTTGTTCAAAGGAGAACAATATTTCGGAGCCGATAACTTTGAAACAGCATTGAACGGCGACAGCATTGGTTACAAAGGTTTCTTGAAAGTAGCAGATGAATTCAGCGGAACAGCTGCCGGTAATTTAGCAAATGCTTATGCAGGTATCTGCTACGCACAGTTAGGCAAATATGAAGACGCAGTGAAGTATTTAGATAAATTCAGCGCTAAAGATCAGTTGGTAAGCCCCGCTATTTGGGAACTATCGGTAACTGCTACGCTGAGATGGGGACAATTGGACAAAGCTGCCGGAACTTTGCTGAAAGCAGCAGACAAAGCAGACAGTCAGGCATTAAGCCCTATCTATTTGATTCAGGCAGGTCAGTTGTTCGAGAAACTGGGTAAGAACAGTGAAGCTGTTAAAGCTTATACATTGGTGAAAGAAAAATACTTCAATTCTTATCAGTCAATGGACATCGACAAATATATCGAGCGTGCCTCTATCAAATAAGAAAAGAAATATACCTTGAATTATATAAAGAGGTTGTCTGCACCCACGTACAGATAACCTTTTTCTTTTATTAATCCCACTAAAAAACAAAAAAGTAATGGCAACAGCGTATCATAACTTATCTGATTATGACTTTAACTCGGTTCCCAATGCAGAAAACATGCGTTTCGGTATCGTAGTATCCGAATGGAACAGTAACATCACCGGTCCCTTATTGGAAGGCGCCGTAACCACCTTGAAAAAACATGGTGCAAAAGATGAAAATATTTTGGTACAAACTGTACCCGGAAGTTTTGAACTGACTTTTGGTTCCGCACAAATGATAAAAAGCGGAAAAGTAGACGCAGTGATTGCAATAGGATGTGTAGTTCGTGGTGACACTCCACACTTTGACTATGTATGTGCCGGTACTACCCAAGGCATCGCCCAACTGAATGCCGAAGGAGATATTCCTGTAATTTATGGTTTGATTACCACCAATACCATGCAACAAGCAGAAGACCGTGCCGGTGGAAAATTAGGTAATAAAGGAGATGAATGTGCAATAACTGCCATCAAAATGCTCGATTTTAGCAAAAGTGCAGGGAAGCAGATTTTTTGGAAAAAAAGTTCTTGTAGAATTTGCATATTTCCAAAAAAAGACGTACCTTTGCATCGCAATTGAGAAACAAGCCTACTCAATAAGAGAATTGAGATAGAATCTTAAGAGCGAATGGGCAAATACCAGAGTGGCCAAATGGGGCAGACTGTAAATCTGCTGTCTTTCGACTTCGGTGGTTCGAATCCATCTTTGCCCACAAAAATTGCGGAAGTAGCTCAGTTGATAGAGCATTAGCCTTCCAAGCTGAGGGTCGCGGGTTTGAGCCCCGTCTTCCGCTCTACAGAAGAGATGATTAAATCATCTCTTCTTTTATTTTATATCCTACCCTTCCTTCACTTACCCGATAATTATAAGAGCAGGATGTCCAAGAATTCTTGTTCGGCTCCAAGAAACCAGGTTCATCCGATATTTCATAGAGGAACACTTTTGCTTTGTCCCGATTTTTGTGACAGAACCCTCTGCAAGTAATAGGTGAATCTGATAAAACTTCAAGCATAACTCCGGGAAACTCTGAGCAAAAACTCGTCAAAACCCTATAAGGATAGTTTTGGAAAAAAACCTTTCCGGCATAAAGTGAAAAAGGGTGGAACGCTTTTTGGGAAGAAGAAAATGCAAATCCGGTTTACACGTACGTACGCATGAGGCGATGCATACATATGTATAGCTTCATGCATACGTACAGGCCGGGCTTGTCCAAAGGACAGGCCTAGCTTGTTTGACGAACATGCTTAGCTTGTTCTGTGGACAACGTCATAAGTTATCTATGAGCTATAAGATTTAAATGTATGAACTGTAAGATTAACTACTCAAGTTGCCAGCATCCGAATTGTCTTTACATGAAAAATAAAATTGTTCAATCACTATAATCAATTAGTATCCAGTAATTTGTGGTGATAAAAGGACGTAAAAGACGCTCAAGTGGTTTGACCCCGGACAAGCCCAACATGCTCCAAGAACATGCCATGCCCGTCTGGTTCCGGAAGCGAAAAGTGTATGGCATATTCACCGTCAACTACCACTTGGGCATGTCTTACCATCTTTCTACACAGTAAACCATTGAACAACAATAAGATATGGTGATGAAAGGATTTTATTCCGTTCGTAAAAACAAATGTATACATACAAATTCGTTTTCTTCTGTTGGGCAATCAATCATCACATTGCTTTATTTTACTTTCCCAATCAGTTCGATAGCCCTTGTCCGGTTTCAAGAAGCTACATTTCCTCCTACCGGAGTGTTCAGAATCTTGATACAAATTCTGCCGGATCCTGCGCCAAGTTCTATGAATTCTTGTGCCAAACATAAGTTCCTTTTATTAAAAGATAAGGATGTTTTTCCAAAACAATAAGGTTCATTTTCAAAAAAAGATAAGGCCCTTTTTTGGAAAAACGAACTTATCTTTTTACCTGTCTGCTAAACCAAAAGCTTCTTACCATAGAGTGTTCTCCAAAAATCTTCACTAAAACCGAAACAAAATGTGTTTTCTAATGTAACAAAAGACTCTAACAGATCATTTAAAAGAGCTGAATCTAAAGTACAACCCACCTTACAGCAACCGTTAAACTTTTCTGTTTCCCAATTGTTATATCAAATATCAACAAATTAAAAAAGAAAGGATATGAGTTATGAAAACAGTAATTGACAAAGCTAATACAAGAGGGTATTTTAATCACGGATGGCTAAAAACCTACCATACATTCAGCTTTGCAGACTATTATAATCCAAGACGAATTCACTTCGGTGCTTTACGCGTACTAAATGATGATACAGTAGCTCCCGGAGAAGGTTTCGGTATGCACCCCCATAAAAATATGGAAGTGGTGTCTATCCCTTTACAAGGATATTTAAGACATGGAGACAGCGTACAGAATGAAAGTACCATTGCCCCAGGTGAAATTCAGGTAATGAGTACAGGCACAGGCATCTATCATAGCGAATACAATGCCAGTAAGACTGAAGACGCAAAATTCCTGCAAATCTGGATTATTCCCAATGTGGAGGGAACTAAACCCGAATACCATAATTATGACATTCGTCCGTTATTGAAACGTAACGAACTAGCCACCTTCATCTCACCATCTGGCAATACACCGGCGCATCTGCTACAGGACGCATGGTTCTCTATGGGCACATTGGATGCCGGACAAAGTGTGACATACCGTATGCACAAACCACGCACAGGTGTTTATATCTTCATTATAGAAGGAGAAATAAATATAGCAGGCGAGAATCTTTCACGTCGTGACGGTATCGGTATCTGGGACATTGAAAGTGTCACAATTGAAGCTAAATCCGAAGCGCAAATACTGGCCATCGAAGTAGCCATGTAAGCTATATATTTGTGTCGCAATCATCCAAACGGAAAATTTGCGCCACAAATTCATCTTTGCTTCCTTGTTCTATACCCATCTTTCTACAAATTCTATATACCACACGGTTTACAGAACGGGACTGCACTCCCAACAAACTGGCCATCTCATCAAATGAAAGTCCCACTACAAACAGGTAACAAATATCCTTCTCTCCGTTGGTCAGAGATGGATAAAGCTTTTTCCAATCGCTCGGCCCAGCGATTACGGGATATGTTCAACCAATACTCTAATTTAGTACGGTCTTCAGCAGGGGTATAATGAGGAGTTCCCTTCGTCACGATTTGCAAGTATACTTGTGCTGCCTCCACCGACTCAACCGGAAGCGAGATGTGTTTCGAACGGAAAGTGAGTTCCAACTGACGAATACGTATTTCCTTACTTTTCTTTTCCTTTTCAAGGATTTGCATCTGTTCTTGCAGATTCTTCGCCTCACCTTGATTCTCTTCTATCCTCTCTTGTAAATCATCAATCTGCTGCTGCAACATGGAAGCATCCCTTTTATAATGACTTAAAATCTCCAGTTTCTGGCGGCGAAAAAATTTCCAACTGCCCCATAGCAGTAAAGTCAATGAAAAAACCAGCAGCCACTGTTATCAACAGAGTAATGCTCCATCGGCTTCGATATTCATCATTCTGACGTAATAAAGCCGTGTAATCATATCTTTTCTCGATTTTAAACAATTCAGTACGGCTTCCGGAAGTAAATAGTAATTCCAGTTCATTGATATAGCATTGCATATATTCATTAGCCTTACTTAACTTACCAGCCGCCAGCAAATCCTGGTATATAGCTTTGTACACAGAGGATCTCAAAAGTGGTCGCGAAGATTTCAATGCCCTATTACGAAGGCTGTCTACTAGTTCAGTTTTTCCTAAATGTTTATAGATAACAGCTAATTCAGCATCATACCAGTAACGGGACTCAACAGTAGTGGTATAGTCCATCGCTTTTAACAGGAACGAAGCCGCCGAATCCCATTCCTGCTTGTCTTTCTCCTTCAAGGCCCATTGATAATAGATTTTCTCTTGCGAGGTAAAGTCCATCCTATTAACCAAACCTAAAAACTTATCATAAACCAACTTGACCTCTTCATTGTACCGGGGAGTTCCCTGAGCCAGATAAAGAGGGGCAAATATATATTCTCCCCCCATTGCATTCCAAGCCGGAACTGATAGATTAAGATCCAACGCCTTTCTATAATACGACAGTGAGTGCTCATAATGAGCATACCTTCCATTGATATTCCCTAAAGCTGTATATATCAAAAAATGGATCCGCAAATCCTTAACAGTCTTTACCGCCTCCTCTGCCTGTTTATAGGCATACAAAGCTTCATTATCCTGCCCCAAGTCCTCTAAAATATATCCTTTATAAAGCAAAGCGGAAGCTTTATCATCTGCATTACCTTGTGAAGAATAATACTGTACAGCAATGTTTATCAATGAATCGGAAGATATCTTATGCCCACATCTATACATAGCTTGTGTCATCAGTAATGCATAGCACGCTTGTTCTTCTACGGAAAGTTTATCGGGAAAAGGAATGGCATTCAGTATCCGGTAGGAGGAATCCGGGGCACTCCACAAATAATATTTCCCCCATGCCAGTCTAGAAGTGCCCTTATCCTGACTGCAAGAGGAGATGATACCCAATATCACCACCATCCATACAGCCCAGCCTATAAACAAGTACTTTCTCATCATATCGCAAATGTATCACTTTTTAGCCTTCTCGCAATTTATAGACTATAAAAATAGGATTACTATCCACATTTATCTTTTTTAATTCATCCGGAACAGTAAGGGTGGATCCTTTTTCATAAAGACTCAGCTCATAAGGAATGACAACCTGCACCAAACCATCTTTCTCCATACGGCCCCAAACGGGAAAGCTACGATAACTCCGTGTCCCCAACATACCAAAAAGAAGATTGGCATCAGAAAGTTTAAAAATATCTTCAGGCTGCTCACATTGCTCCGCCAGAATCTTCCCTGTTTCTTTATCAACGGAAACCACATAATGTCCTCCATCATACCTGCAACGGAAATAATAACTTCGTGGCGTCTCAAAAAGATCAGACACAAAAATATCCTTATTTCCTCCAAATTTTTGATGTAAGCTACTGAAATCAGTCGCATCCAGGCAGCGGATGATTTCTTGGTCTGAATTCTGTAAATTCAAAACACAAGCTGGCATAATTTTATGATCGGAAATTCTGAAAACAGTATCATTACATCCTGTTTTAAACAGTAATGACTGCTGCTTACCTGAATAGGTAGCTGCAATGCCTATAGTAAAACCTGCTTTCTCCGGAGGAACCAGTGGCGAAGTAAAATCATTCTTTACAGCAATAGTGTCCCCTTGCTCTGTGAATATGCCTAAACCATAACTCCCGCTCCGAAAAGGAATATACGGAAATGCCACCGAAGCAAAACAGTCTTGTTCCACCTTACGCTGATATACTATCTGATAATCATGGTTCAAATTTTGAATAAACTCCCCCTCTAAGGTGTAGACCCCTATCTGATTAGCACTGAACAGGTAAAGACGATTATTTTCCTCATCGGCCTGTATACCTGCTAAAAAATTACTGAACTCCCCCGGTCCTTGTCCGAAAGGAATCAATGTCTTTATAAAATGACCTTTCCGGTCAAACTGAACAATCCGTTGTTCTTTTACGGGAGAAACATAGATGTATTTGCTTGTCAAAGCATATTCGGATACTCCATCCAACAAAGAAGCGGGATCATCGGTTGTTTCCAAAGGTATATATTCCACACTCTCTACCTCATCTTGCAGATTGAGCATAGAAGGATGATCTATCCCCTGTCGCAAGTCCACCGAAATTAATTCTCCGGAACCGGAATGTCCGGAGTCACAAGCTGCCATCAAAGGCAACAAGCAAAATAAATGCCATTGTTTCATAGATTCAATCAGTTTTTCAGGAAAAAAATATTTATTTCCCGAAACAAAGATATACAGGAATCCATGATTTATGAGAATAAAACAGAATAAGTTTTGCGACGACACAAATCCCTGATTATCTTTTTATTGCAGATAATCAGGGATTCATTTTGCGACAACTACAAAGTTTTTTTAGCCAATTTTTACAATTCTATTGTCAATTCCACCGGACAATGATCTGATCCCAAGATGTCAGTATGAATCTGAGCACCTCTCAATTTATCCTTCAACGAATCGGAAGTGAGAAAATAATCAATACGCCAACCCGCATTCTTCTCACGGGCTTTGAAACGATAGGACCACCATGAGTAAATTCCCTCTTGCTCCGGATAGAAATAGCGGAATGTATCCGTAAAACCTGATTCAAGCAAAGTAGTGAACTTTGCACGCTCTTCATCAGTGAAACCTGCATTTTTCCGATTCGTTTTAGGATTCTTCAAATCTATCTCCTTATGTGCTACATTCAAATCACCACACACAATTACCGGTTTTTTCTCTTCCAATTTCTTCAAATAAGCACGGAAATCATCATCCCATTTCATTCTATAATCCAAGCGTCGCAATTCTTCCTGCGAATTAGGAGTATAAACAGTTATCAGATAATACGATTCCAGTTCAAGCGTAATTACACGGCCTTCGTGATCGTGCTCTTCAATGCCTAAACCGTATGTAACGGACAATGGCTTTACTTTAGAAAAAATAGCAGTACCCGAATATCCTTTCTTTTCAGCATAATTCCAATAGGACTGATACCCTTCAAATTGTACATCCAGTTGTCCTTCTTGCATCTTTGTTTCCTGTAAACAGAAAAAATCAGCTTCCAAACGATTGAAAGCATCAGCAAAACCTTTATCGTAACAAGCTCGCAAGCCATTTACATTCCATGATATGAATTTCAACATGATTCTTTATTTTTTTTAAACTAACATATTCCAGAACAAAAGTAAGCACAAAAGCATACTTATCAAAGCAAAATATCTTAAAACAAAAAAGCGCTCTGTTTCACTGATAAAACAGAACGCCTATCCTTATTAAGGAAAATGCTCTCTTTAATTACTGTGCCGAATCACCCGGAGCAGGAGTCTCTGCAGCATCATTTGTCTGCGGAGCAGCAAAACCTGAAGGTGCATTCAACGGATTGGTAGCTCCCTCTTTCACCGCTTCTTCCATGATGATAGAAGAATCTGTATGAGCAGTAGGAACAAAATAAGCGGTAAGCACGCTACATGCTACCATAAAAGCAGCTAATCCCCATGTTAATTTCTCAATAAAATCCGTAGTCTTACGAACTCCCATAATTTGATTTGAAGAAGCAAAACTAGAAGCCAAACCACCTCCTTTTGAATTCTGAATCAGTACGACGAAACACATCAAAAGAGCTGCAAGCACAATTAATCCAATAAGTAATAAATACATTTTCTTTATTTGATTTAGTGTTAATAATCAATTTCTCCAAAAAACTGATTTGGTCTGCAAAGTAAGCATTTTTTTTTATGGATATTTCAAATTTAATTTTTCAATTAATTTCCAGAGCCTTAGAATATCTTTGCTGTTTAACGTATATTTTGGCCAATTGTTTCGGTAAAAATAGCTTTCATCTTCTATATCTTCCTCCGCTTCCGGTTCATCCTCTTCGGGCATTTCCTTTTTCACCGGCACTTCCTCTTTTATCCCTAATTGAGGTAATAAAGGTTCCTCTGCAGACTTTTCAATGAAATCATCTATCAGACTCTGGCCTTTCATCCGAGGAATACCATCATCGGACGGATGTTCTTCTTCATGTAATAAGAAAGAAGTATAATCGGCTGTTACATCCATAGGCAACTCCACGGCAGCAGAGTCCTCGGGTAAAGAAGACAGAAAAGCATCTATCAATGAAAGAGTACGGTCCAATCCGCCTTCCTCCTTAGGCTTCTCTTGCTTGTCAAGAGGAGAAATGATAAAACGCTCCCCTTCTATCAGATAAAAAAGAACTTTGCGATCGGCCACATACAATGCAGCCTTACGCAATTCTTCACCGAATGTTATATCATGCAGTAAAAACAGATTCTTCAGATAAAGCAACCTCACCGTCTGAAAATACGGATAACGCGCAAGCAACGTACGCAGCTCGTATAGTGTATCCCGATTTAATAATTCAGGATGGGTTATCCATTCATATAATTGCTGTTGTGTCATGACGGAAAAGGGCTCACTACCAGTTTGCCACGGTAGCATTGAATATTTGCTCTACAATTTCTTTAATCATCTGGGTTACTAATTCATCCTGTACAGCACTCAACTGCTGATTAGCGTTGTATTCTCGGCTAGCCGAGAATTGTTGACCATTCATATTCTCTGTCGGATTGGAATTGTTGACAAAGTTCACCCTAACCGTCATACGCAATTCCACCATGCTGGAATAACCGTCAGAACCAATTCCTTTATTCAAAGCATCATAATTGGTTATTTCCCCTGACAATTGCAGGTCACCTCCACGCTTGGCTTGCTTCAACCGGGTCTGCTGCATATAAATATCCTGCAATGCCGTATTGAACATGCTCTCCATCGGTCCCCACACAAAACCTGCCGAACGGTTCGGGAAGTTTTCGAACGAAATAGTCTTTACCTTAGTATAGTCTATAGACGATCCGTTAAACTTATAAGAGATGGAACAAGCAGTTACTATTCCCGCCAGTACCATCAACACACCAACTACTTTCAATTGTTTAATCCAAACCATATTCTTTTATTTTTCTATAAAGTGTGCGCTCTGAAATATTCAAATCTTTTGCCGCATTCTTTCGTTTTCCATGATGACGGTCGAGCGCCTTACGTATCATTTCTTTTTCCACTTCATCCAATGACAGTGTCGCTTCTTCCACAAATTCCTCCGTGTCCTGAATATCATCTACTACAGGATGCACGGATTTAGCGGCAGAGATAATGGTAGGTGTAGCAGGCACTACTGTAGCGACCAAATTCCGTTGAGGTTCTTGATAATAAGAAACTGCTGTAGTAGCCGGTGGCGGAACAGGTTGCGCTCCACGTTCCGACATCAAGGTGTTTACCAATTTCTTCAACTCAGTTACATCACGCCGCATATCAAACAGCACCTGATACAGAATCTCGCGCTCACTTTCAAAAGCCTTCCCCGCACTTGCTTTCACACCAAATAAAGCGGGTAAACCGGAGTTTACACGTTGTTCCGGTAAATAATTTCTCAAAATTTCCGCCGTAATGTCGCGATTGGTTTCAATAATAGATATCTGTTCTGTAATATTCTTCAACTGGCGTACATTACCGGGCCATGGGTAAGCCAACAACAAGGCTTTTGCATCTTCTGTCAGCTGAATGGCCGGCATACGGTACTTCTCAGCAAAATCCGATGCAAATTTGCGGAAAAGTAATGTTATATCATCTCCACGTTCGCGCAGAGGTGGTATCTTGATAGGCACAGTGTTCAGACGATAATATAAATCCTCGCGGAAACGGCCTTCGGCAATGGCTTCCGTCAGATTTACATTGGTAGCGGCAACAATACGTACATCCGTCTTTTGTACTTTGGATGAACCTACTTTAATGAATTCACCACTCTCGAGCACACGTAGCAGACGCGCCTGCGTAGCAAGAGGTAACTCTCCCACCTCATCCAGAAAAATAGTTCCACCATTGGCTTCGGCAAAATAACCGTTACGGTCACTGATAGCTCCTGTAAAAGCACCTTTCTCATGTCCGAAAAGTTCTGAATCTATTGTACCTTCAGGTATAGCTCCACAATTCACGGCTATATACTGTCCATGTTTCCGACGGCTGAACTGATGGATGATCTGCGGAAAATTTTCCTTTCCCACACCACTTTCACCGGTGATCAATACTGATAAATCTGTGGGCGCCACCTGAATAGCCACGTCTATGGCACGGTTCAATCCTTCAGCATTACCAATAATACCAAATCTGAGTTTAACATTTTGTATTTCTGACCTGACCATATTCATTTTATTATATGACAAAATTACAAATTCCCGAGCAGACAGCAAGTAATTATGGCAGAAAATAAAAATAAGGCGCGGATTTCACGGATTGATACGGTCTTTTATAAAGAGAAACCGTAAAATCCGCGCAATCCGCGCCTGAATAAAAACAGTCTGTTATAAATTAATCAATTTCCTGATCAGCTTCATAACCACCCATTTCGCGAATAGCATTCTTCAAGATAGCATACTGCTGGAAGAGATGGTTGACAGGTATTTCATTTTCTGTATAATCATGCATCGGGCTCTTCAAGAAGAAACTCAAGAAACGCTGTATACCAAAACGTCCTGCACGTGCAGCCAAGTCACTCAATAATACTAAATCCAAACATAAAGGAGCAGCCAAAATTGAATCACGGCAAAGGAAATTAATCTTAATCTGCATGGGGTAGCCCATCCATCCGAAGATATCGATATTATCCCAACCTTCCTTACTGTCATTACGAGGGGGATAGTAATTGATACGTACTTTGTGATAATAATCTGTATATAAATCAGGCTGGTCTTCGGGTACAAGAATCGACTCCAAAGTAGACAGCTTGCTGACTTCTTTAGTACGGAAGTTAGCCGGTTCGTCCAACACCAAACCATCACGATTACCTAAGATATTTGTAGAAAACCAGCCGGACAAGCCTAAGCAACGGGTTCCGATAATCGGAGCGAAGCCTGACTTAACCAATGTCTGGCCTGTTTTGAAGTCCTTACCAGCAATAGGCATCTTCGTTTTTTCAGCCAATTCCCACATAGCCGGGATATCAACTGTAGTATTAGGAGCTCCCATGATGAAAGGGCAACCTTCTGACAGCGCTGCATAAGCATAGCACATAGACGGAGCAATGTGTTCCTTATCATCCTCTTTCATCGCTTGCTCCAATGCTGCCAAGGTTCCGTGTACTTTTTCTTCAACAGGTACATAGATTTCTGTAGAAGCAGCCCAAAGAACTACGATACGGTCGCAATTATTTTCAGCTTTGAAATTGCGGATATCTTCACGCAGCTGTTCTACCATATCCCAACGATTCTTGCAATCTTTCACATTATCGCCATCCAAACGACTAGCATAGTTGTGATCGAAAGCAGCTTTCATCGGAACTATCTTTTCCAGTTCTTCCTTTACAGGAAGAATGTCTTTTTCTTGTAAAACTTCAGCATTTACAGCTGATTCATAAGCATTAGCAGGATAAACATCCCATGCACCAAAAACAATGTCGTCCAAAGTTGCCAATGGAACGATTTCTCCATAATGCAAATACTTTTTATTTTCTCCACGGCCAACACGCATTTTATCATATTGAGTCATAGATCCGACAGGTTTTGCCAGTCCCTTACGAGCCATCAGCACACCTGTCATAAAAGTTGAAGTAACAGCGCCCAATCCAACACAAAGAACGCCCAATTTACCGGTTGCCGGTTTCACATTCATTTTTTCCATTCTAATTTCTTTGTTAAAATTGCATCTCATAGCAGAGATTAAGATAATTTGTGCCAAAGTTACACCTTCTTTTGAAAACTTCCATGCTTTTCTAGTTTTTTTCGTAGCTTTGCAACCGTTTAATATAAATAGGTATGGATGATATTTGTTGCATAGGCCACATTACATTAGATAAGATAGTAACACCCAGGAAAACGACTTATATGCCCGGCGGAACATCCTATTATTTTTCACACGGAATCAGTCATTTAAAGGATACAAAGCATTATCAGCTGGTCACAGCACTAGCGCCCAGTGAATTTAAAGCTGTAGAAGATATCCGTGCAAAAGGTATCAGAGTCACTGTTATTCCCTGTCAGCGAACAGTCTATTTCGAGAATACATACGGGGAAAATCAAGATAACCGCAGTCAGCGGGTATTAGCTAAAGCCGATCCTTTCACAGTGGAACAGCTACAGAATATAAATGCCCATATTTTCATTTGGGAAGCCTTCTGGCAGATGATTTTTGCACTGGATGTTGTAAAATATCTTTCAGAAAAAGGTATTTGGCGGTAGATGCCCAAGGATATTTGCGCGAAGTCCGGGGTGAAAGAGTTTATCCCATAGATTGGACAGACAAGTTGGAAGCCTTAAAATATATTGATATTCTAAAGGGTAAACGAACACGAAATGGAAGTGCTTACCGGTCACAAAGACATAAAACAAGCCGCTTTGCAACTTGCTGAATGGGGAGTAAAAGAGGTATTGATAACCTTGGGAAAGTCTGGGTTCTGTAATTTATGCAGAAGGTAGATTTCATAAGATACCCCGCCTATCCTCCTAAAGATATAGTTGATGCTACAGGATGCGGAGATACGTATGCCACAGGATATTTATATATGCGCAACAAAGGAGTATCCTATGAAAAAAGCCGGTTGTTTTGCAGCAGCCATGTCGACACTGAAATTAGAAGCATCCGGTCCCTTCAGCAAAACAGAAGAAGATGTATGGGATATTATCCGGACTAGTCCTTTGAAAGCCGAGGAAATTTA
>ENA-OPYU01000665-OPYU01000665.1-human-gut-metagenome-genome-assembly--contig:-NODE-665-length-13113-cov-2.531264_pt1 | contig 13113 bp, 14 predicted proteins | sample MGYA00242637_ERZ504482 | MGnify/ENA primary metagenome ERZ504482 (study PRJEB26092, sample SAMD00036237) | human gut metagenome | host: Homo sapiens | study: EMG produced TPA metagenomics assembly of...
TGTAGTAGCATCTGCTGGGTATCATGAGCTATTCATCAATGGCGAGCGGGTCGGAACGAATTATCTGGACCCAGGGTATACGCATTTTCGATAAACGTATCTTGTACGTGACGCATGATGTTACCTCTTTGCTGGAGCAAGGCGACAACGCCGTGGCCGCTGTTCTGGGAAACGGCTGGTACAATGGAGCAGTCCGTGGCGGTCTGGAATTTTTCATGAGGCACGCTGGCGGAATCGTTCCCCGCCTGCTATGTGAGTTACGTATTACCTATACGGATGGTACGACGGAGGTGATTGGCTCGGACGAGACTTGGAAGACTTCCACCGGGGCCTATACCTATAATAATATATACAGCGGCGATAAATTCGATGCCCGGCTGGAAGAGGCCGGATGGAAAAACGCTCATTTCGACGATAGTAAATGGGAAGCGGCACTTCCGGCGCAGGCTCCGGCACCTCTGTTGGTAGCCCAGCAAATGCCGGGAATCCGTATCACGGAAGAGGTGAGGCCCGTGTCGATGAAACGTTTCTCCGATCAGTTATATGTATATTCTTTCCCGAAGAACATGTCCGGCCTTTGCCGCTTGAAGGTGAAAGGTGAGGCGGGAACCCGTATCACGTTAAAACATGGTGAGTTGTTGAAGAAAGACGGTCGCTTGGAGCAAGGCAATATCAATGTATATTATCATCCGGTCAAACCGGACGAGGTATTCCAGATGGATGTCTTTACCTTGAAAGGTACGGGAGAGGAGGAGATCTTCATGCCTTCCTTCTCTTATCACGGTTTCCAATACGTGGAGGTGGAGAGCAGCCGTCCCGTTACTTTAACGGAAGAGAACTTGACCGGCTTGTTTATGCATACCGATGTCCGTCCGTCCGGTTCCTTCGCTTGTTCGAATCCTCTATTGAATAAGATATGGGAGGCTACGATGCAGGCTTACCGCAGTAACCTGCACAGTATCCCGACCGATTGTCCGCAACGGGAGAAGAATGGCTGGACAGCCGACGCGCATATCGCGATCGACCTCGGTTTGCTGGGCTTCGATGGTATCACGCTTTATGAGAAATGGATGGATGACATTATCGACAACCAGCGTGAGGCGGGTGAGATTTCCGGTATCATTCCTTCCAGCGGTTGGGGATATGGCGAGTGGCCGGGTCCGGTTTGGGACGCTGTCATGTTTCACATTCCCGAACGCCTTTGTATGATTATTATGGAGAGTCTCGCAGTATAGAACGCTTATATCCTACGATGCTGCGATATCTGGATTATTTGAAGACGAAAGAGAAAGACGGTTACTTGCCTTTTGGCTTTGGGTGACTGGGTGTATTGGAAAGCTACGACGAATAATGAATATACCTCTACCGCCTACTATTATCTGGATTATAAGTTGATGGCTCGCTTCGCCTCTTTACTGGGCAAGGATGCCGCTCCTTATCAAGAGAAAGCGAATACGCTCAAATCCTTGATCAACCAGAAGTTCTTCAAGGCCGAGACCAGTGTGTATGCCGAAGGAACCCAAACGGCGCAAGCCTTGGCCTTGTATCTGGGACTTGTACCGGAAGGAAAGGAACAACTCGTGGCGGATAAGCTGCGTGAGGTGGTAGCGGGAAATAACTATTTCTTGGATTTTGGTCTATTAGGCAGTAAGACCGTTCCGGCCATGCTTACGAAATATGGCTATATCGAGGATGCCATGAAGATGATCACGAAGACCGAGGCACCTTCTTGGGGATATTGGGTAGAGACGATGGGTTACTCCACATTGCCGGAGACGTGGACACTTAGTCCGAAGTTTGCCGACGCTTCCTTGAACCACGTCTTTATGGGAGATGTCTCCGCTTGGATGATGAACCAGCTGGCCGGTATCAATCATGACGACTCGGCTCCGGGCTTCCGTCATATCCGTATCACGCCTCATTTCGTGAAAGAACTGGATTGGGCGAAAGGTGAGTACCATTCCGTACGCGGCCGTATCGCCAGCGAATGGAAACGGGAAGGGGATAAGGTTATGCTTACCGTGACGATTCCGGCTGATTGCTCCGCCGATATCGTGGTAGGCGATCAGACCGAGACCGTATCCGCCGGTACGCATACGTTTTCATATCCGGTGTGATAAGAACCGTATGACTTTAGTAAGCCGGTAATGACATCGCCTATATTGGCTTATTTTACCCAGTTGTAGAGACGGGGCGTGCCCCGTCTCTACAACTGGGGATTTCGAAAGCAAATAATTGAGAACCTTAAAGATTAAACGTATGAACAAGCTACTTCTTGCTCTTCTATTGTTTCTCCTATCTTTCAGCTGGATAAAAGTGACTGCCTCGGACAGTTGTCCCGCTTCCTTCCCTTGGAAAGCCCAATGGATCAATACCGAGCGTTGCCAAAGCGCTACGAATACTTGGTTGATCTACCGTAAATCATTCGCTGTGACGAATGTCCCGAATCAACTCATCGCCCGTATCGCCGCCGATTCCAAGTATTGGCTTTGGATCAACGACCAACTGGTTATCTTTGAGGGTGGCTTGAAAAGAGGACCTTCTCCTTCCGGGACTTATTACGATCCGGTAGATATCGCCCCTTACCTGACAAAAGGCTCGAACACCATCGCTATCTTGCTCTGGCATTTCGGGAAAGATGGTTTCAGTCATATCAACAGCGGGAAAGCGGCTTTGTTATTCGAGGCGATTGCTCCGGGACTGGAGATCGTCTCCGATGCGAGCTGGCAGTGCGCCTTGTATGAGGCCTATCAAAAATACCGAGGCCCCCTTTCCCGAAATTACCGTATGCCCGGAGAGTAATATCCGCTTCGATGCCCGTCAAGCGATAACAAACTGGAACCGTACGAGTTTCGAAGGTTCCCTTCCGGGGGCGGTCTGCGTCGGTAAGCGGGGAAAGCTCCTTTCGGGGATCTGGTGGAACGTCGATACCCCAGTGAAAAACAGCGGCCTGTTATCCTATGTATCCGTCCGGGGAATCCTTGAGAGGTGATACCCTGTTCTGTCGTTTGCCCTATAATGCCCAGATCACTCCGTATCTAAAAGTAGAGGCGGAAGCCGGGAAAACCATCCACATACGGATGGATAATTACGAGGGAGGAAGCGAGCGCAACGTACGTGCCGAATATATCACCCGTGAGGGTGAGCAGGAATACGAAAGCTATGGCTGGATGAACGGCCATGAGGTCTATTACATCATCCCCGAGGGCGTGAAGGTGCTGGATGTGAAATACCGTGAGACCGGTTACAACACGGACCTCGCCGGCTCTTTCCATTGTGACGACCCGTTCTACGACGAGCTTTGGCAACGTTCTGCCCGCACCTTATACATAACGATGCGTGATAATTATATGGACTGTCCGGATCGTGAACGTGCCCAATGGTGGGGTGACGAGGTGAATGAGCTAGGCGAGGCTTTCTACGCCCTTTCTCCGTCCGGGCAGAAACTAGCCGTAAAAGGCATCCATGAATTAATGAATTGGCAGCGGGAGGACGGAACGCTCTACGCTCCGGTTCCGGCGGGTAATTGGGATAAGGAGCTTCCTTTACAGATGTTGGCGTCTATCGGTTGGTACGGTTTTTATACGCAATATTATTATAGTGCCGACAGTAGTTTCGTCCCGGTGATATACGACCGGATGCGCCGTTACCTGCACGAGGTTTGGCAAGTCGATAAGAGTGGCTTGGTGATCGAGCGTCAAGGCGCTTGGAGCTGGGGCGACTGGGGCGAGCATGTCGATATGGGTGTATTGACCAATTGCTGGTATTATCTGGCCTTGAAAGCGGAGCGAGCCTTCGCCCTGCAACTCGGCAAGGATAAGGATGCCGATGAGATCTCCCGGATGATGCGTAGCATAGAACGTTGTTTCGACACGAAGTTCTGGACAGGTTCCGCCTATCGCTCCCCCGGCTATAAAGGGGAGACGGACGATCGCTCCCAAGCCATGGCGGTTGTTTCCGGGCTGGCCTCGAAAGATAAGTATCCGGCGCTGACGAAGGTACTTAAAAAGGGCAGTATCACGCCAGCCCTTATATGGAGAAGTATGTCCTAGAGGCTCTTTTCCAGATGGGCGAGCCGGCGTTTGCCTTGGAACGGATGAAGCAACGTTACACCCGTATGCTGGATTATGCCGAATACACGACCTTGTTCGAGGGATGGGGCATCGGAGCCGAGGGCTTCGGTGGCGGCACGATCAATCACGCTTGGAGCGGTGGCCCGCTTACCTTATTGAGCCAGAAGGTCTGTGGTATCGAGCCAACCTCTCCCGGCTTCCGTACCTTTAAGATCTCGCCTCAATTGGGTTCCTTATCGGAAGCCTCTGCCAGCCTAGAGACTCATTATGGAACCATCCGAGTAAGTATCAAGAAGAAAGGCAAGCGATTGAAGTTCGATCTCCAAATCCCGGAAGGCACCTCCGCCGAACTGATAAGACCGAACGGCACTCGCAAGCATCTCGACCCGGGGCACCATCAAGTGGATTAGTGATCGCCCTCTGTTTTCCTGCGGACATACACCCGGTGGCTTCCATAACCCGATAGGGTGATTCCACTCGTCGGGTCGCTACTGAGGCGTAGTAGCTCACGGTTTGCGCTACTACGTTTTTCAGTCCGGTGACAGCCATGTAGTCTTGTATGCGCAAGAATGGGTGTTCATCCAGGTAATCCAATGCCCGTGTCCGGCGTTCCTCTTCGGTGAAGGGCGATTTCCGGACACGGCTGATACCTCCCCGTCTTAAATCGCAACGCAGGTTAGTCTCCCGTATCAATTCCTTGTTGGCCCGGTAGTTGATACCATTCACCTCGATGCTCCGTGCGTTACGCTTCGGTTCGTCACCATCCAGCGAGTCGATCTCCTTGTCCTTCGCTACGCCTAGGCGGGGCGTGAACGTACCGATGCCATCCAACGTGACCGACTGCCCTTCCGCCATGCAATAGGCCAGATGTTCCGCTACTGTCGTCATCACCTGTATTACGCTACCCCTGCTCAAGCCCGATCCGGGGTAGGTGATCCGTTCCACGAAATCCTCCATGTCCATGTTCCGTTGTATCTTCATCCGATAATACACCGGCTTTTGCCCCCGTCCCGTTCAGGTCGCACATCTCTTGCTTGATATATTCTGCCATAACTGCTACTAGGTATAATTGTTTGTATCTTCAAGTTAAAAACATTCTTCTTACTATATACAAATATACTAACTACTTGATCTATTTCCAAATTATCACCGTGGGAATATATAGACCACGTCGTGATTTGTATATTCCACGTCTTGATCTGTACAGACCACGTCGTGGTTTGTAGAATTATACAGTATGCGAACAAGAATTCATCTGCTACCGATAAGGTATTTATGCGGTATCGGAGCGTTATTTACTTAGGGAGAAGCAGACAACCCTCACGTTTCCTCTGCCAAGTACGTCGGCCAACCCTGCGGGATTCTCTATCTTCCCTAAACGGGTATAGCTGTAAGACGAGGAAAAGGTCTCGTAGAAAAGGACTACCGTATTCGCTCCCCATAGAAGTAGGTCGCCTGTATGGATTATACCCGGACGGAACGTATTGGTCGCGATCAAGAGTATTATACTCGTTTTCCCTGCTCGTATGCTTGCCTCAAGGTCGGGTTCCCTTCGATCTCGCCCACGTGCCACACACCACCGCAGAATAGCGTTCCTTTCACGGTCGGGTTCTCCAGACAGTCGAGGAATCCCATAAAGTTGGTCACAATGCGATCCATGATGCCGTTATCGTCTTCAGCGGCCGTGGCGATGAAGTAAAACTCCTTGTTTTTCATTTCGGTATAAGGACCGCAGCAACGGTCTATCAGCGTCTTCATCTGTGCGCTCATGGCATAGAAATAGACCGGCGTAGCCATCACGATTACATCGGCGGCAAGCATCTTTCCGATAATCTCTGCCGCGTCATCTTTTTGTGGACAAGGCTTCTTGTATTGGCTGCACACGCCGCATCCCGTGCAGGGGGTGAATGGTCTTGTCTCGCAGAAAAAACCTTTTCCACACGATGACCGCTTTCGATCGCCCCTTGCATAAACTCATCGCATAGCGTATCGGAATTGCCTCCACGACGGGGGCTGGAAGATAAAATCAATACATTTTTCATGTTTACTGTTATTTATTAGGTTCTACATTCATTTTTAGGATACAAAAATAGCGAGATAATCCCTATCTTGCGGTAGACAAATTACGGATGTTATGACCCTAATTACATAATAATACGGAAGAATGATCACAACGGACTCCGGTGAGCAAGTCGAGGCACTTGCTCCCATCATCATTTCGGCCAGCCGGTCAACGGATATCCCGGCCTTTTATGTCAAGTGGTTCTTTAATCGTTTGGCCAAGGGTATTGGTGTTTGGTATAATTCCGGTTTAATCGGCTGGAATGAATGTAGTGTGTCGTTTGAGCGGTGTAAGGCAATCGTGTTTGGACAAAGAACCCGAAGCCGATATTACCTTATTTGCATGAGTTGGATAGGAGGGGTATCCATTATTATTTCCAGTTCACGTTGAATGACTATGTGAGCGAAGGCTTTGAGCCGAATGTGCCGAGCGTTACGCAACGGGTGGAGACATTTCGGGAGTTGTCGGAAATGATAGGGAAGGAACGGGTGATCTGGCGATTTGATCCGTTGATTATGACTCCATCTATCACGCCTCGTGTCTTGCTTAGCCGTATTTGGAAGATCGGCAATCAGTTGAAAGGATATACTGATAAGCTCGTGTTCAGTTTCGTAGATGTAAAGGCGTATCGTAAGGTACAGAACAATCTTATAAAAGAGACGAATTGCTTTACGAAAGAGGATGTGGAAACCGCTGAGATGAATGCGACGCAACGTCAAGAAACTGTAGAGGGATTGGTGAAGTTGAGGGAAATTTGGGCTTCTACTGGTTGGAATGTGACACTCGCTACTTGTGCCGAGGATATTGACCTTGCGGTTTATGGCATTGAGCATAACCGGTGTATCGACGTGATTTAATGGAGCGTGTGTTTGGGGAGGATTATGAATTGGTTTATTATCTTCGAACAGGCCAATTACCGAACCGATCTTTTGGTACGTTTCCGCTTTACCCGACAAACGCAAAGAGCTAAAAGACAAAGGCCAACGGAAAGCCTGTGGTTGCATGATAAGCAAAGATATCGGTAGGTATAACACTTGCTCCCATTTCTGTGTCTATTGTTATGCCAATACAAGTAGGGAATGCGTACAAAAGAATGCGGTACACTATTCGGACGATAGTGAAAGTTTGATTCGAAGTTAAATTTGAAAGCAAGGTCAAATGAAGCGGCGTATTAAATTAAGCCGTCTTTTATAGTAATCGAGACCAATACTATCCTAGAATAGTGTTGTATAACATGCCGGATTTATCTATTTTTGCGCCCAATACGAAAGGTTAAGAATAGGAAGTTTTAGGTATGGCAAAAAAGAAAGGTAAGCCTCAACCCCGGAAAAGCAAGAAGAAGCGGGCATCATCATTCATGTCTTCTGTAAAGAAGATGCTTCTTGGCGCTTTTGCGGTAGTTGTTTGTTTTATCGGTGTATTATTCATATATAACTGGTTTTATCCGGTATCCAAGACACGGCCTGTAGAGAAGAAACAGGATCGGGCGGAGACAATAGTCCGTCCGAAGATCTCAGACAAGGGCGGTTCCGGAACATCGGGTAAGAAAGCCGCGCAAGCGACGAAAAACAAGCAAACGACGAACCCAAAGAAAGGGACCTCCGCTTATACTTTTCAAGAGGGAGCTGAGATACCGAGACTAAAGAATAAACAAAAAGAGCAGGTTATAAAGCATGAGGGCTATACGGTTTCTTATAATTCCGATTATAAGATCGCCAATTGGGTAGCCTATGAACTGACCTCGAAAGAGGCGACAAGTAAGAAGAACGAGCGGTCTAATAAGTTCGTCTCGGACCCCATGGTGAAAGGGGCTAGCGCCACGAACGAGGACTATACCCGTTCCGGCTATGACCGAGGACATATGGCGCCTGCCGGCGATATGAAATGGTCCGCCAAGGCCATGCGGGAATCGTTCTACCTAAGTAATATCTGTCCGCAAAAGCCCGGCTTGAACCGAGGTATCTGGAAAGATCTGGAAGAGCAGGCTCGTTTGTGGGCGAAAGAGAATGGTTCTTTGTTGATCGTGACCGGCCCGGTGATCACGGACGACCTGAAACGGTTAGGTAAGAATCGGGTGGGAATCCCAAAGACCTTTTATAAGGTAATCTGTACGATAACGAACGGTAAACCAGAAGGGGTAGGTTTTCTGTTTGATAATAAAGACTATGGAAAGACTCCGTTGAAATCGATGATGATCCCTATCGATAGCGTTGAGAAGGTTACCGGAATTGATTTTTTCCCTTCTTTGCCTGATTCGATAGAAAATCCGATGGAAGCATACGTGAATGATGGTAGTTGGTCTTTTTAAGGCACGTTATGCTCAACAATCTCTAGGCGAGAATGTTTTATATTTACTGTGAAGAAAAAGAAATCATAATTAAATAACAAAATGCAAGTTATCATGAAAGGAAAATTAATCCCTGTGTTTGTTTTGGCAGCATTGGTTTCCTGTAGTCAACCACCCGTTAAGGAGCAAGGTCCTCGTCCAGTTAAATTGGCGGACGTTACTTCTCTGAACATGGTTGAGAAATCATTCAGTGGAGTGGTATCGCCCGATCAATTCAGTGATTTGGCGTTTAAGATGTCCGGCCCGCTGATCTCATTAAACGTGGATGAAGGCCAGAAGGTCCGTACGGGACAGATCGTGGCCGAGATTGATCCGCTGGACTTTAAATGGGAATATGAGGCGAAGAAAGCGTCTTTCCAGACCGCTGAGGCGCAATTGCAACGTGCGAAGAAGTTATTGTCCAAACAAGCTATCTCCAAGCAAGAGTATGAGTCTACGGAAGCCTCTTACTCAAATGCCAAGGCGGCTTTCGAGTATGCGCAAAATACATTGAACCAGACAAAGCTTCGTGCGCCGTTCGATGGATTTATCCAGAAGAAATATGTGGAGAATTACCAGAAGGTACAGGCCGGACAAGGAATCGTTTGCTTGATCAACCCGAATAAGTTACAGGTCGTGTTTACGATGCCGGAGAGTAATATCAATTACTTCTCTTCTCCTTATTCTGTTTATGTGGAATTCGATAATTACAAGGGCGTTCGCTTCAAGGCGAAGGTGAAAGAATACGTGGAAGCCTCTCCGGATGGTTCCGGCGTTCCCGTGTATCTGTATATCGACGATCCGAACTTTAATTTAGAGAAATATAAGGTAGCCGTAGGTTTCTCTTGCCGTGTGATCTTGAACGTGGATAGCGAGAGTTTCACGCAAGGCGCCGTATTGGTTCCGCTAGCCGCTGTCGTGGCTGACGATGCCAATAGCGATAAGTATGTGTTTGTTTATAATGGGCAGTCTCAAAAGGTTGAGCGTCGCAAGATTACCGAGTCTATGCTGATCGGCAAGGATGGCGTGATCGTAACGGATGGCTTGCGACCCGGCGAACAGGTTGTCTCAGCCGGAGCCACTCGTTTGGTGGATGGACAACAGGTAAAAGTATTAACAGATTAAGAGATAAACAATGAATATTCCAAAATATTCCTTAGAGAATCAGAAGATTATATACTTTTTCCTAGCGGTCATGCTGATAGGAGGTATATATTCTTTCTTTAAATTGCCGAAGAAGGAAGATTCTCCCTTCGTAATCAAGCAAGCGGTTTTGGTTACCCAATATCCGGGAGCGACACCTCAGGAGGTGGAGAAGCTGGTGACTGAGCCGATCGAACGGGAGATTCAGGCTATGTCGGATGTGTTCCAGATCAAATCTGAGTCTTATTTCGGTATGTCCAAGATTTCTATTGAGTTGCAGCCTACCTTGTCTCCGGATTATATGCCGGTCAAGTGGGACGAGTTGCGTCGTAAGGTGGCGAATATACAGCCCCGCCTTCCGTCTGGCGCCTCCTCGATATCCGTTAGTGATGACTTCGGTGACGTATTCGGAATTTATTATGCCTTGACGGCCGATGAGGGATATACTTACGACGACCTGCGTAATTGGGCGCAAAAGATCAAGACGGAGCTATCTCCTGTACCGGGTGTACAGAAGGTCTACCTATTCGGTGAACAGACACAAGTTGTCAACGTAAAGATCTCTATCCCGAAACTGGCTAACCTAGGTATCGACCCGAACGCTATCCAGCAGGTGATGCAAACGCAGAACTTGTTGGTGAATACGGGAGATATCAATACAGGTAATTATCAATTGCGTTTGCGTGCGGAAGGTACGTATAAGGATATACAAGATATCCGGGACCAATTGATCGTGACGAAAAGTGGCGGTGAGGTTCGTTTGGGAGATATCGCTACGGTAGAGCGTGGTTATATGGACCCTCCCTCGAACCTGATGCGTGTGGACGGTAAGCGTGCCATCGGTATCGGTGTCGCTACCGGTTCGAAAGACGATGTGGTTGCCGTGGGTAACGCCGTGGCGGATCATTTAGCGGAGATGGAGCAGCTGTTCCCGGTGGGTATGGACCTGAAAACGATCTATCCGGAGAACAAGATCGCGGATGAGGCGAACAACGGATTTTATCTTGAACTTGATCGAGTCGTTGTTGATCGTTATCGTGATTATCTTTATCGTGATGGGGTCTCGTGCCGGTATGTTGGTCGGTAGTTCGTTGTTGTTCTCGGTAGGTGGTACCTTATTGATCATGTTGATCTGGGGTGTCGGCTTGAACCGAACCTCGTTGGCGGCCTTTATTATCGCTATGGGTATGTTGGTGGATAACGCTATCGTGGTGACGGATAATGCCCAAGTCGGTATCAAGCGGGGACTTTCCCGTTATCAGGCGTTGATCGATGGCGCGACGAAACCGCAGTGGGCGTTGTTGGGCGCTACCTTTATCGCCGTATGTTCTTTCTTGCCGATGTACTTGGCACCGGCATCCGTGGCCGAGATCGTGAAACCGTTGTTTATCGTATTGGCGGTATCCTTGGGATTAAGCTGGGTCTTGGCCTTGACGCAAACGACTACCTTCGGTAATTTTATCTTGAAAGAGGCGAAACCGGGTGAGAGCAAAGATCCGTACGATACGAAGCTGTATCATAAATTTGAGTCGGTATTGGGCCGTTTGATCAAGCGTAGATATGTAACGATCTCTACCGTGGTAGCTACGTTATTCCTTTCCTTGTTCGTGATGAGCATCATGCCGCAGAGTTTCTTCCCGATCATGAGCAAGCCTTATTTCCGTGCGGACTTGATCTTCCCGGAAGGATATAGCATCTACGACGTGGAGACGAACGTGAAGAAGATAGAGGAGGAATATCTCAGCAAGAATGAGAATATCAAATCATACTCGTTTACCTTGGGAGGTTCGCCGGTGCGTTATTACTTGGCCAGTTCTTCTATCGGTCCGAAGCCAAACTTCGCCAATGTGTTGATCGAGACACAAGATCCGGAGGATGCGCAAGCGGAAGAGGGTAAGTTCTACGATTATATGGTCGCTAACTATCCGAATATATTGACCCGTTCGGCTTTGTTCGCCTTGTCTCCGGTTCCGGATGCGGCGATCGAGATCGGTTTTATCGGCGATAACGTAGATACGTTGGTTGCCTTGACGCAAAGGGCGCAGGAGATCGCCCGGAATTATGATCAGGTGATGGAGGTTCGCAATAGTTGGGGTAACAAGGTTCCGGTATGGAAGCCGCTATATTCCCAAGAGAAAGGTTTGCGTCTAGGTATTACCCGTCAACAGGTGGCTTATTCCTTGCGTTCGGCTACGAATGGCGTACCTTTGGGTGAGTATCGTGAGGGTGACGTGTTTATGCCGATCTTACTGAAAGATGCGGATAAGGATTCTATCAGTCTGAATGATATAAAGACTTTGCCGGTTTATAGCGCTAAAGGCCGTTCAGTAAAAAGTGGAGCAGGTGATCGATGATTTCTCGCTGGATTATGAGTTTAACGTAGTGAGACGATTCAACCGTGAGCCGTGTATGCTTATGCAGTGTGAGCCGAAGCGTGGCGCCAATACGATGGCTGCTTTCAGTCATTTGTGGAAAGAGGTACAGGAGAAGATTCAGGTGCCGGAAGGATATAAGATGACGTATTTCGGTGAGCAATCCGAGCAAGATAAAGGTAATAAGGCGATCGCCGCTAATATCCCGTTGATGTTCGGTTTGATTTATGTCACCTTGTTATTCTTATTCCCGAAATATTACCGGAAACCGGTATTGATCATGGCGATGCTGCCGTTGATCTTCATTGGTGTGGTATTGGGATTGTTGGTGTTCGGTAAGTCTCTCGACTTCTTTGCTATGCTGGGTCTGTTGGGCTTGATCGGTATGAATATCAAGAATGCGATCGTGCTGGTGGACGAAATAGGATTGCAGCTTGACAGTGGCCTGGCGCCGGTCAATGCGGTGATCGAGGCAACCAAGACGCGTATCGTTCCGGTGACGATGGCATCGGGGATCAAGCGATTTGGGTATGTTGCCATTGTTGGGCGATGCCATGTTTGCCGGTATGGCGGCGACGATCATGGGAGGTCTGTTCGTTTCGACCATCCTGACCATCTTCGTGCTTCCGGTGACCTATTGTATATTCTTTAAGATTAAATCGGTATAATGAGTATGAGAAATAAAATAATTATCGGTTGTATGCTGTTGGGGGTCTTTATCGGTGGGAGCACAGGAAAAGGCCCCGTCACGGCTGCGGACTACAAGCGAAAGTGCTTGAATATAGCCGCCAGATCAAACAGAGTGCGGAAGAACGTATTGCGATGCAGCATGCTATCAAGGCGGCCAAGACCGCTTTCTTCCCGGCTGTCGATTTCTCCGGCAGCTACCAGTACCGTATCAATAAGTACGATTTGGATTTCGGCCCCGGCATGGCTGTCGAAATGGATCATAACACCTATAGTTTGGGAGCTACCGTAAGTCAGCCGATCTATGCCGGCGGACAAATCTACAACAATTACAAGGCCGCCCAGATACAGGGACAGATCGCTTCCGAGGCGGAAGACCTGACGACGGATAATATCGTGTATGCCGCCGACCTGAACTACTGGTCTGCTGCTGCCCGTAAAGGCATGTAC